>Ga0315539_1004158_pt1 | contig 10016 bp, 5 predicted proteins | sample SalMarSW160150MG_FD_203097 | JGI IMG/M metagenome (GOLD analysis project Ga0315539, IMG submission 203097) | Salt marsh sediment microbial communities from the Plum Island Ecosystem LTER, Massachusetts, United States - Salt Marsh Sediment SW1601-150 ... | reverse complement strand
CCACAGAAGAAGTCGTGCTTGGTGCAGGCAGCCTGACCACGGCAAATGCCGGGGCCAACGGCGACGGCGGCAAAGTTATCGTACAGTCCGAAGGTACAGCTATACTCAGCAAAGGCTCGCTGATTGAGGCAAGAGGCGGCAGCGAGTCAGGTAACGGCGGGTTTGTTGAAATCAGCGGCGACCACTTTGTTTTTGCCGGTGACGTTGATGCCTCGGCGGCAAATGGGAAATTCGGCACGTTACTGATTGATCCCGACAATATTGTTGTTAAAGATGGCGATGGTACAAATACTACGGATACTCTTTATGAAGAACAGCTTGAAACCCAATTAGCTGATATTTTTCTACTGGCAGATGAATCCATTATTATGGAAGATTTGATTGATAATGAGCTTGATGCGGACACCAGGAACGTTACCTTTCAAACGACAGGCACTGATAGCTTCATCTCTTTCCATCAAAGCGATACAATATCAACAACTACGGGTAATATCGTTATTGAATCTGGTGGAGGCGGCATCAATATCGGAAGTCTGGAAACCGGTAAAGAAGGCGGCAGAGATAAAGTTCCTTCAGGTAAAATTACTGTTACCACTGATAATGGAGGTGACATAATTACAAGAGACCTGCGTATCACCAATGGATGGGGTTCTGGTGAAATTGATGTTGATGCTTCCGGCAGCCTGACAATTGACGGCGATGTTTCGGTTGGGAAAAAGGGGGCCGCGATACTTAATGTTCCAAACGGCGCGGATGCACAAGCCACGATACGTCTAAGTGCCGGTGAAGATGTGGTTCTTAACGGTGACGTTGGCGCCTATTCTCATGGTAAAGAAGACTCCCTTCCAGGGGGCGTAACAACTGCCGAAATAAGGATTTTCGCCGGTACCAATGAGACTACAAGTGGAGATGTATTTATAAACGGTGACCTAACAGCGGAAGCAAAAGCCTCAAAAAAAGGGACATCTGAAGCGACTATAGAGGTAAATGCATGGGGAAATATTAACTTCGAACCAGAAGCTGCGAAACCTTTGGCTGATGCCGACAAAGCTCACGTGGAAAGTTATGAGTCGGCTAAAGAAACAAAGTGTGGAGATACTGCAGAAATTATAATCAATGCAGGAGGCAACGGTGGAGATGGGGATGGTGACGGAGACGGGGATGGCGATGGAGACGGTGACGGTGATGGAGACGGCAACGGGGATGGTGATGGAGACGGTGACGGGGATGGTGATAAGAAAATTGCGGAGGCGGCGCCGATTGGTGAAAAAGTAGAATTGGCAATATTGGGTTGTCCGGCTCTAATGAAGTGGGCGGCTGATGAACTTGGAATTGACGAAAAGAGAATTTATGTTTGGGCAAAAATTGCGCTGGCCTTTGATATGAACATACAGCCGTGCGATGCATGTGCAAGACTCAAGGATGCAGCTTCAATTTTACGAGATACCGAAGGGACTTATATGGCTGCTTTGGCAATGGCAGTAAATCAATTTGCTTCGGTGACCGCTCCACCATCTGAAGAGCAGATGGCATCAATTGCCGAGGCAATATCACGCCATGTCGGTGATGACACACATTATGCCACAGCCGGACAGTGGCTTGACGCTCTCGTAGAATATATCGGAATCCTCAGCACCGACCTGGGATGGTCGTTAGACGAGGCCTTAGTATTAGTAACGGACAAGTACGTTGCACCTGCAATAGAGGGTTCTGACGCGAATCTTGCTGCATTTATTGCGCTGCGCTTAGCAGATCTCGGCGGCTAATGAGAAGAAGTCAAAGCGAAAGAGCGGCTGGTTTTAACGAATTTTAAGGCCGATACGCCTGTAAGTCGAAGACCCCTTCCAACAGGGGGAAGTCCGCCCCAGGCGGATATCCATATCGGAATATGACTATCCCTCAAGAGGGGTCCGTTCTTTAAATGGCCTTTGCAGTTTTGAAAATTGAAAGCTGATGGGGATTCTGTGAGATTCTACAAGTAAAGTTAACTGGCTTTTCTTTGACACATCTGCAATAAATTGAAGAAGATGCCCAAATAAGCGATATTCCCTTGCCCTTGCCGCATTTCTGCACGCTTTTGTCTAAAAGTCATGGCCCTGCACGATCCAGAGATTTTCCTTGACGGGAAGTAGGCTAATTTGGTATAAATGAAATTGTTGAGGCTGGAACAGCGTAGGATCTACCTTGAATTAGCCGTAGCCCTGAGCGAAAAAAAGCCTGCCCTGAGCGTGACCGAAGGGATAGCCAGGCAGGGAGGACATTGCCCAGCTTTTCTTTGTTGGTGTGCAGTCCGTAAGTCCTGGGGATTCCTTTCGGAGGACTCCTTGCGGAGTGCCCAGACTACGCAGCCTCTGATATGTGGATTCTTTGTGCTTTTTCGATAGAGGAGGAATTATTATGCAAAGCACAAAGGTTTTGATAAAACTTTGCGCTTCGCAGTGGAGTTTTTTTACATTTCAATTAACAATCTATGTTTAATATGAGTTCTGCAAAATTACAGGTTAGGCATATATTATTTAAGAAAATTGTTTTTTTGATTTTCTTAAATAACCTTGTAACTGTTCATTGTGCAAGAGCTTACTGTTTGAAAAGAAAAAAACAAAAAAGACGTTTTTTTCTTTCCAAAGTATGCCTAACCTGTAATTTTACAGAAGCCTTACGTTTAATTTTAAAGGAGGAATATTATGTGCATGAAATCCATTCTTTTAATTTCTTTTGCTTTTGTGCTGAGTCTGGTTCTGGTAAGCGTAGGCGATGCTGCTGAGCCTGATCTTATCGGCTGGTGGGCGTTCGATGAGACATCCGGGACGACCGCCTATGACTCAAGCGGCCATGGCAAGCACGGCACACTTCAAGGTGACCCGCAGTGGGTAGCAGGCCGGACAGGCGGTGCCCTGGAGCTCGACGGTGACGGCGACTGTGTGAATGTCGGCAGCGTGGGCATAAGCGGGATGGATCCGAGGACGATCGCCGGGTGGGCCAAGGCGAGCACCACGGACATACCAGGCTGGACAACCATTTTCGGCTTCGCCCCAGATAGCAGCACTGATGGTACATATTTCGATATAGAGGTGGACGACGCGGGCAATTATGCTATCTACGTTGGCGGCTGGGAGGCTATCCTCTGTGCCGTGGATACGCAGTGGCACCATTTTGCAGTTACGTATGATGGAAGCGGGGGGAGTCGGTATCTGGACGGCCAATTTATTGATAGAGATGAGGGAGCTATAGGGACAATTGACGAGGTGAGAATCGGTGTGAGACTCAGCAATACAAATTACTTTCCGGGCCTCATTGACGATGTCCGCATCTACAACAAGGCTCTGACGTTAAGCGAGATAAAAAAGCTGGTGGCCGGTTCAAAGGCCTATGACCCCATCCCACCCAATGGTGACCTCTATGAGGATACGTGGGTGAGTGTTGGCTGGTCGCCGGCAGATACCGCGGTCTCGCACGATGTGTACTTTGGTGACAATTTTAACGATGTGAACGACAGCACGGGCGAAGCATTTCAAGGCAACCAGACCACAACGTATTTAGTTGTCGGTTTTCCTGGTTCTCCTTGTCCGGACGGTCTTGTTCCAGGCACGACATATTGCTGGCGGATTGACGAAGTTGAGGCCGACGGCATTACGATACACAAAGGCGATATCTGGAGCTTTACGGTTCCAACTAAGAAGACCTACAACCCCAATCCCGCTGATGACGCCGAATTTGTAGACCTCAATGTGTTGCTTACCTGGACAGCAGGTTTCGAAGCGAAATTACACACCGTATATTTCGGCGAGAATTTTGACGATGTCAACAATGCCGCTGGAGGACTCCCACAGGGACCTGCAACCTACACTCCCGGCCCGCTTAAATTAGCTAAGACTTACTACTGGCGGGTTGATGAGTTTGATGCCGTCGCCACCTATAAAGGCGACGTCTGGAGCTTTACAACTGAGGGCGCCGTTGTAAGCCTGAAGCCGTCTAATGGCGCTGTGGATGTAAAGCAGACACCGATTCTTAGCTGGTCGCCGGGAGTCTATGCCGCTTCGCATCAGGTCTATTTCGGTGCTGATAAAGATGCCGTGAAAAATGCCGATACCGGCTCGCCGGAGTATAAAGGCACCAGGGAGCTTGGTTCTGAGAGCTATGAACCTGGAAAACTTGAGTGTGAAGCGACCTACTATTGGCGTATCGATGAGGTCAATAACGTCAATCCCGACAGTCCTTGGACAGGTATCCTCTGGAGTTTTACGACCGCCGACTTCCTTGTTGTGGACGATTTTGAATCCTACAACGACATTGCCCCCCCTGCCCCGGGGAGCAACAGGATATTTGAAGCGTGGGCGGACGGTTATGGTATCCCGACAAACGGGGCTCTCGTTGGTAATGACCTTCCTCCTTATGCCGAGCAAAGTATTGTTCACAGCGGCATCCAGTCGATGCCGTATATCTACGACAACAGTGTTGGGAACTCTGAGGCGACATTGATATTGACTTACCCGCGTGATTGGACCGAAAAAGGTGTCACCACACTGACAATTTGGTTCATAGGCGATGCTGCTAACGCTGCTGAGACGTTGTATGCTGCCCTCAATGGCAGTGCAGTGGTCAATCACGATAATCCTAATGCAGCACAGGTAGATAGGTGGACTGAATGGACTATCGACCTGCAGGCATTTGTGGACCAGGGCGTGAATCTTGCCAATGTCAATACGATTGCCCTTGGTCTTGGCAGAAGGAACAATCCATTGGCTGGTGGTTCAGGTACAATGTACTTTGACGATATTCGGCTGTATCCTCCGTCACCAGAACCGGAAGCACCATAAGCTGCAGGCAGCAATTAAAATTGCGTGGTTGATATTGCAGATTTGCATAATATTATCAAAAAATGTGGGTAATCGCGTGGTACTTTGCTTGATGGGAAAGCGAGTGATTTGGTATAAATAGAGTAGATGAGGCTTATGCCGGTGTAGGTCGTATTTGCTAAATCCGAACTCTCTGAGGTGTGGAATATTTGTAGTTTATCGATAGAGGAGTGGTTATGTATTGTGTGAGGTACAAAGCCGGAATGGGAGCTTTTGTGTTTCATTGTTAAAAATTTTACATTTCAATTATCCCATATTAAATTTTTGAAGGAGGACTATTATGTCTAAAAAACTGGTTTATTTATTTTATTTTGTTCTGGTGTTGGGCTTTGGGCTGACTGTGGGAGTCGCCGGCGCCGGCGAGATAAAGATTAATTTCCAGTCAACCGGGTCACCAATACCGGAAGGGTATCTGCCCGATTATGGCGAGGTCTTCGGCGACCGCGGTAACGGCTGGAGCTACGGGTGGTCTCAGGATATAAACCGTCATACCCGTGACCGCAACAATGCGACTGCTCCGGATCAACGATATGACACGATCATTCACTTTTATGGAACCGGAGCCGTATGGGAGATCGAATTGCCCAACGGAACTTACAATCTGTTTCTGGTCTGTGGCGATCCCTCGAATGCCGATTCGGACAACCAGATAGAGATAGAAGGTGAACTACTTTCAGATGACCCGGATGGCATGGACTTCTTCGATGAGTTTGAGTTTACAGTGACCATTACCGATGGGCGTCTGACCTGGTCGGAGCCGGCGGGCTCGTACGTCAAGCCTTGCTTCATTGAGATCGAGGGTGACGCGCTGACCCAATTTTTCCAGAAGGCCAGAGACCCCAACCCGGCTGATGGCGCCGAAGACGTGGCTGAGCCCCTGCTTATGTGGACCTCTGGAGATACGGCCCAACTCCAGCGCGTGTATTTCGGCACAGATCCTGACGCTCTGGTTCAGGTGAGTGAGCAGGCTTATATGGTTTACTGGCACCTCGAACCCATTGAGCCGGGGACGAGGTACTACTGGCGGATAGATGGGGTAGAAGCCGATGGCACTGTCATCACGGGTGACCTCTGGAGCTTTGTGGCCCGGTCGCTGAACGCCTGGGGACCCAGCCTGGGTAACGGCGCCGGCGATGTGATGATAGATGCGCAGCTAAGCTGGGGCGCAGGCCATTCTATAATGCCGCTGAAGCACCATCTGTTCTTCGGCACCGATAAGGTTGCGGTGACCGACGGTACCGGCGAGGCCGATAAAGGCATCCAGCAAGAGGCGACATATGCTCCTGGTTTGCTTATGGCCGAGACTAACTACTACTTCCGGGTCAACGAGGTCGAGATGGACGGTACAGAACGACAGGGCGATGTCTGGAGCTTCAAGACGGTAGCAGCCGGCCCGGGTAAAATCATCCGTGAGTGGTGGTTCGATATTAGTGGTTCAAATGTGTCCAACTTGACGTCTAATGCGCGCTATCCCAGTAGTCCTGACGGGTCGGAGTTTGTGTCGTACTTCCAGGGCCCTGAGGACTGGGCCGAACAATTTGGCAGCCGACTTCGCGGCTGGGTGTTCGCCCCGGACACGGGCAACTATACGTTCTTGATTGAAGCCGAGGATGAAGGTGAGATACGCTTGAGCCCCGATGAGGATCCGGCGAATGCGGTCGTGATTGCAAGCACCGCAGGCGAGGCGGAGTCGCAGCCGCAGAGTCTCGTGGCCGGCCAGAGATATTACATCGAGGCTCTGATGAAAGAAGATACGATCGGCGACAGTATAGTGGTCTCCTGGAGTGGTCCCGGCGTTGGGGCTATGACGGTTATTAGTGCGAGGAACATCGGTGCGACGCCATATCTGGCGGAGAAAGCCTTTGCTCCATCGCCTGCTGATGGTGACTCGGATGTAAAGCAAACAGCGATTCTTACCTGGTCGCCGGGAGTCTATGCCGCTTCGCATGAGCTATACTTCGGCACCGATGAAGAGGCCGTGAAAAATGCCGATACGGGTTCACCTGAATACATAGGCACCAGAAACCTTGGTTCAGAGAGTTATGACCCCGGAAAACTTGAATGGGATGCCACTTACTACTGGCGTGTTGATGAATTTAATAATGTCAATCCCGACAGTCCATGGGCAGGCAACCTCTGGAGCTTTACGACAGCCAACTTCCTTGTCGTTGATGATTTTGAGTCCTACAATGACCTTAACCCCGATGAACCCGAAAGCAACAGGATATTTAATGTGTGGCTGGACGGATATGACGACCCGACAAACGGTTCTATCGTTGGTCATGAAAATCCTCCTTTTGCCGAGCAAAGTATCGTTCACGGCGGCAGGCAGTCGATGCCGTTTTCCTATGACAACAGTGTTGGGTACTCTGAGGCGACTCTGACATTGACTTATCCGCGTGACTGGACCGAGAAAGGTGTCACCACATTGACAATTTGGTTCATAGGCGATGCTGCCAACGCTGCTGAGACGTTGTATGTTGCTCTCAACGGTAATGCGATTATCACGAATGATAATCCTAATGCAGCACAGGTAGATACCTGGACAGAATGGAATATCGACCTGCAGGCCTTTGCGGACCTGGGTGTGAACCTTGCCAATGTCAATACGATTTCCCTTGGTCTTGGAAACAAGAACAATCCATTGGCTGGCGGTTCAGGTATGATGTACTTTGATGATATTCGTCTGTATCCACCGCCGCCGGAGCCGGCACCGTAAGCAGTGTGATTTAGCTGGCAAGCAGATTTGTATCGATTGGGGGCCTGTACTGATTGACTCGGTATAGGCCCCGTTTGTTTTTGTAAGCATTGAGGTCACTCACGACCAAACACTTTTGCAAAAAGTGAGGCCAACTACCTTATTCTGAAACAAATTTAACTAAATGTATAAGGCTGCAATTCCTGGGATTAGGGTTTTATGTTGAAACGAGCATTGAGCTTAAACAGATGCTTAATCGGTAAATTAAGGACCTGTGAACATTCGAGCGATAAAGAGCTGCGGATCTGCTCAAGAATATACTCAATCCTCTCCTTGTCAGCCGCAATTATAGTGAACCAGATATTGAAATTATCATTACGGAGATAGCTATGGGTTACCTCAGGGAACCGGCCTATTATCTTGGCGGCTTGCTCAACAAGGTCTGCCTTGCAGCTAACAGCAGCTAAGGTGCTGCAAAAACCGAGCTTACGAGAATCAAGACTTGCTCCTATTCGGCGAATTACGCCCTCAGCTATCAATCTCCGGATTCTGTTCCAAAGCTCCTCGCAAGGGATTTGCAATTTATGCGCTAAGATTTCATAGGGCCTTTCGCTCAAAGGAAAATCATTTTGAAGTGCATCCAGTATGCGGCAATCCAGCTCATCCATAGAGTGCCCTTCGATGGTATAGCAACCTTTAATAATTATCAGATTATTTTGTTCCTGTTGCGGAAAGTAAAAAAACCTACGATGTCACCCCTGCGAAAGCAGGGGGCCAGGACGAAAAAGCTGGATTCCCGCTTCCGCGGGAATGACAAATACTGTTTCCGCAACAGTAACTACTTAGCCACATGATTCTATGGGCAACTTAACTGAGGCAAGCTCTTTCTCACAGCAAAGCTTGTAATGACCACATCTTTTCACTTGACCCACTTGAGACCAACTACTATATATCATATAGCAGAAAATCATCGTGATGTAAAGCTCAAAGGTGCTGGGATTCACCAGTTGCAGGCCTGTTTACGTGGCACACTTGGCCGGTATTCTCAAAAATGAGAATGTCAAGGTTTTTTTATTTTTTCGTAAATTTTCTGTAAAAGATAACAATGTTACAGGGGAAATTTATCTTGCGGGTGCTGGTCCAGGTGATGTCGAACTGATTACCATGCATGAGATGGCCTACAAGGTTGACATCTTTGGTTTGGCCATTTGTCTCTTTGGTTTTTTCTTTTCAGTCTCAAGGGATTCCGGCAGGCTGTGAAAACGATGTTCCGGATGGTTCCAGGCTACACTTGCCAGGGTAGTTTCCCTAAACAACTCATTGATTTTCTTTGTGGCCCTAACCCACTGGGCAAAAACACAGCAGTTCTCCGGGGTTCCACCACATTCGCAGTGATTTAATGGGCAGCAGTGATTTAATGGACAATCGTCAAACAATGAATTACCTTCCATAACTTCAATTACCTCAAGCAGGCTGATTTCTTCCAGCGGCCTGGCAAAAACGTGTCCCTTTTTGCGACCTTTCACGCCTCTGACTAAGCGTGCTTTTGTCAGCCGTTGAAATATCTTGGCCAGATATCCGGGTGGAATCCCTTCTCCTTTAGCTATAGTATCGGTTGTGAGAGGCAATTGTGTGATATGCCTGACCATATACATTAGAGCATGCAAAGCATAAGCTGTAGCCTTTGTAACCTTCATTGGACATCTCCAATAGAGAAATAAATATGAGTTCTGCAAAATTGAGGTTAGGCATACTTTGAAAAGAAAAAAATCGTTTTTTGTTTTTTCTTTTCAAACAGTAAGCCATTGTGTAATAATCAGTTAGGTGATTATTTAAGAAAATTAAAAAAAAAGATTTTCTTAAATAATATATGCCTAACCTCAATTTTGCAGGAGCCTTAAATAAATCAAAACATTATCACAATATTGCCACTATTAAAAAGTCAGAAATCAGAAGTCGGAAATCAGAAATCTGACATCGGTCTAAAGTTTGAAGTGTCTAAAGTGCCTAAAATGACAGCAAAGCTGTCATTCTGAGCCCTTCGCTGCGCTCAAGGACAGGCTCCGCGAAGAATCTCTTTTTCGTTGGCCAGATCCCTTCGGCAAGCTCAGGGCAGGCTCTTCGGCTTCGCCTCAGGATGACACGTAAGTGTCACTTTAGCTCATTTTAGCTCACTTTAGGCACTTTAGCTCAATTCATCCTGCTTTTCCTTTTTTCCTGCGCTTGCCAACTTTGACTTCCAGCTTATCAATCTTCCTGTACAAGCTTGACAAACCAACCTTCAAAGCCTTTGCAGCTTCAACTTTGTCCCAATTATACTTGTTCAGCACTCGGTATATATGTTCCCTCTCGTATATTTTGACAGCAGCCTTCAAGCTCTCGTATCCCTCACTCGATACCATCGCACTCGAACCTAAGAATCCAATATCAGAGACCTTTATAACATCGTCTTCAGCAAATAT
>Ga0315539_1004156_pt1 | contig 10020 bp, 9 predicted proteins | sample SalMarSW160150MG_FD_203097 | JGI IMG/M metagenome (GOLD analysis project Ga0315539, IMG submission 203097) | Salt marsh sediment microbial communities from the Plum Island Ecosystem LTER, Massachusetts, United States - Salt Marsh Sediment SW1601-150 ... | reverse complement strand
AGGCACTGTGCAGTCCGCCCCTGTAATCGCTATCAGTTCACCGGACGCACTTTTCACCCCACTGTTTATCGCGTGCAACGCTCCCTGCTTGTGCTCCCGGACCACCTTGTCCGTGTATTTTTTCGCGATAGCATAAGTGCTGTCACTCGAGTTGTTATCGCAAACCACTATCTCGCAAGGATATGACTGCCTGAGCAGCGACTCCATGCAAAGAGGCAGCAGTTTCTCCTCGTTATATGCAGGTACAACCACAGAAACACGCATGTCTTACACCTTGCAGCAATTATAATATTGTTCGTTGCTGTTAAATAACTTAAATGCACGCTTCTCAGCTTGCTGATTTGCAGAAGATGTGAAATGTGAATATTTTAATAATAAAACCTTAAATTTAAGGTATGTGGTTATCTAAGATAAAGATAAAGCACGATTGTGTAATAGGGAACAGGTGTAGAAAATTTAACGTAACAACTATGGGTATCCCATTTAATGTATATGTTGAAAGGGGTATTACTCATTCACCACAAGTGCAAACAATACATGGTGATAAAAAAAGCATCGAAAATTTTATCAATGACTTAAAAGGAGAGAAGAGAATTACAAACCTGGAATATGAAGGCAACACGATGTTTTTCATTGAGGTAAGAAAGGAGAAAATTCCTTCTACATATTACCACCAAAAAATGTTTTTTGTAAAACCTGTTTACGTCGATAAGAAAGGATACGAGTACTGGGAAGTTGCTTCGTGGGATCGGAAGATAATTGTTGAGTTTGTATCTAATCTACAAAAAGAGATAGATGATGTTGAAATTCTAAAAATCAAACAGACAAAGCTTACGGATATTTATTTCTCACACTTGATGCCAAAACTTACGGAAAATCAGAAAAAAGCCTTGTTGTTAGCCATCGAGAATGGATGGTATGCTTGGCCAAGGAGAACAGATTTTAATAAACTAGCAAATCTTATGGGGATTTCAATACCTACTTTTAGAGAACATCTTAAGCGCGCTGAAGAGAAATTGATACCTGAATTGGTTAAGTCTATCGAATAAAAAACCCTTAAATTTAAGGGTAAAATTGGATAAGTCTCGATTTGTTACTTCTAAAAAGTGAGTAATATGAAGAGTATGGGTTATCAGAGTGTTGCAAAACAGTATGGAACTCCATTGTTCGTATACCATGGAGACAAAGTCAGGGATAACTATAGAGCAATAAGGGGGGCTTTCCCATATCCGGATATCAGGATATTATATGCTGCTATGGCAAATTATCAGCCATTTATATTTGAAATCATAGATGAAATGGTCGGAGATGTTCATGTCTCGTCAGTTAAAGCGCTTGAATATGTGATGGAACGGGGTTTCAAACCAGAAAGACTTTCTTTCACTTCTACAGGAACTGAAGATGTTGATTTGGAAAGGCTTTGCAAGGAAGGTGTGCAGGTAAATTTTGAATCGTTGGAGGATATTGAAGATTACGGAAAAGCTGCTAAGAAATTTGGGAAAGGAGGACTTGTAAATGGTATAAGGGTGTACACTGGGGATCTTGACGTCCCAAATGGTGTCACAAATTCGAACAAGAACAGCAATATTGGTGTCTATCCTGAAGATATACAAGAAGCGAAATCAATAGCTAAAGCGTTTGGATTGAGATTAGGAGGTGTCCATGGATATCTTGCATCGAACATTTCTGACCCAAAATACTTCAAAACATTTGCTGATTATTTGACAGAAATCGCCTTAGGATTTGAAGACCTGGAGTATGTTAACTTCGGTAGCGGTTTTGGCTTAAAACTTGACTTGGAAGAAGTCGGAAAATACTACTCAAAAAAGGTTGGTGACCTCTCAGAGAATTTTGGAAGAAATTTGAGATTAGAAATAGAACCTGGAAGGAGACTCGTTGGAAATGCAGGGATTTTGTTAACCAGGGTTACAAAAGTTAAGCCACTAAGAGACGGAAGAAAGTGTGTATCAGTAAATGTGGGTTTTGGTGAATTTGCAAGACCTTATATATATGGACCTGAAGAACGCGGACATCATGATATTGTTGCAGTTTGCTTGGAATCCGCCAAGTCAAAATCAAGTTGTGATGTTAGGGCGGCAACAGTTCTACAGTCTGACGTGCTTGGTTGGCAAAGAATGCTTCCACAAGTAAAAAGGGGTGATATATTAGGAATAATGGATGCCGGTGCATATGCCATGGCTTCTGGTTTCCCTGATCCCCCTCCACCAAATACCAAACATGTCTTAATTTGAGTTTGCGTTTCCATCAAAATCTTTGAGATGCATTAAATTACAAACCCCTGAAATGAGATAATACATAAATAACTAGGCTGCCATTAATTCTGAAAATACGGAAAAGAAAGGCAAGGCAAAGATAATAAGATAAGATATATAGGGTAAATAAGGTGAATAATAAATTATGGCGATGAAGAGCTTTCTTTACAACAGCGTTACCGTCAGCATGCCGAAGAACGCAGTGCAGTTCATGCTGGGCGTGGTGCTTTTCTGGCTTGTTTACGGCAGCCTCGACTTTGCGACAGCCGCCGTTGCCATGGCCGCCTTTTTAATGGCATATTCTTCGGTGTATTTTTTCAACGATATCGTCGACTGCGAGGAAGACGAGCATGACCCCGAAAAAATGGAGTGGAAGCTTGTAGCGAATGGCAAAATCAGCAAAAGGGGAGCGGGAATCGCGGGTTTGGTATTCCTGTTTGCTGGCCTTGCGCTAGCAAGCACGATAAACGGATGGTTCCTTTTAATGATGGTAGTCCTTGTTTTCTTAAATTTTTTGCACTCATCCCCTTACACAAAACTGAAGAAAAGTATGCCGGCAGTCACGGTTAACATAACAGCCATAGAATTTCTGAAGTACTCTTCAGGGTGGTTCGCCCTCACCTCTAGTCTCACCACTTTCCCGTTCTGGATCATATTGACCTTTTCTCTCATATACTCAGCCATGTATCTGGTCTACAAGTCCAGATTCAGAGGCAAAGAGATAATTTCAAAGAAGTCGATAATAATCCCCCTTGGCCTGGCGTCCGCTTTTTCCTATCTGGTTTCCATTCTCCTGTATGATTTTGCGCTGCCTATGATATTTCTCCTTGCAATGTCACTTGCATTGGCCAAGTTCAGCATAGGAAAGAGGCTCCAGTTCATGAAATGGCTGTGGGTTGAATTCGCTATATTGCCTATGATCGTGCTCGCCTTTCTTATGCTCAGCATCCCCCCTATCGCCCAAGCCAACAGCAACATAACATCCACTATAGGTCAGTACAAGCAAATCGTCTATCAGGAGTTGCCGGGCAGTGTGGCAGATGGATTAAAGAATCTCTCAGAGTCGAGATATGAAACACTGGAAGAGGTGCAGGATGCCATCAACCAGAGCCTGAACCTCACTGCGCTGAATTTTTTGGAATCAGGAAATGATAAATAAAGCAGGAAACATGATTAATTATGAAAAATGACAACGTTCTCGATATAGCAAAGAGGAGGGGTTTTTTCTGGCCGGCTTTCGAGATATATGGCGGTTGCGCAGGATTTTACACGTATGGCCCTCTGGGTTCCCTGCTGAAATTAAGGATCGAGCAGATGATCCGGGAACACTACGTGAACAACGAGTGCTGTCTCTTGGTGGAAGCCCCCGTCCTCACCCCCGAGGACCCCTGGGTTGCCAGCGGGCATGTGGAATCGTTCACGGATATGATCATAGAGTGTCAAAAATGCGGAGAGCCTTACAGGGCGGACCATCTTTTGGAGGAAAAAACCAAGAAATCCACCGAGGGGATGAGCCTCCCGAAAATCAAGGGCCTGATAAAAAAGCATGACATAAAATGCCCCAAGTGCGGCGGGAACCTCGCCAACATATATGATTACAACCTGATGTTCAAGACTTACATAGGCCCCGGAAAGAACAAGGTGGCTGCTGACCTGAGGCCGGAGACTGCGCAGACGACCTACATGCCGTTCAGAAGGCTCTTCGAGCTGGGCCGGAAGCACCTGCCCCTGGGTGTCATCCAATTCGGCAGGTCCTTCAGGAACGAGATATCCCCGAGGCAGGGTCTGGTCAGGCTCAGGGAATTCTCCCAGGCAGAAGCGCAGTTCTTCATCGACCCTAAGGAAAAGGCCAGGCATCCAAAATTTGACACCGTCAAAAAGAAGGAACTGCTCGTTTTGACAAAGCATGATCAGGTCAAAAACAGTAAAGAAAATGTAATGAAGGCTAGCGGTTTGGTTAGAAAGCGCCTCACGAACGAGTGGATAGCCTATTTCCTTGCCGTTTCGGTGGAACTGTTCGAGAAAATGGGCATGGATGGGTCAAAGCTCAGGTGCAGGCAGCACAAAGATGATGAGAGGAGCTTCTACTCAACCGATACATGGGACGTTGAATTCATGTCCGACGTCTACGGGAAAATCGAGCTGGTGGGCATAGCGGACAGGACCGACTACGACCTCAAAAGGCATCAGGAATTCAGCAAGCAGAGCATGGAGGTCAACATGGACGGCAGAAAGTTCATCCCTCACATCCTGGAAGTTGCATATGGCATCGACAGACCGCTATACTCCATCCTTGAATCGACTTTGAAAAAGGACGGCGACAGGGTCTATTTTTCCTTCCCAGCAACCGTTTCACCCTATCAGGCCGCTGTCTTCCCGCTGGTGAAAAAGGACGGCTTGCCCAAGCATGCGTTTGGGATATACGAGATGCTCAGAAATGCCGGGTTCTACGTCCTGTACGACGAGGGCTTCATAGGCAGGCTGTACTACAGGCAAGATGAGGCGGGTACGATTTATTGCATCACCTACGATTACGACTCGCTAAAGGACAAATCGGTAACCATAAGAAATCGCGATGATCAAAAACAGATTCGGGTCAAGGTCAAGGATCTGGTCCAAATCATGGAAAAGATAATGAGGGGCCAGTTGAAATTCGCCAAGGCTGGGAAATTAATAAAATGACTCCTTGTCTCCTTAAATTTCACAAAAAACGATATCGCCCAAACTCATTTTCTGCCATGTAGTCAAGGCCCTCTTCCGTAAACCTTTGCTTTTTCCGCGTGCCTGATGCCTTCCTTTTCAATCTTTGCGAGAACCCCCTTGGTGGCCTTGGTCAGGTCCCAGGCGTAGTCGTCCGCGAAGAAATCTCCCTTTTCAGTTATCAGTCTGGCCTGGACGGAGTATTTCACCCTTTTTCCGGTTTTATGATATGTGCGTACGTGCATGACGAAATAGGACAATGGCAATATCTTTGCGAGTTTCTTGATTGCATGCTCTATCTCCTCACTAACGACGGACTTAATGAAATCGTCTTCATCCTGCATCCCCGAAATCGTGACCCTGACCCCCTCCACGACGCCTGATATCAACTTAAGGATGTCGACTGCTGTCACCAAGCCGGCGAGCTTTCCTTTTCTTTCAACAACGAAGGAAGACGCGTTTTTTGCCGTCATTTTTTCAAGCGCTCCGATCAGCGGCGTGTCCACCTCGGCTTTTAGGATATCTTTGGAGAGTATCGATTTCACAGGCAAATCGTCGAGCTTTATCTTTTCACCTATTTCCTCCCCCCTTTTCGCTCTTCGCTTCCCGATGACCGACCTGAGCAGGTCGAGTGTGTCCAGAACCCCCGCAACCATGTCTTTTTCGTCAACAACGGCCAGTCTGCCAACATTCATGTCCCTCATCAACCCTCTCGCTGTCGATATGCTGTCATCTGAACTGACGCAGAAGGGGAAGTTCATGACGTCGTTTACCGTCTTTCCTTTCAATTCTATCTCGTCCCTGAAAAATTTCAGCAGGGACAGCTTGCTCACAACAAATATTTTGCCATCCTTTTCAACCGGTATCGATCTGCATTCATTGACCAGAATCGTGTTCAGAATGTCCCCTGGTTCTGCACCAGAGTGTATCGGTGATATCTGCTTCAGGAATGGTTTTATGCTGCTTTTTTCCGGGTTTGATATGTTCGTCTTTACCATGTCCGCAGCCGACAGAACACCTTGAAGCCCGCCGTCGTCCATCGCCAGGGCTTCGTGTGAGCGGGACTCGAGCATCTTGGCTACAGCTTTGGATATGCTTGAATCAGCGCTGACAACCAACGGCTCCTCAAAAATATCTTCGATTTGCATATATTGCCCCATGGCCTAACGATATAAAAGCCTAAATGCCGCTCTTTTTGATCCTTTCCATTTCCTTGCTTATATACCCAGCCAGCACGTTCCGGATCTTCTTGGAGTCTATCTTTTTTATTTCCTGTATGATTTTTTTGTTACGCTCAAAATCCGTGCTAAAGCGGTCTCCGTGATCCTTGATCATCTCCCTTGCCAGATTCTTTATCGCTATGCTTTTTATCCTTCCCATCGTACCACCCATTAATATGTTAATGGTTGTTGTATATTACGGCTTCAGCCTTAAAACCTCATAGTACGTCACGTTGTTCTCGTTGTCTACTATGGACCACAGCATCCTGGCCCTGATTGAATGGGCCAGCCGGACTGCCCTGCTGAGCTCCTGGAAAGCGCATGTATAGTCCTCGGGGACAACAAAGACTATCCATTTGGTGTGCTCCCCCGGCCCCTTAGGCCCTTTTTTAACGCCGACCCCCCTTTTGTAGACCCTGAAGTCGCACCCGAACTTGAAGCCTGTCTTGACTACCAGCCCCCTCTCCCTCAGATCGGAATAAACCACATACTTCTCATGCAGCCTGGGATCCAGCCTAAGGCCGGCGGACATCAGTTCGCTGAAACTGATTTTTTTCCCGTTTTTTGTCAAAACGATTTTTTCCTTTTCCAGCAGATACAGGGCCTCCACAAAGGCGAGCTCCAGCCTCTTTCCCATGACCTTCCCGTAGGCTCTTCCCGCCAGCTCGTCAAAGTCTTTCCCGATAACCACCTTGTTCACCAGCATTCTCGCGACTGGAACTTTCCTCTTTTCCTCTTCATGCTTTGTCTTCGTCCCCGCCTTCTTCTGGCCTTGGCTTGCCTTTTTCGTTTTTTTTGCAGCTTTCTTGGTCATACTTTTCACAACGCTTTCATTCGAAAGAATGTTATGGGGCGGGCGTGATTTGAACACGCGACACCTTGGTCTTCAGCCAAGCGCTCTCCCGAGCTGAGCTTGCGGTCCTCCAACAACAGGATTACCGCCCCAGTCCACCCCATTTCTAAGATGTTAATTAATGTATCAGGTTTAAATTAATTAGAGATGGCCGATTTCTATAATTTTACATCATTATCTTTAAACCACTGCACTGGCGTAAGCTGGTGTTTTACTACGCAAGTATATACTTGATTCAACCTTCATTAACGCATCCTCGGCATCAAAAGGGGAATCCCTAAAAACAAGTTCAAGTCGCCTCTCATCAACTCCTGGGAATTGCTGCCGTAGATCATCTTGCTCGGAGGCTGGCGGTGCCTGTAGAGCCAATGCTGCACCTGCACAACTCCTTACCTCTTTGTCTGGGGAATTGTTTCTTAGGCTCATCAAGGCTTCATAGCCCACATCACCACATTGTATGAGTGTCCAAGCAACCGACTCGGCGTTTCCCACGTCAACATTTTTCACAAGATAATTCATACGGGGTTCATCCAAGGTTCCCCATCTCATCAGATAACCGAATATACTCGTGAGAGACATCCTTTCATTTGCCATCTTTTTTATGGGAAGTTAAATTTTAAAAAGTTGATTGCCGGTTGTGGGAATCGAACCTTTTGTGGGGGCTTCATGGGGCTTTCAAGAGAAGTATTTTCATGTCATTCAAAGCCGCTTCATAGCTCCCCTTTATACCCCAAATATTTGATGTTCGGAATCCCCAACGATTTCAGGTACGCTATATCGTCTTTTATGTCCTGTTCAAGACCTTCCCATGTTCCGTCATGGCTAAGGTGATATGGATGGATTATAAAAGGGGAATTTTCGGCTCGGATGGTCACCCGAAAATTTCGTACGGAGCCTGTCAATGCCATCTCCATCGCTGCGAACGGGCTTATGTATCTGTGAAACACACCCTGCACACGCCGTACCTTATCGCCTCGGGACCGGAAGGGTTCTCAAGCGCGAGCGGGACTTCTTCGTTCAGTATTCTGTACATATCGTAAAAGCAGTGCAAAATCTTCAGCTTCTCCGTGCCGGATCCTGGTTCATTTTCGTCGAACCATTTCTTGGTAGGAAACATGTTATGGTACATGTTAGCGACCTTCAAGCTTTCGTTATGCCGATACAGACATCACCTTCCTGCCAGCCCGTCCAAACCATTACCTGAACCTGTGCAGTTTTTGCAGGGCGTTTTTCTCAATCTGTCTTGCCCTTTCCTTGCTTATTCCAAGGACTTCCCCGCACTCTTCAAGCGTGAACGCTTCTCCTCCACATCCGTCAAGGCCGTGCCTCATCCTGGTTATTTCAGCTTCCCTGGGATCTGAAACCTTTAAGATTTTATAATACCTTTCAGCCAGTTCTCTCATCTCGGCCTGCCTGGCAGGATCGGGAGATTTTGCATCTTTCAGCATGTCTTCAAATTCGCAGCTGTCTCCGCCGTGAAATTTTTCCTCAAGCGAAACGGGAACGGCAGGTTTTCGTCTTGACCCGCGAGCCCGCAGCGGAATGCTTTTGGCTCTCCGATAATTGTCCAGCCCCCTTTTAATGGCCTGCCTTATCCACCATGTTGCGTAAGTGCTGAATTTGAGGTCCCTGCCATACTCCCATTTGTCAACAGCCCTTGCAAGGCCCATGCTTCCAAGCTGTATCAGATCAAGGAAATCCAGCCCCATTTCCCTGTAATTCTTCGCTATGCTTACAACAAGTCTCAGGTTCCCTTCTATCATCTCTTTTCTGGCTCCTTCAACCTTGTTGTAAATTCTTTCCAGTTCAGGCATCGAGTCCAGAAATTGTTCAGGCAAATCGCCTATTTCCAGTGCAATTTCCGTCAACTCTCCGTTCAACGAGCCATGTTTCAACAGGTCCATTAAACGCTCCCGGTAATCAAAAAGCTGGGGAATTAACGGTGTGATGATAGAATATTCCGGGTTCAGGGGCAGAAGCAAATCACCGAATTCGTTTTTCATTTGTGCGAACTCTCTTCTGATTCTCCTTTCATAACTAGCTGAAATTCCTCCTCCCGTTACGCTTTTTATTATTCTGTCGGCCCTCGGCAAGAGCTTTTCCATGGACTTGAATACGGTGGGGCCGTAGTTTTTTAGTTTCTTGTATGGCAAGTCGAAAATGGCGTACTTGCCCGCATGTGACCTGATCTCACCATCCAGGCATTTGTACAGCAAACCCAAAATCTCCCGGGCGCCGTAACCGATTACTAAAGCTTCCCTTTTAACCTCCACGGCATTTTCCTTTATGATTTTGCCAAGTTCAGCTTCCCTGTCCTTTCCAAGTAATTTGAATTTGCCTATCTCACTCAGATACTGCCGGATTAGGTCAACAAGTTTCCCATTTCCTGAATTTGCTTTTTCAAATTCATCCTGTTTCTCATCCTGAAGTTTATCTTGGTCGTATCCAGAAGATTGTGGTGGTGAGAAATCGTCCCCGCATGCATCATAAAACAATACATTTCCGTCTATGTCGTAGGCATCTATACCCCCGTCCGTCAAGGGCTCTATTGAAATGGGCCTTCTGACTATCATATTCCGCACACCCCAGGCAACCTTAACGGTTATGCAGGCACCTCTACCTCCTTAACGGTCAGCCGGTGTTCCCCCTTTCAGGCGTACATCTCCCCCCCGTATCCCAAGTACTTGATTTTCCGAATCCCGAGGGATTTCAGATACGCAATATCATCCTTGATCCCGTGTTCAATCCCCTCCCAGCTTCCCCGATATTTGATAACAGGATTATCGATTCTTGCTGGAAATTTTTCGGTCTTGATTGTAACCTTGTACTCGTACACGCCCGGAAATTCTTTCTCTGTGCTGGAAAAGGGGTTAATATACCGGTGAAAATGGACTTTGAATCTCCCCTTTTTCAGTGCTTCCCTGCAGAGCCCGTTCCCAACACTCTCAAAGCCGTGCAGAAGGTCGTATAGATC
>Ga0315539_1004149_pt1 | contig 10029 bp, 12 predicted proteins | sample SalMarSW160150MG_FD_203097 | JGI IMG/M metagenome (GOLD analysis project Ga0315539, IMG submission 203097) | Salt marsh sediment microbial communities from the Plum Island Ecosystem LTER, Massachusetts, United States - Salt Marsh Sediment SW1601-150 ... | reverse complement strand
AAGTAATAATCGTATTCATGCCAACCTCCTTGTCTTATCTTTATTTCCAATAAAGACATCGGAAGGTTGGTATGTTTGTATTGATAAATCATTAAAACCAGCCGCCTAAAAAGTGCGAAAGTTGACTCTTAAGAGATATGAAGTAAAAAAATTTTTCAGTTTAGCCGTTTTTAGTGCGCAGCTATCAGCACTTTTGATTGAAATGATTGACAGAATCCCGCTCAACCGAAGCGGAGCTTCCACACCTTGGGAGCTGTTGAAGCCGGCAGATTTTCTAAAATCTCTACACTCTTTTCAGGACTTATTGGCAGCATATCGCAGTCGTTGCCGGCCTGTGCCAAATAGTCGGAGACAAGCGGCCCCAATTGGCTGCACAGCAGCTCCGATCTTGGCCCCTGCACCAGCGAGCGCATGCATTCGCAGATCGTTGCCAGGTCCTGTTGCATAACGTTTCCAAGCGACAAATTCACCAGCGGACATGGCTGCACATCTCCAGACGCGCTGATATACAATCTTTCCGCACCTGCTATACAGCCGAACTTATCGGGTGTTTCCAGATAAGCCACCGAGTTGACGGCGGGGTAGTCAGCAAAACTTTCGTCGGTATTGAAAACTTTAAAAATCCGTTGATTTAATCCATATTGACAAAGTTCAGAGTGGCTGCATTGAATAATAGCCCTTCCCGCTGGCCGAATCGGAATTATCTCTACGAAGCCGGCACCAAGTTCCTTGCCCATCTGCACAATATCCTGGACCCTGTCCCAGGTTATGTTTGCCTCCGGCATAGCAGCCGATATCACCGGGAAAATATCCGCACGCCTGAAAATCTGTATCGCCTCTGCTGCTATTTTGAAAGCGCCGCGATAGCCGACAAAATCGTCGTATTCATCCGGTTTGTGACTATGAATGGAGACTCGTCCGCCGAACAAACCTGCTTGCTTATAGCGCTTTGCCTTTTCATCATCAAGGCCAAAACCGGTCGTATTAAGCCAGGTTTCGGATCGCTCGTCAGCGGCTTGCACTACTGCCAGAGCCCTTTCAAAATCAACGCCCGGCTCGCCTCCACCGATATTGAGCCAACTGCCGCCCATCTCTTGAAGCTCACGAACGACTTCGACCAGTCGTGACAACGGCATCGGTTTGCTTTGAGCTCTTGCGTTGGAACAATGTCGACATTTATAAGGACAGCGGTCCGTGATTGACAATGTTACTTGCTCCGGCCATACGTGGTCTGTACGCATAGCCCTTCTTGCCCGTGTTTCTATGGCCCTGCTAGGCCAACGGGGAACATATACAGTCGATTTCCAGCATTTGCCATTTCCGTTTGAACCAAACTGCATTATCTTTGCGTGCTCAGAAACCATAAGTGTCGCCCTGCACAGTCTGTCAAAACGGCGCAATGTTTTGAACATGTCGACCGGTCTTTGACCGAGCTCACTAGTAAGAACCTTAACTGCCCAAAGAATCATAGACCGCACCAAAGGCAGTTTATCTTTTGCATTAAGTGCAGAGATTTGCTTCATTGACGTCTGTTCCTTTTGAATGTTTCACCCAAACAGCTATTGGTTGCGTGGCAAAAAGTTGGTGTCTTCTTTCTGTAGAAGTTGAATGATTTCCGCCTTTGTCGGCATAGCCTCGATAGAGCCGAACTTCGTACACGCCAGCGCTCCTGCCGCGGAGGCAAATTGTGCGGCTTTCCTTATATCGTCACCGACCGTACAGGCCGCTGCAAGCGCACCTGCGAACGCATCGCCTGTGCCTGTCTGATCGACAAGCTCTACCTCAAATGCGGCAATATGATCTGCTCGTTTTCTGTCAACAATCATACATCCGCGTCTGCCCATCGTTATTACCGCATATTTTGCCCCACGAGCTACCAAATCTGAGCCGATCAGCTTGGCTGTACGAATGCTCACCGTCGATTGGTCTGTGATATCGGCGGCTTCTTCGAGATTCGGAATCAAAACATCAGCCGAGAAGTACTCCATAGGAAGGTCGATATCATGGCGATTACGCTGCTCCATGGGTCTCGCTGGATTGAGAATTACCTTAACACCGTGCAGCTTGGCGCATCGAACCGCAGCTACAATAGCCTCTTGCGGCAATCCACCGTGAATTAGACAAACATCAGACTCGGAAATAACCTGTTCCGCTGCTTTGACATCCCTGCTTTGCAGAGCAATGTTGGCTCCCGCGTAATAGCAGATGGCATTTTCACCCTCGGCGTTAACCATTGTAACCACAACCCCCGTGTTCGTGGCAGCAGCAGTATAGAGAAAATCCGTCTTGACGTTGAATTCAGTCAGACTCTTGCGGACCATCTCAGCGAACGGATCACTGCCGACCTTGCTGACGAGGTGCACTTGGCATCCGCAAAGAGCCGCTTGCGCAGCTTGATTGGGACCGGGACCGGTCGCTGTGTATGAAAGTGCTGCCCCGCTTACGCTCTGACCGGCAGAAGGAACCTGGCCGCACTTAATCGCCATATCCACATAAGTACTGCCGACGACAACTAATTTGGGCATCCGTTCTGGCATCCTCGTAAATCCTTCTGCTGGCAAAGTATAACCATCAGTGCATAATCTGCAAAGTATTTTTGGCCGCAGGGAACCTACCTTTTACCCTATTTAGCCCCGCAGTTTACTGCGGGGTTTTCCACGCGTTATGCAGGGCTATAACCCCCAGGATAAACCCTTCGACCCTTCGGCTGCGCTCAGGGCAAGCTTTTTTCGCTCAGGGCAGGCCTGGGGGCTAAACGTAGCTACAATTGTCTTTCACAAACAGTAAAATTGATATGAAAAAGCCCATTTTATTGGTGTTTACCACATATTTCAAAAAATTTGTCAAAAATCTTACAAAATAGTTGACAATGTTTTCTTTATAGTTAATATTGCTTTTATGTTAGATAGATACTTAATAAACAGATTCATCCAAATGTTACTATGCAGATTAATCTGTTTGTCAATAAGGAAACTTCACATCGAGGATTGGATACCTTACTTCACCGTAGGCTACGCCGGAGGCGAGAGTCCGCAGGTTCTGAACCTATGAAGAGAATCGACTCCATCATAGCCCAGGATGATCTCAAACTAAAGACTGCCCACCGTGATGAAGTAGAGCTTTTGCGAAGCAGACTCTACTGGCTTAACGGCGATGACAGGCTGTTGATGTCGATGTATTTAGAGGCTGGCAGCAGCTATCGTCAACTCGCTCGCCTTACCGGCCTGGCCGACACACAGATAGCCAGAAAGATTCGCAACCTGGCGCAACGCCTTACAGACCAGCGCTATGTAACCTGCCTGCGGAACCGTCAGAGATTCACCAACGACGAGCTGGCGATCGCGAAGAATTATTTTACCAGAGGTCTGCCTATACACAAAATCGCCCAGCAGCGTAATCTCACATACTACCAGGTTCGTCAAATGCTAAAAAAGATTCAGCGCACAGTTACTAAAATTCATAGATATTCCGGATAATAATAATCATGTATAACACAAAATCAAAAGACTTCGGGTTAGCCCCCAAATTTATTTGGGGGTTAAAACCCCCAGGATAAGCCTGGGGGCTAAAAGACTCCACATGCCGACGTATTGCGTGGAAAAATCGTTTCGCTTCACCGGCCGAATTACCGACCGCGTCGCGCAGGTCTGTCGAATGTTCGGCCTGACCGCAGATAGACTCACCGAAAGAACCGTCACTCACAGTTGTCAGCTTACCGTCGAGCCTGGCCAAATCGTTTACATCACAGGACCATCAGGAGCGGGAAAGAGCGTTCTGCTGCGCGAGTTTGAGGATGCGGTCCCAACAGCGGAGAGAATCAATCTGAACCAAACACAGTTGTCCGACCACTGCACCGTCATCGACTGCTTCGACGGCGATTTGCTAACGAGCTTACGTATGCTCAGCGTCGCAGGACTTAACGACGTATTTTGTATTTTGAATCAGCCAAAGAATCTAAGCGAAGGTCAGAAATGGCGTTTTCGACTGGCAAAGGCTTTGGCTGCGAAGAAAAAGTTTGTATTTGCCGATGAGTTCTGTTCAGAGCTGGACAGAATCACAGCGGCTGCGATCTGTTACAACATACACAAGTTTGCCAAACGGACCGGCACAAATTTTTTTCTCGCATCGAGTCACGACGATATTCTTCTTGACCTTCAGCCCGATGTTTTGGTCGTCAAGGAGCTGTCCGGCCCAACGCAGGTAATATATAAATATTTAGCCCCGCAATTCATTGCGGGGTCATAACCCCCAGATAAACCCTTCGACTTCGCTCAGGGCAGGTCTGGGGGCTAAATAGAGGATTTTTCATGCGAAGCTGTTCGGTTTGCAAACAATTACAGATCGTCTCCGGCAGTTCGGATGATTACGACCGGTTGGCCTGTTATCACTACCGCGACGGACATCCTGGTCCTGCGGTTGCGACTTTTGCGCTGAAGCCGTGTGAACCTGCGGTGAAACCGCAGGTTAAATATTTAGCCCCGCGTTTCACGCGGGGTTCTGCGGTTATGCCGCAGACGGTTGGCGTTATCGTTTACACGATGCCGACCGCTGGAACGGAGCTGCGCAATGTCGCGACGGGCGATATATTCAGAGGCTTCGACAGAAAAACTCGCCTTGCGCTTATCAACAAGACCATTCGCAGAATTGCGCGTGTGATAATTGAGCCGAGGTTTCGCGGCCTTGGTCTGGCGAGCAGACTCGTACGAGAGACGATGCCGAAGCTGAACGTCCCCATCATCGAGGCCCTTGCGGTCATGGGCGCGGTCAATCCGTTTTTTGAAAAGGCGTCAATGACAGCCTATACCGCTCCGCTGCCGGAAAGATGTGCTGAACTTGCCGAGGCGTTGAGTCTGGTTGGAATCGAAGAAAAAGAGCTTATCGATCCGCAGGCGGTTCAGCGAAAGCTCGACGCCCTTTTCGCATCTCAGAGACAATTCGCAGAATCGCAGATAAATCGCTTTCTGCAGACCTACGGCAAAACGCACAAGGTCTGGCCATCGTCGCTGCAGCGAACGAGTTTCGTTCTCAGCAAGCTCACGCATCGCCCGATTTATTACATCTGGTTCAATCCGAATGTGTCGTTTAGCCTGCAATCAAATAAAACAAAATCCCCATAAAACTTGGGACTAAATAGCCTATGGCAAATGTAATGACTTCACGAAGGTGGAATTTAGATGTGCCGCTACGGCTCGATACCGATCAAAACCAGTGGAACCGCCGGCACACCTCGTCCCTGACGCACGACGTTATAAAATTCACCCTCATAATAAGGTACTCCGGAACTCATTTGAGCCTGGAGAGATTTCATTGGCAGAATCTCCACTCCAACGTCAATTTGATCACTGACAAAAAAGGCAAGGTGCTTGACAAACAGATCGTACGCAACAAAAGCATATTTGCCAAACTGAACCTCGACAGCGATCCGCTCTTTTACAAAATCAGTCTGATTGTAGCTGTAGATGGGGGTTTCTCCAGCAGCCAGTATCTGCTTCTTCTGTTCTTCCGGAGACATCGACAGCGTCTTACGTATGAGTTTCTCGTCCTTTGTTACCCAGTAGCTTACGCGACTTTCATTCCAGCCGCTGTTTCTAAGAAGATCACCAAATCTTGCGTTCATATCCACGGGACTGTACAGGAGCTTGCCTCGCATCGTCTTTTCTTTAGAGACCTTTGTCTTGCACTTTTTCGCGTGGACATTCGAGATCACGTGTTGGATTTCTCTCCATAGTGCCCGTCTATGAACAAGTAGAAACTCCAGTCCGTTGAGGTGAGAATATGTCTCGCAGATTTTCATACGATTACGTGCCGTTTTCCAGAATGCTTACCGTCAAACAACGGCATACTGTCCGCGTTTTGGATGTTGGTCCAGGGGCCGACAGCTCGATTACTATCATCCTTTTTGGGCTCATAGATAGCTCGATTCATCGGCCTGGTACGCAATGTTCCGGAGAGCTCCTGCCTGATCCTGTTATGAGCGATCTGCACATATTTGCCAACCTTTTCTGCACCTACAGCCTTGCGCCCGTGCCTGATTGCTGCTATGACCGAGGTGCCGGTGCCCAGAAATGGGTCCAGGACCCAATCGTTTTCATTTGTCATCGAAAGCACGAGTCTCTCGACCAGCTCCACCGGAAATTGGCAGGGATGCTCGGTTTTTTCGACGTGATTACTTTTAACATTTGGAATCAGCCAGACATCGCCTGGATTTTTACCAAGCGGATTGCAGGAATATTGGCCGGCCTTGGGTCCCTTAAAGTGCTTCTTTGCCGGGTACTTCTGCGGCACTCTGACCGGATCAAGATTGAATATGTAATCATCAGATTTTGTGAACCATATTATGGTCTCGTACCGTCCGGAGAACCGCTTACTGCAGTGCAAACCGTGCTCAAAATGCCAGATGATACGATTGCGCATCCGAAGGCCAAGGCTGCTAAAAACGGGGTAAAGTATCGAATCGAGGGGAACCACAGAACCATTGTCCACGTAATTGCCGACCTGCCAGCAGATGCTGCCACGGGGCGAGAGAACCCGAACACACTCGCAAACAACTTGTTTCTGCTGCCCAATATAACTGTCCAGACTGAGCTTTTTTTCATAGGCCTTGCCAATGTTGTAAGGTGGCGATGTCACAACCAGATGCATCGACTCATCGCGTATCTGGGTCAGCAAATCAAGGCAGTCACCCTGATATACGACTATGTGCTCGCTCTGGTCGAATCTGTCGGAAATGCGGTATTTCTCAAACATCCTTGCCGTACCAATCCTGATGTAATTCGGGATTACCATTTAACCAATTACCCCCGAAATGTCAAGTCCCGATGTACCTCGGGATCAGGACCAAAAGAATGACAGCAGGAATAAAACAAATCGAGTTGACTAGACTTATCGCTCATCCGGACAATCCGAACCGGATGAGTAAGGCAAACTTTTCAAAGCTCGTTCGCAACATCGAGCGAACCGGCCGATATGAGCCTCTAATCGTCCGGCCACATCCGCGAAAGAAAGATTTTTTTCAGATCATCAACGGCCATCATCGATTGCTTGCGTTGCGCAAGCTCGGCTACGAAACCGCAGACGCAATCGTCTGGGACATTGACGATGAGCAGACAGATATTTTACTTGCGACGCTGAATCGCCTGACCGGCTCGGATGTGCTGGAGAAGAAACTGGCTCTTATAAAGAAGCTGACTGAAAATATGCCGACTTCCGAGCTCGGCAAATTCCTTCCGCAGACCGCAAAACAACTTGAGCGTCTGAAGGATTTCAAGCTGCCCAGCGCACCGGCAAAAGCCGATGCAAAGGCCTTCGCGGTGCCGCTGGTCTTTTTCGTCACCGCGGACCAGCAGAAGATAATCGAAGATGCGTTGTCGATTGTTGATGTTGCTGGCCCGACCAAAGCCGCTCGGCGGGCACAGGCGCTTACCGAAATTGCGCAATCGTTTTCTGTTTGTCACTCCCGCGTAGGCGGGAGACCAAAAAATCCACAAAAGAATGGATTCCCGCTTCCGCGGGAATGACAGTGGTGATTACGCGGTAGTGTCAGTGGGGATTAAATATGAGTCGCAGACGAAGAAAAGTAGATTTTGTTAGTCTTCAAAGCAGCGCCTTTCTTATGGACCAGGACTTTATCAAGATGAACGCAGCCGAGCGCGGCGTTTACTGCACGCTCATATTCTATTTGTACTGCAACAACGGCCGATGCAATCTTGATATGCCGACTCTGGCAAGACTGTGCAACTGTAGAAACTTCACCTCGCTGTGGGAAAACATTAAACACAAATTTCAAGTTCGAGCCGGCACATTAAGACATAAACGTGTCAGTGAAGAACTCAAAAAGGCTAAAGAGAAGATGCAAATCCGCTCCAAAGCAGGAGTTGTCGGCGCAACAAAAAGATGGCAAACGCATAGCAAAGCTAATGGCAATGCTGTAGCTAACGAGAAACGAAACGTAAACGAGAAGGATAAAGTTAATAAATCGAATTCGAGATTGCAATCTGAACTTGCCTCGATTTCGGCTCGACTCGAATCCGGTTCTAATGCTCGGACTAGCGCTCTTAGATTCCATGAGAATCTGCTCAGGCTGATTCGCCCCAGAAACCAGTCAGATCGCACGTGTTTTCGCAACATCACTAACTGGCTGATTGCCGGCCGAGACGCAGGCAAATTTAACGATGATATTTTCGAGTGTGTCTTGGATTACGCCCGCGAGGCGACGCTCGGCCGAAAGCCCGCAGCGGTGTTTATGTCGCTTCTGAAAAAGGAACTCGGATACAAACCAAATAAAATCGGCACGACGCTATTACAAATTGCAACGGAGTCAAGAAATGGAACACAAGCATAGAATCATTCCGGTCTCAAAAGGTCTTTTTACCGTCGTCGATGAGCAGGATTATGATGAGCTGGCCAAATACAGATGGTTCGCGCACAGAAACGGTGAGAATTATTATGCTTGTCGGTCCGAGGCCGGCAAAACAATTTCGATGCATCGCCAGATTCTCAACGTGCCCGCAGGACTGATGTGCGATCACAAGAACCACGATGGCCTGGACAATCGCCGATGCAATCTGCGCATCTGCACAGCTTCGCAGAATCAGCAGAACCGTCTGCCGCGAAGCGCAGGAACATCGCATTACAAAGGCGTTCACTGGGACGCTTACAATCGCAAATGGCGTGCGGAAATCCAGCACAACGGCAGACGCATTCACATCGGCTATTACGGCTATCAAGCTGACGCTGCGATTGCTTATGATGATATGGCGATAGAATTATTTGGCGAGTTTGCGTGTCTGAATTACCAATATCGCCCGGAGATAGAGCTTTGGATGCGCCAGACGTATTTATTTGCTCCGGCTTAGGGGGAAGGCCAGCCGGTTTATTCAAGTTGTTATCAACGGCGAACTTATAGGACGTTATTTAAAGCGAAAAAACCTTGATCTTAGAGGCCGTTCGCATAAACTATGAGACGATCCAGAAAAAAACCCTTCAGAACTGCCTTGATTTTTGTCGAAAAGTACTTATAATTGATTTAGGTGGATGGATGCCCGAGACAGAAAAAACGAACGTGCCACCGCCGGTTTTGCTGTCGGTTATTATTTGCGATATGGTCATCATCGACCGAATCAGCGGCAGACCGAGCATCATAGGAGCTTTTGAAACAATAGGTGCTCCTGTTTATCCGGCTCGCCATCCCAGGCTTGTTTTTTTCTGCCAACTAACGAACGGACGGGGTAAAACAAACGTATGTATTAAACTGGTTGATGTGGAGGAGGAAGAAAAGCCACTGTTTGAGGCTACCGGAAATTACGAATTCAAAGATATTAGACAAGTCGCCAACATGACGTTTGATATCGGTGGGATCGTATTTCCTCGCCCTGGCGAGTACAGATTTCAGGTTTATGCGGAGAAAGAGTTCCTTGGTGAGCGTAGAATCATCTGCAAGGAGATAAAACTTCCACGAGGAGGTAAAAACAAGTGAATCAGCAAGTAGACAGTACTATAACTCAAGCGAGCGATGTTAAATTCTGCCAATTTGTTTTTGGTTCAGTCCTTCTTATACAGCCTGCATCTGAAACCGTTGGCATACCAGAACCAGACTTTGAGCAGATAAAGCATCTTTGCAGCGATAAACCTCTTAGGTTCCCACGAGGTCCCGCTTCGGACCTTGAGGCCAGGGATGACCAGATTGATGTTAGAGATGCTCTGGAATCTCTCGATGAACCTGACGGCGTCAAACTTGAGGATTTCAAAAAGGAGTTGGGGATATAAAACTATACATGGATGTACTCGGTAATTCTAAAACCGCGAGCTGCGAAGTATATAAAGTCACAAACGCGCAGAATCCAAAGACAGCTTATCAAACACATAGAGGCACTTGCTGATAATCCCAAGCCTGCCGGTGCCAAGCTTCTTCATAGCAGAGAAAATCTATACCGCATCCGATCAGGTGACTATCGCATTATTTATCAGATACAACACGATGAGCTTAATGTAGTGGTTGCCAAGATTGGTCATCGCAAGGACATATACGAG
>Ga0315539_1004147_pt1 | contig 10030 bp, 7 predicted proteins | sample SalMarSW160150MG_FD_203097 | JGI IMG/M metagenome (GOLD analysis project Ga0315539, IMG submission 203097) | Salt marsh sediment microbial communities from the Plum Island Ecosystem LTER, Massachusetts, United States - Salt Marsh Sediment SW1601-150 ... | reverse complement strand
AGGGTCGTTGTCGAGGGAACAGTGTGGTACTATTAGAGACAGCCACTGCGGTAGCCGGTCCGCGGAGCCACTGGACCGGCAGTGGACCAACGCGCTGGCGGGTGCAGGAGGTGAGAGATGGGAAGGATCATCATCCGTGGTGTCCTGATCCTCGTTCTGAGTTCGGTGCTGGTCGCATGTGCCCCATCATCCACCCAGGGACCGATGGTCTGGGTGGATCAACCGCTCGATGGGGCCAGGCTTCCTCTGGAGCCCCAGGAGGTCACGGCTCATGGCTCCGATGCCGATGGAGTGACCAGCCTGGAGTTCTACGTGGATGGCACGCTGGTGGGGCGCGCTCCCACGGGTGGGGGCGTGCTGGAACACGCTACCGTGGGGTGGAATCTGAGCAGGCCCGGTGTCTACACCATCAGCGTGAAGGCCACGGATAGCCAGGGCAACGTCGGGCCCGAGGCCACATCCGTGGTGACGGTGGGTGAGTTGGAGACCCCACCTCCGCCGACACCTTCGGCGGAGCCGGCACCGTCCCCCATGGAGCCGGCCGCGACGGCCCTGCCGCCAACCGTGACGCCGCTGCCACCTACGACGACGCCCGTCCCGCCCACCAACACACCTCTGCCGCCCACGACGACGCCGATACCGCCTACCTCCACTCCTCCACCACCTTCTCCTACCACGCCACCCCCTCCGTCCATCGTTTCCTTCCAGGCCGATCCGGCCCAGATCCAAGAGGGGGAATGTACCACCATCAGTTGGCGCGTGGAGGGCAACCCCACCGAGATCTACTTCGACGGGGAGGGCGCAACCTCTCCCGACTCCAGGACTAGGTGTCCGGGCGAGACCACGAGCTACACCCTGGTGGCTAAAGGCCCGAGAGGCGAGGCCAGCCAGAGCCTGACGGTCTCCGTGATCTCGGATACCGAGGGGCCCAGCATCGACAACGTTGGGCAGTCCAGCAATTCCGTCTACTGCCTGGAGGATCCTAGCGAGATGGTGATCAGCGCCAGGGTCCGGGACCCCTCCGGCGTCAGCTCGGTGGATCTGTACTGCACCCTCGACGAGGGAGGCGAGGAATGGTGCGGTGGCTTCTCCAGGAGCGGGAACAACTGGACGGTGACCTACATCCCCCAGGAGCACGCTATCTGCTCGGGGACGATGAAGTACCGCATACGCGCCACGGATGATTCCGCTCGAGGCAACCTGTCCTGGTGGGGCACGGGCACCTTCTACATCTCCGAGTACTGAGGAGGATGAGGCGATGGGCTCCACAAACGTTTGGGACACCTGCATGGCCAAGGGAGGGCTGCTGTGAACAAGCGTCGCGGCTGCGTCGAATGGTCCGTTATTGCTGTCTGTGTGCTGGTCGTGCTGGCTCTGGTAGCGCTGGGCATCTACGCCTTCCTGCGCCTTCGCCAGGAGCAGTTGTTGGCGCAGTCTCAGCCGCCCAGCGTGACCATCACCTACCCTCCTTCCGGGACGTCTACCCTGGCGGGAAGCTACCTCCCCGTTGCCGCCACCGCGTTTGGAGCCATCCCCATCGCGCGGGCCGAGCTGTGGGTCGATGGTGAGCTGAAAGACACCCAGGAGAGCCGCGTCCCTGAGGGTTCGTCCCCGTTCTATGCCTCGTTCGACCTGACGGTGTCCCAGGGCCTGCACACGCTGTTCGTGCGGGCGGTGGATGCCACGGGCCTCCTGGGGGATAGCTGGCCGGTGAACGTCGGGGGCGTGGAAAGGCCGGGTGCAGATGAGCCTGCGCTGGTGGTGACCGTGGAGACAGGTGAGACGCTGGAGGACATCGCCGCGGCCTACGACGTAGACCCGGACACGGTTCGGCAGCTAAACCCAGACCTGGGCGACCAGGAGCCGCCTGAGGGCAGCGAGGTGTTGCTGCCTCCTCCGCGGTCGCAGGCGGCCCCGGGGCCTGAGGGCCAGGCTGTGGGGCCGACGCTGCCAACCGGAGGGGATCAGCCGCCCGAGGCTGGTACGCTGCCTCCGCCCACCGGACAGCGGCTGGGAGTCATAGGTGCAGCGTTGCCCATCTCCATCGGCCCTCTGCTGGACCTCCTGGCGGCAGGTGCAGCTCCTGCTGCGCCCACCGATCTCCAGGCCGAGGTGATCGGCTGTACCATTCGCCTGCGCTGGAAGGACAATGCCGACGACGAAGAGCGGTACGAGGTGCAGTACCTGTGGAACCTCGGTCAGGATCCCAGGGTGATCGCTGAGCTGGAGCCGGCAGCCGGAGGGCAGGTGTGGTTCGAATTCCCCGCTCCGAGTGAGGGGGCTTTCATTCTCTGGATGGAGGCGGTCAACTTGTGGGGAAGGCAGCCCAGCAACAAGGTTGGGGCGCTGGTCGCCGGGGGGGATTGTCCTCAAACCCTGGCTACGCGGTTGGAGATAGAGACGCTGGATCTGGCCGGGGCGGACCAACAGGACCAGGTCTACTGCTACCTGTCGTTCGAGGGTTTTCCTCACGTCCGCGTGCCCGGTGGCGGCTTTTTCGACGACTTCCTACAGTGGGACCTGTGGGGGGACAACTTCTCCCCCTGGGGCAGCGACGACAGGAAGCTGGTGGTGCCCATCCCGGGAGACGAGTCGCTGGAAGTGCGGGGGGATTGCTGGGGATGGCCAGGGGGCAAGCTCAGCAAGATCGGGACCTTGAGTGGCGAGTATCCCAGAACCGCCTGGGATGGGTCCAGGCTGTCGCTGGCAGGGAGCGGCCTCGAGATCGGCCTGGCGATCAAGCCTGTGCAGGGCGCGCTGGATACCAGCGGCCAGATGACCACCTTCAGCTACGAAGATCCATCTTTGCCTGTCCCGTACGAGGTGGCCGAAGGGGGGGTACGTTCGCCTTTCCCGGTGGACCCACTGGTGAGGTCGCTGAGTTGGAAGTGGGACGGAGATCCAAAGACCATCTCCGGCTTCCAGATCCTGCTGAACGGTGTACCTTACAATGCGGGCGGCGGCTGGTCGCTGGTGGGCCCCACGGGCCGCTCGGCGTTGGTGAGGCTGCCGGCGCTCTGTGGAGGCCACATCAGTTGGCAGGTTCGCGCCATCGCCGGGGAGGCGCAGTCCAACCTGAGCGCCCTGACGCCGGACAACGACTACGATCTGCCCAACTGCCCTCAGTATGCCATGGTCACTTTCGATGGGATTCAATTCGGCGAGGACTGCGATTTCTACCCTGCCTGGTTCCTCTCGGTGAACGGGCAGGTTAAAGAGTTCCACGCGAGTTGTGACACGGGCGCCTTCACCGGCTGCTTGATCAAGGGGCTCAACCTTCGCGGGAACTGCGGACCGCACTACTTCGCAGACTGGGGTGCGGGCATGGATCCCTATCCCGATACCATCGTGGTGCCCATCTCGCTGGAGCAGATGGACGTGGAGGTCAAGGCTGCGGTGTGGGATAGAGCCAGCGGCAAGATGAGGGCTGCGCTGTGGCAGCCGTGGACCTTCACCTCGCTGGATGATCTTCGGCGGACGGTGGGCTGCGGCAAACAGGTCGACTACTGGGCGTATGGGCCCACGATGTTCTACACCCTCTACGTTTTCCCGCCGCCGGAGGGTGCGAATTGCGCCGTGATGCAGCCGGTCTACACTCCTTAGCAGCCTACGGGCGTCCCGTACGTAGCGCTGGGCTTTGCCCAGGTCCTTCGTAGGGGCGGGTATCAGACGCGTCCCCAGGCGAACTGCTGGTGGCCCCAGGGCGTTGTAGCCGCACGGCATGCCGTGCGGCTACGAGGGTGGGGGAAAACCCCCGCCGCAAGGTTGCCCTACCGGGGCCGAAAACCCCGGGCGGTCTCCAAACCTGCGTGACAGTGCAAGCGCGAAATGGTACAATGGTCCAGCGTGAGTAACCGCGACCTGGCAAGGCATCTCGGCGTGAGATCTCTACGCCAGGGCCGCTACAGGAGGTATTGGATGATCGCTCGTCACTACACGGAAGTGAAGGCCGAGAAGGTCACGGAGGCGGAGGGCGTCAGTATCCGCGTGGTCATCGGTGCCCAGGAGGACGCGCCGAACTTCGTGATGCGCGTGTTCGACGTGGAGCCAGGGGCTTCCTCGCCCCGCCACACCCACGATTGGGAGCACGAGGTCTTCGTTCTGGCGGGGAAGGGAAGGGTGTACGGCGGGGGCAGAGAGGTGGCCTTGGAGCCGGGCTACACGGTGTTCGTGCCCCCGATGGAGGAGCACCAGTTCACGAACACCGGGGACGAGGTGCTGCGGTTTGTGTGCGTGATACCGCTGCTGGAGCAGGCGTAGCAGGCTTTCGTCGACGGACGGTATCGCTCGCTGCGACTCCTCGCTGCGGCTGGCGGTCACCAGGCACACCAGCATGTCGGCAAAGCTGACAGAGGGGCCGGGCAGAGCATTGGTCGTCTGGACCTCTCCCTCGGTGCAGGAGTGACCGCGCGAGGTGGATTTGCCAGGAGGGTCATCCGAGATTGCGCTAATCGTGATTAGTATAATCGTGATTAGTATCTTCGGAGAGATAGAGTGTTCATCAACCGCAAGGCGGAGCTGCCTCACCTGGAGCAGCGGTATGCCGGCGACCGGGCCGAGATGTACTTGTGGTCTTCGGTGCCCAGGAGAACGCGCCGAACTTCGTGATGCGCGTCTTCGACGTGGAGCCAGGGGCTTCCTCGCCCCGCCACAGCCACGACTGGGAGCATGAGGTCTTCGTTCTGTCCGGGAAGGGAAGGGTGTACGGCGGGGGCAGAGAGGTAGCCCTGGAGCCGGGCTACACGGTGTTCGTGCCCCCGATGGAGGAGCACCAGTTCACCAACACCAGGGGTGAGGTGCTGAGGTTTGTGTGTCTTATCCCTCTGCGCAAAGGTGGGTGAGCGCTCCGAGCACCGCCAGCCATGGGGTGGAGGTTCCTTTTGGCTCTGCGGATGGTGTCTTGCAGTCTGGTGGTGCAGTGGCATGCGGGGTCATGCTGCAGGCCGCGACCCGCAGCTCGGAGTCTGTGCCTCTGAGGTAGCTTGCTGGGGCACAGGCGCCGCCCGCCAGAGTGAGCTTAGGAGAGACGGGAGGAGAACAGGCTTTGGAGAAGGTGATCGAGGCTCGTGGGCTGACCAAGTACTACGATGAGCTGCTGGCCGTCAACGCCATCAGCTTCGAGGTGGGCCAGGGGGAGGTCTTCGGCTTTCTGGGCCCCAACGGCGCCGGCAAGACCACGACCATCAGGATGCTTACCGGGCTTTCCAGGCCCAGCGGGGGCACAGCCACTGTCCTGGGCTTCGACGTGAATGCAGAGATGGTCGAGGCCAAGAAACACATCGGGGTCGTGCCCGAGATGTCGAACCTCTATGACGAGCTCTCTGCCCTGGACAACCTGGTCTTCGTCGGACAGCTATATGGGGTTCCCCGTGATCGCCGGCGGACGAGGGCGGAGGAGTTGCTGAGGGCCTTTGGGCTTTACGAGAGAAGGAACAGCCCTTTCGCCACGCTCTCCCGGGGTATGAAGCGCGCTCTGACCGTAGCCGCTGCGCTGGTGCACCGACCCCAGGTACTGTTCCTGGACGAGCCTACGGTGGGTCTGGACGTGGTTGCGGCTCGCTCCCTCCGGGGGCTCATCGCCAGTCTTCAACACGAGGGAATGTCCATTTTCTTGACGACTCACTATCTGGAGGAAGCTGACCACCTGTGTGACCGCATCGCCATCCTGGTGAAAGGCAGCATAGTGACTATCGACACCCCCGGCAATCTGAAGGCGGTGGCGGAAAAGGAGCCGGTGATGCAGGTCTCTTTCAGGCCGGAGGGGGGACGGCCCGAGCTAGCGAACGGCCTCTCGCAGCAATTGCCCGGACTCCGCGTAGTGGCCATGGATAGGGAGAGCGTGCGCATCTACGGAGGCTCTCCCGCCTCCGTCCTGGAGACGGTGCTGCCCTGGGCCAAAGAGAGGGGTCTGGTTCTGGAAGCGGTCAACAGCGTCAAGCCCAGCCTGGAGGATGCGTTCATCAAGATCGCCGGGCTGAGTCCTTCCGTGATGGCCGCGGAGAAGGGCAGGAGAAAGTAGGATGTGGGCAGATAACGTACGCGGCATCTACTACATCGTCCTCAAGGACATGAGGACGTACTACCTCAAGCCTCCGGCGATCAGTTGGGGCATCGTGTTTCCCTTGGCCTGGATCCTGGCCTTCTATCTGAGGAACCCCCAGGACTTTGCACAACTGGTGCCGGGGCTCATCGCCATGACCGTGCTTTTCAGCACCACCGCTGCGGAGGCGGTGGTGATCAACTTCGAGCTGAGGCTGGGTTCTCTGGAGAGGCTTCTCCTGGCACCCCTCAGCCTGTCTGCCGTGCTGCTGGGAAAGGTGCTGGGGGGTGCCCTGTTCGGTTTGCTTATGGCCAGCGTAGTGTCGGTCGGTGCCATACTTGCCCTGGGGCTTTTCCAGGTCAACCTGCTTTATCTCCTGGTTGTGCTGATACTATCCCTCCTAGTGTTCTCGTCGCTTGGGGCGCTACTTTGCGTCCTGGTGAAGGAGGTCTTCGAGGCCCAGACCCTGCTCAATCTTCCTCGTTTTCTGATGATCTTTCTCAGTGGCGTGGTCTATCCCATCTCAGCCATGCCGCCGGTCCTGCGCCTGGTGGCCTATCTGCTGCCGCTGACTTACACCGTGGACGGACTGCGCCAGGCTTCTTCAGGGGCCTCGCCGGCGATGGTGGCGATAGACGCTGTGGCGCTGGGAGGATTCTTCATCGCCTTCATCTTTCCGGCGACGAGACTCCTCGCGCGACGGTTTACGTAACCAGTCAGGGAGGTCTACTGAGTGCGCGGGCGTCCTTGACTGGTGCCTCGGGCGGGGAGGCGGAGGGCGTCAGTATCCGCGTGGTCATCGGTGCCAAGGAGAACGCGCCGAACTTCGTGATGCGCGTCTTCGACGTGGAACCAGGGGCCTCCTCGCCCCGTCACACCCACGATTGGGAGCACGAGGTCTTCATTCTGGCGGGGAAGGGAAGGGTGTACGGCGGGGGTAGAGAGGTAGCCCTGGAGCCAGGCTACACGGTTTTCGTGCCGCCGATGGAGGAGCACCAGTTCACGAATACCGGCGATGAGGTGCTGCGGTTTGTGTGTTTGATCCCGTTGGCCTGAGCAGGTTGGGGCGCGGGCATGCTACCCCTATCGCGGGCGCCGGCTGTGCGCAAGAAGCGAGGAAGTTGGCAGGGAGAAACCGCCGAGGGCTATTGGGCTCGCATCGATTGTTCGGCGGCCTGCGAGAGCAGCACAAGCAGACAGTCTGTCAACCGGACCAACGCCCTCCCCGTGGCCTCGGGATAACTGACCAGTCTGTGCATGGGCGGGTTTCGGACGAACTGCATCGCCCCACGGTACAGGAACCGTGCGCCATCCTGCTCACTGTCATCATCGCTGAACCTGATGCTGCATGAGGATGGCCTGAGAGTCGCGTCGACCAGCCTTACACCGGACAGCGCGTTGGCTGCGCCTGCCAGGTCGCGAAGCCTGTCCTCTAGGAGCACGGAAGCCTCCCTGATAATCCTGTCGAGGGCGAGAGACTCCTGCTGGAACAGAGGCTCAAGGCGCTCTCTCAGCTCCTCGTCCATGATCTCCCCGAGGACGAGCGAATCTGTTTGCAGCTGTGCCTGACGAAGTTGCGCCGCCTCATCCTCGATGGTCGGAGGCCTTGGAGAGCGGACCCGCAACTTGCACACCTCACTCCAGATCCCAGAGGCTAGATGCTCTGTGTACTTCGCTTGCACTTGGCAAACACGGCGCCAGCAACAAGGATTCTTGAGCACGTAGCTCGGGAAATCCAGATTCTGGATTCTGCTCAGGATGACACGATCGTCTTCGCCACAGATGCAGTCGAACTGCGGCATGCCGACCTCCTTCGTGCTAGTGTCAGCGCCAACGAGGCGTTGGCTGGCCGGACGCTTCGGTGGGACAGAAGGCGCCCTGCGGAGACTGACGTGTGGGCAACTTCGAGGTCCTAGATGGTGTACATCACAGATTCACATCATCAAGTCATCAAGGAACTCGGATGCCGGGCGCACGCTGGTTACGAGCAGATGGTCGCGGGCGCGGGTGCAAGCGACGTAGAGCAAGTGCCGTTCCGTATTGTAAACCTCCTCCAGATCCGAATCATCAGCCACCGTTTCGATTCGCTCCTGCAGCGGAATGACCTCATCATCACAGGCCATTACGACCACGGCACGGAATTCCAAGCCTTTGGCAAGGTGCATGGTACATAGGGAAATGTGCCCACTGGTCGTTTCCACATGCTCGTCAAGCGTTTCGTAGGGGAGCCCCGCACCTTCGATCGCCATTACGGCTCTCGCAATCTCAGCCGTTGACCGTACGAAAACACCGATTTCGTGGGCCTCCATGCCCTCACTCATCCGATCAGGAAGCCATTGGCTCACCGCTTCGGTTTCCTCTTCTTGTGTATCCAGCACAAGGATATCTGGCTTAGGCCCATTGAAGACTGAAATGGTCCCACCCCTTGTCTCCGTGATGCCATCAACATCCGACAATTCGGGCCCAAGCAGTCGGTCCGCCTGAGTTCGAATCTGATGCGAGGTGCGGTAGTTGATGCGGAGCGTGTGTGAGCGGCCGCGCACATCGACGCCGAGCGCCAACCAGGAGAACGGTTGCTGGAAGATCCGTTGACCCAGGTCCCCGGCAAAGAACAGGCCATTCGGTCGGTCGCCAGCAAGTGCGGCGAGGAACCGCAATTGGGCGACACTGATGTCTTGCGCCTCGTCCACCACTACAAAGCCGAATGGCGAACGCTGGCCTGCTTCGAACTGCGACGCCAGTTGGGCGAAGGTCTCCGAGTGCGTGACCAGACCCCCTGACTTCATGCTGGATCGGACACGTTCGAAGATGGACCACAGCACAACGCGCCGGCTCTCTGGCAGTCGGGTCTTTCGCCCGAGCCGCAGGACATCCCGGTAGGCCTCCCAGCTTGCCAATTGCCAGGCGTCCACCACCTGTGACCATTCCGTCATCAGGAAGTGAGGGCTGAAAGCCTGATCACCTACATCTGCAGCGGCGTCAGTGAGTAGCTGCCTTGTGACATCCTGTGTCGCGATCTGCGGTTCGCCGAGGCTCAAGCCGTACAGACGCTCTCCAATCGCGTCTATGGCGTACACTTCGATGCGCTCCCCCAGGCGGGGCTCGCTGCTGATCAAGCGCCTCAGTTTGGTCTTGAGTGCGTTGGCCAGGGTGTCGGAAAAGGTGGTGAGCAGCACGCGTGCTTCGGGGTTCGAGCGGGCCAGATGCACCGCCCTGTGCAGCGCTACGATGGTCTTTCCCGTGCCGGCCGATCCGGACACGCGCGCCGGACCGTTGAAATCATACTCTACTACCTTGCGCTGCTCGGGATGCAGAAAGACGGTCCATTTCTCCCATGGGTACTCCAGGGCGAGTCTGAGTTCCTCTACGTCTTGCATGACCCGGAATCGGCGCTGCGCATCGGGATGGTCAAACGGATCGGCATCGGGGGCAATCGGCAGTGCGACCCGTGGCTTCCCTCCGGTGGCAAGCTCCAACAGTGCTTCTGCTGCTTCACCGGGGAGATGGTCGGCCACTTCGAGCACAGTGTCCTCATCCGCGTGGCGCACATCATCCAGCCACTCTACCGGCACGCCATAGCTCAGTAGATCGCTCTCTGGCATATCAGCGAACAAGAGTGGTTTGGGCGCAGTAGGGCGTTCCTCCACCACGTAAGTGGGGATGGCGACTTCCTTGATGGTTTCGCGGATCTCAACGAGTTGGGCGGCGCCCGTGGTGGGGTGCGTTTCAAGCTGGCGTCGCTCCGCCCAGCGGTAGGCAACATCGTGGTGACCAGCATAGCACAGCAGCAGGCTCGCCTTGGTCTGGTGTACGATCAGCCGCACATCACGGCTCACGCGCAAGGATCGGAAGTTGGCATCGCGAGCACGCTCAAGCTTGTGCACCTGCATGCTAGGATGGGCCGGGTTCATTTGCAGGTCGAAAGCAGTCGTCTTGACGGCTTTCTGCTCCTGATCGTTCAGGCGTGCAAGACTATCGATGAATGTATCG
>Ga0315539_1004146_pt1 | contig 10031 bp, 8 predicted proteins | sample SalMarSW160150MG_FD_203097 | JGI IMG/M metagenome (GOLD analysis project Ga0315539, IMG submission 203097) | Salt marsh sediment microbial communities from the Plum Island Ecosystem LTER, Massachusetts, United States - Salt Marsh Sediment SW1601-150 ... | reverse complement strand
GCAGTCTTTAACTTACAGATTTTTTGTGATGATACATTGAATGGTTCGTGAGTATATTCAAGCAAAAAAGTGGACAAAGACCCTCAGACAGAATTTAAGTTTTGAAATATTACTACGCGCTGTGCAATTCATGCAAGATAATCAAGGGGAAATCCTTCCCAGGATCTCTGTGAGCGAATATGGCTCCGGGGGCAGGACGTTGTTAGAACTTTTTCTCAAGAAATCATAGAGATTCCAACCTACGACATTCCGGTACAACAGCGGGCTAGAGCACGCTAGGCCAAATTTCAGTGCTTGCCAGTCTGGGTTTTGGAGCGGCGTGGTCTGAGGGGAGATTCAGTGAATAAGATAAACTCCTACGGTCATAAGAACATCACTGAGAATAGGAATAGCGAGGTTATCTATCTTCGGAATCATTTCAGCTGTGCTTGCTCCCAATGCACCAAGAAAAGATAGGACAATAGGATTAGGTATCTCAGCGACTTTAAAGATGAACCAGGCAACTAAGAAACATATGATGAAATTGCCTAAAGTTGCTTCCAGGGAAAAATAGCGACCCCTTGCCTGTCTTGTTATCTTGGCAGAAGTATCACCAACCACCAAGAGCAGTACAGTAATCGAAGCAATCAATCTTGGAAATGCAAGAATCGCTATCCAACAACCTATAACGTAGTAGGTTGTGGATGCGATCTTTGTTTTCTCTTCCTCACGCATAATAACCTTGAAAATCTTATATGCCAGACGATTAACTCTAGGGATAAATTGACGAAAAAGATCTCCTAACAAGAAAAAGAGAGCTACGGCTCCAAGAATTATTAAACTTAATTCTCTACTGATATTTGTGAGGCCATAGATTGAGACAATCGTCAGTCCAGTAAAGGTGTGGAAAAGAGTCCTTGGCCATTGGTTTTTTTCTTTTTTTGCCATTATTTTATTCATTATCTGCCGATTAACCAATTTCCAGTTCACTTTTCCTCTCTTTAGTAATATTTTATGCCTGAAGTGAATTCATTTCTCAGTGCTCGATTTCACGATAACACTATTTCACTCTGACAAATTATACATCTTTTACTTATTTGGAATCTCTATAATAGCATTCCCCCAGGATAGCCAATCGTTGAAGGGTAGGAACGACCTTTTTGGGGTCTCTCGATTCTTTCAGTCACAGAGTTAATTTTGTTGAATTAAGTCAAGAGAGTGAGCAGGTGCTGCTATCAGATTGACAACCTATTTTAGCAATGGTATGTTAAACTGAGAGACTGAAGATGACTAATAGCCTGTGGCCTGGTTTAGGATATGGTATTCTATCTTTTATCTTTTTTGGCCTCTATGCTGTACCTCGACGATACACCGAGTCCCCCACTCCGCAATTTCTCTTGATTATGGGAATCACTATCTCTGCCTGCACTTCAATCAGCGGCCTTTTGTTTACTGAAAGACTAGCGGTCTCTTTCCCTCAGATAGTTCTCTCCTATGTGAGCGGGTTACTCTGGTTTACGGGAACTATTTGTTATATCTACGCTATAGACTGCGTGGGAGTCGGGAAAGCAACACCGGTAAAGAATCTTTGTATAATAAGGCGTCCAAAACCTGATAAATCGAAATTCAATTTTGAATTATTAATAAGGAGGTAAGAAAATGCCAGAATTTCTAAATCCTTTTAGCGGTAAAGTGCCTGAACGCAAGCTTACAAGAGAGGAAATTATCCGCGCTTTACGACTTAACATTGCGGCAGAAGAAGAAGCTGTCCATCTTTATATGGCTCACGCCGATGCCACCGATGAGCCTCTGGTGAAGAAGGTGCTTATAGATGTGGCCAATGAAGAACGTGAACATATTGGCGAATTCCAGCGACTCATCCAGATCCTCACTGGAGATGAAGATGATATGCTGCGAAGTGGCGCTGAGGAAGTTGATGAAATGGCCAAGGAGCTGAAAAAGGAATAATAGTAAGTCTATTTTTGAATCAGAGCAGGAAGGAGTTGACGAGGAAGGATTTTCTAACAACTGGTAAGTCCTGACATAAAATGTCAAATAAAAAAATATCATTTAAAAAAATATCATTCATCATAGTTGATATTGAGGAGGAAATGTTATGCGAAAAAGGGAAATAAAAGAAAATATTTACTGGATGGGAGCTATTGACTGGGATAGGCGATTATTTGATTCCCTTATACCGCTTCCTGACGGCACAAGCTACAACGCCTATTTGGTTCAAGGAAGTAAGAAAACGGCTTTATTAGATACTGTTGACCCATCGATGACGGACGTTCTAATGTCTCAGCTAAAGAACATTAGCAAGATTGACTATATTATCTCTCATCACGCTGAACAAGACCATTCTGGGTCTATCCCCTCTGTTCTTGAGAAATATAAAAGCGCAAAGGTTGTTACAACTCCAAAAGGTAAAGAAATGCTTGTTGACCTCTTATGTATTCCGGAAAAAAAGGTTCTTACCGTTGATGATGGAGAAAGTCTTTCGCTCGGCGACAAAACTCTCCAATTCATATATACACCCTGGGTTCACTGGCCCGAGACTATGGTATCGTACCTCAAGGAATATAATCTACTTTTCAGTTGTGACTTTTTTGGTTCTCACCTGGCTACTACAGATTTATACGTAACTGACGAAGGTCGTGTCTATGAAGCAGCTAAAAGGTACTATGCGGAGATTATGATGCCCTTCCGAAAGATTATACAGAAAAACCTGGAAAAAATAGAGAAAAATAAGGTCGATATTATTGCACCAAGTCATGGTCCTGTCTATAATAAGCCTGAATTCATAGTTGATGCCTACCTGGATTGGACCTCAGAGGATCCAAAGAATATTGTAGTACTTCCTTATATATCAATGCACGGAAGCACCAAGAGAATGGTTGATTATCTGTTGAGTGCGCTAGCTGAAAAAGGAATAACGGTATACCAATTTGATTTGACGGTTGCCGATATCGGAAAACTTGCCGTAACCCTGGTTGATGCTGCTACCCTGATCATCGGAACACCCACGGTTCATGTTGGTCCTCACCCCAACGTTTTTTGCGCTACACATTTGGTCAATGCACTCAGGCCCAAATTGAAATTCGCCTCTATTGTTGGCTCCTATGGCTGGGGTAGTAGAGCGGTAGAACAAATCACTAATTTATTTTCAAATTTAAAAGCGGAAATATTAGAACCGGTAATCTGCAAAGGACTCCCAGGCGAAGCTGATTTTAAAGCCCTAGATAATCTGGCTGCCACTATTTGGGAAAAACACAAAGAACACAACCTTACTAAATGAAGGTTTCAGCTTTTTACAATATCAGAGCTGGCCGATTAAAAAACAGACTGATAGTGCTTACCAGAAGTACATTTCCGACGTTGGTGCACCTGGCACGACGATGTTTTCGAGCCTTTTTTTGAGAATGCGGAGGAAGAGACCCAAATTCTAGGCTACGATCTACCATAATACCCGAAACCAGGTAAGCAGAAAAGCCCCAGTTGGTACATCGTCGAGGCCGGTCAATCTGTTCGAAAGTTCTTGGGGGAAAGCTTCTTTTCAACGATGTAAGGTTCGAATTAAAGCAATATGAAAAGTCACGCCAATAGCTATGCCAACCAAAAGAGCTCTAACTAAGAAAGTATTGACTACAAGAATAGTTGAATATCCCATTGTTGCCCATAATAAAACAATAGAGAATACCTTTATTTTCAGGGGAAGGGCTTTTTTCTCTCGATAATTCTTAATGTAATTGCCGAACCATCTGTTACTGACGAGCCAATTGTAGAATTTTTTTGAACCTCTAGCGTAACATGCAGCAGCCAGCAATAGAAAGGGAGTAGTAGGCAAAAGAGGCAAGAATATTCCTAGCGTTCCAAGTCCCACAAAAAGAGTCCCTGCACCGATCCATGCCCGTCGAATCAATCTACTCGATGTATTATTTGTGTGGGTGTGACTGTCCCAACGTCTTCCCCGATTACCTGTCTTCATGGTAACTAAACTACCAGATTTCGTCCGACTCTTTATCTCAGAGCCTGTCGCTTATGCAAAAACTCCTTATTTCGAGGAAAAATTGAACCAATGCCCAATAGCTGGTAATCAGCCATCGTTATGGGCCCATAGTTCCTTCCAGGAGTACATCCCAGTCAATGACTTCCCTCCTCAGACGATGTTCGCAACTCTGCGTTCAGCGGTTCGGCAAGAATTCGTTCTCACGACTACACATCTGCCAATCGGTTCTCATCAACCAGAGTTTACCCTGAGGTTGCCTTAACCCGCTCCTCCTGTGTCATTCCAGCGAGACGTCTGATCTCCTTCAGGTCGAGCTTGAGGCCCTGGGCCACCCGGCTGCCATATTCAGGCCCCACCTTATAAAAGAGCGCTGTTTGGCGAAGCTGGATGCGCTTCTTTGCACCGCCCAGGTGATTAAAGATATTGCCGATGAGATGAGTTCGATCCTGCTCACTCATCACCCTGCGGTATAGCTCCCCAGGTTGGATGAAATCGTCATTCGGATGAGAGTAGGAGTGACGTCCGGTTTTCCCGAAGACCTTAAGTGCTGGATAGGCTGCCTCTGGATAAGGAATAGGACCGTCTAAGCTGTTGGGGTAGTAGTTTGGACCAGCTCCGGCATTATCGTCACAGCGCATCAATCCATCGCGCTGATAGTTGTTTGACTTAACCGCCTTTGCTGAGTTTACAGGAAGCAGGTGGTAGTTGGGTCCTAGGCGGTGTCGATGTGTATCGGGATAGCTGAAGATACGTCCTTGCAGCATCTTATCCGGCGAAGGAGCTATCCCAGGCACAAGGTTTCCCGGTGAAAAAGCAGCTTGTTCCACCTCGGCAAAGTAGTTCTCGGGGTTGCGGTTCAGCACCATACGACCAACTGGTCTGAGGGGTGCATCACCGTGAAGCCAGACTTTGGTAACATCGAAAGAGTTAAAGCGGTATTTCTCCACCTCTTCTGGAGTCATAATCTGCACATAGACCTTCCAGGCTGGAAAATCGCCTTTTTCAATGGCTCGGTACAAGTCCCGAGTAGCATGGTCAGCATCTTGCCCACACATATGACGAGCTTCCTCGCGATTGAAGTTTTGAATCCCTTGCTCAGTTTCAAAGTGTATCTTTACCCAGAAATACTCACCTTTTCCATTGTACCACATGAACGTATGTCCGCTGTAGCCGTTCATGTAGCGAAAGCTCTTGGGGGTACCCCGGTCAGAGAAAAGTATGGTCACTTGATGAATTGACTCTGGGGTGAGCGAGAGGAAATCCCAGAACATATCTGGGTCCTTGAGGTTAGTAGCCGGGTTACGCTTTTGGGTGTGGATAAAGTCAGGAAACTTTAGCGGATCACGGATGAAGAAGACCGGAGTGTTGTTTCCTACGAAATCGTAGTTTCCCTCCTCTGTGTAGAACTTGACAGCGAAACCCCGCGGATCGCGCTCGGCGTCAGCTGATCCCTTCTCACCTCCCACAGTAGAGAAACGTGCGAAGACCTCGGTGCGCTTACCCACTTTAGAGAGGAATTTGGCCTTGCTATAATCTCTCAGATCATGGGTAACCTCGAAAAAACCCCCAGCTCCTGCTCCCTTGGCATGTACAACACGTTCGGGAATGCGTTCGCGGTCAAAGTGAGCTAGCTTTTCCACAAGATGTGTATCCTGGAGCAGTGCCGGTCCTGAACTACCAGCGGTCATTGTGTTCTGATCGTCGTCAACAGGTGGACCAAAGTTGCCGGTGAGAACCTTCTTCTTTTTTTCCTGCATAATTGGCCTCCTTTATAAAAGATTGTTTTTACATATCACCCCTATTGGATACTGATTAAATTATACAGGAAGCATAAGGAATCGTCAATTATAACAGATAAAAAGAGTGTTGACGCAGAAGGAGAATGTAATTGGCAACACTGATTCAGGGGTGAGAGGAAAGTATTGAGAAGAAGGGAAAGGAGGGGATGTCCCGGGGGACTCGTCCGCCCTTAGACAGGATGTTTTCAGAAATTTCTTAGAACAAGACATAAAGATCCCAATCCACGACACTCCGGTACGAAAGCGGCTTAGACCACCTTAACCCAGATCTCAGCGCTTTTCAGGCCTGGCGAGGGGTTGTCGTTGAGAACTTATCCTGACCATTCAAATCGCCCTTTCCCTAATCCATAGTCTAATATCACAACTGGACAAATTCTAGGGGGGCAGGTCAATACGAGAGACAATTGAAAAACATGAAAAGGCAAATATCAATTACCTATCTCAAGGGGTTCAGATTATCGAACTCGCCAAGAAAGCCTACGGACTTTACTTAGAGCAAGAACCTTCTGAAAAGAAAAAACTTCTCAGAATCCTACTATCGAACTGTACCTTCGATAGTGGAAAGTTTCATCCAACCTATCACAGACCGTTTGACTTACTGGTAAAAAGCAAAGAAAATGATGACTGACTCCCCGGACTGGACGATGTTAGAACTTTTTCCGAGGAAGAAATAGAGATTCCAATCTTTGATATTCCTGTGTTAAAGCAGGCCAGAACACCTTAGATCAAGTCTCAGCGTTTTTTGGCCCCGAGTTTGAAGAGATTTATGGAAAGGTCCTAGTCATTTTAGATTTCTGAACCGGCTGCGACTAATTCAAGAGATTGACAATGGACCTAATATCAGAGGTTAATCTGGACTAGAGCCACAGCTTTAGTTCCTCACTGTTATGTTCTTGATATAGCAGCGAGCAATATGATGACTCCTATTATAAGTACTGCGATTCCTGTAAGTACAAGTATTCTTTTTCTGTTTTTTTCCTCTTTTGTGAGGGGCATGATTCTCCCTTCTTTCTTATATTTCACCTCAATCGATTGACCTAATGCTAATCCAAAAACTATCCCCAATGCCGGTCCAATTCCAATGAATGGAGTGTTTCCAGTGGCAACTGAAAGAGGAATTCCTATTCCCGAGAATATAGCCACACCGATTCCCATCCACATTTTGACGAAATGTCCCTCTGGGTACTTCTTGTCATTCTCTTTCATCACTGCCTCCTCAGCTCTTTATTTCTTGACTATTCTGCTTATTCCCTTGGTTTTACCGTACCTATCATTAAACGCACCATTGAACATACAACTAGCTATGACACACGTAATTCCCACCACCAGGATAACACCGCGTACTTCATCACGGCCCGCCGGATGACCAATTACTCTCACGACCAAAGGAGATAGTACCGTTATCAGCAAGACTCTACTGCCTATCTCTCTCATTGTCTCTGCCGGTGTTTTTGCCCTATCAAATAACCGGCTAATCGGCCATCTGTTATCGGCTTCCCCGTTCAGAGTCTACCGGGATCCTCAAGAATCTAGATCATATGGCAATAATAAAGGAAAGATCATTAGAGATTGGTGGATCGAAGGAACTCTGACCAACGTAATAGCACTCGCTGGAAGAAATATAATAATGCGACACCGGATGCATTTCCGAATTCGCAAGGCGGGACCATCTAATGTTTACTCTTTGGGCATTTCAAAGACAGCAGCTCCACCAGTGCTGCTTGCTATTGTTCCTTAAATAGAGTCAAGAACTGCCATAGCTCTTGCCCCGGTTTCATATGTGCCAAGTGTTACCTGGTCAGTTACCCCAAAACCCGCTGTCATCGTATAACCTATCACTTTCTTATCTTTCACCGTGACAGTTCTTATTAGTTCTAGTACCTTTCTATCTTGGTTTCTTACCCATAGATCCATTCTTATACACCTCCTCGAATCTATTCCTCAAAGCAGCTATTTCCTGTTTGGTCTTTGCATTAGCTGCCTGTTGCTCTCTCTGCAGGAAATAGGATTTTTCCGCATTGGTAGTCTCCTGATGAAAAACTAACCCAAATCTCAGTGCTTGCTCAATCTGGAACCAGACGGTTCAAGGTGTTCAGACATTCGGTTTAACCTCCTGCAAATGAAAGAACGTCACCCAACATGACTTGAGGAAATCTTTTATTTTTCTTTATTTATACGCTGTCATATGACCCGAAAGGCAAGATAGCCAAGCGACCGCAGAGCTCCGAACCCCGCGCCTCGATTAAACCTCTCCTTTTTCTAATAACTCTTTCAGGTTTTTTCCCTCTTCGTTCATATGTCTTTTGATTGCCTCAACTCTACCCCTGGTAAAGGTCGAGAACAACCAGCCAAGTCGAAAAGAAAGTGTCGCAGTAAAAAGGCAACTTTTTCCTTTTGATTCTATAAGAAATGAGCCGTGAGGACAAATAATAGAGGTTGGGAACAAAAGTCTATATTCAATTCTTCTATTTGGCTCAACTTCTATGCCCAGAAACTTCATTTTGTGTAATTTCCCATGTAACGTCTCCTCAATATAAAGGACTGACCCTCTATGGAATGGCTTTCCTCTACGCCATTGGCATTTCACATGGTCTTTATGCCATTTCTTAAAGTATTCTGGAGAGGAGAATACTTTAATCAAACCATTAAATACTCTTTCTGGTTCTGTATTTATCTCTATGGAGTCTTTGAGGTTTGTCATGTTCTCGCTCCTCCCATGGTATTCAAAGAGACTCTTTTTCTTTATATTGCTTCAATTATTGTTGCTGAGTCTTGAATTATGTGTACCATTGGCGAGCGTTTTCAAGTTGCCATCGACGATAGAGATTCGGGCCTAGGGGATACAATCCCTGAATCTCGATACCCGCCGGTCATGAGCTTCCCATGGGAACCCAAGCTCAGAAGGAATCCGAGAATTCGGCTAAAGGAAACTGCCAATGCTACCTTCTTCCTTCTTCTTATAGATTTATCCATTGATACATCTCTCTCTTTCATTTTCCTCTCTTAGAATAAATGGTGAAGTGTTGTTCTGGCAAAAAATCAAATTCTTTTTCTAAGAAATATGCGCTTTGTTCCATTTCCTGCCTGATAACATCTTTAGGAACGTGATGTCCAAACAGTCCCCGAAAGGTAAAAGACCTGCCTTTTTTATACTCTATAATGACAATCTTCCCTTCGGGTTTTAGAAAATTGTTTAGATTTCTAAAATATTTTACTCGATTTGGGATATGGTGGGTTACGTTGCGCATGAATATTAAATCTAACCCTTTTTCAGGTAAAGGTAACTTGTTTTCCGTGACGAGGACTGGTATGACATTAGGTAATCCTCTTTCTTGGGCACTCACTTTGATGTAGTCCAAAAATTCTGGTTTGCTATCAACCGCATACACTCTGCCTTTTCTTCCTACTATTTCAGCAAACCGAAGAGAAAAATAGCCTCCTCCGGCTCCAATATCAGCAATATTTTCCCCAGGATTTAGTGCAACAGCTTCTATGATTTGGTCGGGTTTGTTCTTAGGATGAGAAGCCTTTTCGTTGAATATCTTTGCCTGAAGTTTGGTGATCTTTTCTGCCTCCTTCATGAGATTTTTTTGGTATATTTCTATATCTGGCCCAAGTCTACTGCGTTCAACTCCTGGTATGCGAACCTACCCTGGACCACCTAGCAATGCACCGATTGAATTCGTCAACGACAGCCTAGTAAAAATCTCAGTACTTGTCAATATACTCCGGTCGGCGGCTATTCTCTCTTCTTTCGTTGCTCAGAAAGAAGATTACCATCATAAGTCTTAGCGCTTTTCAATTTGAGGCTCTGAGATAAGGCCTAACAGAAGAAAACCGGGTTTCATCCAGAGTTATACATGTACATAATTCTCCTTGACATAGCTGATTATTGGAATTAGGATGGAAGTATATTTCATAGATATGAGCACAGAGAGGATATTGGTATAGGACCTGCTTTCTGAATTTTTTTCCTGAGGTCAGCTGTCTCTCTGATTCTGGTCTGGACTACACTTCGCCTCAAAACATGCGCGTGGCAGTATTGAATTTCATCTCTTTGACGGTAGTTTTTCAGTCTACACTGAAAGAGACACAATCAGTCCAAAGGAGACTTTCCCCAGTCAGACGCAGATAGGCTTATCCCTGGGAAGAATACAAAGAACCTCTCAAGAAGGATCATAAACAGTGTGGCCCTACTTGCTATGCACAGCAATGTGGATTGGATTTGTCTTTCCCTGGCTGAT
>Ga0315539_1004144_pt1 | contig 10031 bp, 12 predicted proteins | sample SalMarSW160150MG_FD_203097 | JGI IMG/M metagenome (GOLD analysis project Ga0315539, IMG submission 203097) | Salt marsh sediment microbial communities from the Plum Island Ecosystem LTER, Massachusetts, United States - Salt Marsh Sediment SW1601-150 ... | reverse complement strand
GAAGCCGGATCGAGTTCATAGCCACTATTATACTGGATGTTTGTTAGAATTGCATGAAGAAAACGTTAGAGTTCCATAAGAAAACGGACGCAACCTGGCATAGTAACTCTATGCCTGAGCAGTTACGATCAGTGTTTGAGAGCTGGAGTGCGGACACAAGTCCGTTCCCGCAGACTTGCGTCTGCACTCCAGCAAGTTTTGCAGCCTACTGCATTCTTACCACCACCAAAGCATCGCTCCAGAGCTTCTCCAGTTGGTAATAGCCCCGCACGGCGGGGGCGAAAACGTGAACGATAACATCGCCGTAATCCACCAGTACCCACCCCGACGATGAGTCCCCCTCGATGTGCAAAGGTCCGACGCCTTCTTCTTTTATCTTCTTGGTGATCTCATCTACAATGGCTTTGACCTGACGCTCGCTCTCCCCGCTGCAGATGACGAAGTAATCGGCCAGCAGGGAAATGGAACGTAAGTCCAATAAAATGACGTCGGAGCCCTTTTTGTCGGCGATGGCGTTGACTATTTTCTTGGCCAGTTCTAGTGATTGCAGCTTATTTCCTCCTCTTTTTTTGGTCAGATGGTCTGGCGGTCCTTGGTCGGATGGTCACTTGTCATGGCGAGCGGTTTGAATGACACTTGGCCCAGATGCGGGCCATTTCCTGGCGCATTTTGGCCCAGTGGGTGCCCCGCCAGTAGATCCGGCCGCACTCAGGACAGAGGCTGAAGTGCTCCTTGGTTCGGAATACGTAAGGTGGGACACGTCCTTTTACCGATGATTTCTCGACCTCCTGAAGGGGCGTGTTACAAACTGGGCAGCGGGAGAAGGGCTGTTCGATTTCCAGATGCAGTTCGGAGATGACTTGTTGGAGCTGCTTTGCCAGCTTATCGCTCTCGACAAAGAGGCAGTTCAGCCCGCGCCGCCGCGTTAACTCTCTATCGCGGGTTAACAGGACTCGCCCTTGCGCACGGGCCAGGCGCACCAACTCGTGGTCATCCAGGTCAGGGAAGTAGGCCGTATCGTAGCCCAGGATTCGCAGCCACTTAGCCAGGCGACCCAGCATCCCGTCTAGCAGCAGCTTCATGTTTGGTCAGGTGGTCCTTGGTCATTCGTCATTGGTCATTTCCCTTTCTCTCTCCCTCATCTTCTGAGCGGCGGCCTCCTCTTGGTGATCGTAGCCCACGAGGTGCAAGATGCCATGGACGACCAATAGCTTTAATTCCTCCGCAATGGCATGATCCAGTTCCTGAGCCTGGGCCAGGGCCCGCTGGTAGGAAATCACCACGTCACCCAGGTAGGGAGGGCTTTCTGGAGCGCTCACAAAGTGCTCCTCAGTTCCCGCGCCAAAGGCGAGGACATCGGTGGGGGCATCCACGCCGCGGAATCGGCGATTCAGTTCGCGAATGGCTTCATCATCGGTTATGATCAGGCTCAGTTCTGTTTCCCCCGCCACCTCTTCCTGCCTCAGAACCTCGGCGGCCACGCGGCGAAGGCTTCCTTCGTCAACCTCAGCTCTGAAACGAGGGGCAATCTGGATGGCTATATTGGTCAGGTAATCAGGTGGTTCTTGGTTCTTCGTCATTGGTCATGCGCCGTTGGTCATTTTCATTCCCTTCCACTTTGGCTTCTTCAGGGTACTTGACGCGGGGATGAAATACGCCCTGCAGGATATTAGCGAAAGCGGCCCTGACCTGGTCCAAGTCGCGCAGGGTGAGGTCGCACTCGTCTAACTGTCTGTCCAACACCTTGCTGCCGATGACCTTGCGCACCAGTTCCTCGATTCCCTCGAGCGAATCGGGGCGCTCAGCCCGCACCGCAGCCTCGCAGCTATCAGCGAGCATGACGATGGCTATCTCTTTGGTCAGGGGCTTGGGGCCCGGATAGCGGAAATCCTCCTCGTTTACTTGATCGCCCTCGCTTTCGAGAGCTTGCCGGTAGAAGTAGGTGGCTAAGCTGGTCCCGTGATGTTGGGCGATGAAATCACGTACTTTCTGGGGCAAGTGATACTTCTTAGCCAAATCCAGGCCATCCTGGACGTGACTGATGATGATCTGGGCACTGGTGTGCGAATCGAGGCGTTCGTGAACGTTCACTCCCCCCATCTGATTGTCAACGAAGAAATAGGGCCGGGTGGTCTTGCCTATGTCATGGTAATAAGCCCCTACTCGGGCGAGCAGGGCATCGGCCCCGATGCGCCCCGCTGCCTCTTCCGCCATGTTGCTGACCAGGATGCTGTGATGGTAGGTGCCCGGCGCTTTGAGCAGGAGTTCACGCAGGAGAGGGTGGGTAGGGCGGGCTAACTCCATGAGCTGCAAAGAAGTGGTGATGTCGAACAAAGTGCCCAGCAGATAGAAGCCAGCCAGAGTTAAGCTGGCCGACAGTCCCCCGTTTACCAGGCTGAAGCCGGCCAGGGTCAAAAGCTGCACCGCGTCGTAGTCTAGTTTGGGCAGGCGGAAGGCGAGGATCACGGCCAGGTTGGCCAGGGCAACGTAAACCCCTGCCCAAAAGAAAGCATTCAACTTCTCGACCCTGCTCAGGCTGAGAGACGCAATCAGGCCTCCGACCAGAGCGTAGGTCGCCAGTTCCAGAGAGCCACCAGTTATGAAGCCTACGATCATGCTGAACAGGACTGTCGCCGTGATAGCCAACTGAGGACCCAGGAGCACTGTCAGCAGCATGGACAGAGCAGCGGTGGGGAGGAGATATGACAGAATGGCCTGGTCGGACACCATCAGCTTGGCCGCCAAGATGAACAAGACCAGCAGGAAAAGCAGCAGGAGCATGCGAGGCCATCTGACCCAGTATTCCGGTCGGAAGCGGACCAGGTAGAGCCCCAAAACGATGGTGATCAGCAGCACGAAGATGATGGTGCTGACTACTCCCTGCCATTCGATCTCGGCCTGGCGCAGCCCCAGGGCACTGAGGGCTTCCACGTCGAGAGAGGTGACGATGTCCCCTTCTCGCAGGATGATCTCCCCCTTCGCGATAGTCTGGCTAACGGGCTTCACGCTTTCGCGGGCCAACTGCTTAGCTTCCTCAGTTTTCTCGGCGTTGTAAAAGCTGTTTGGTTTGATGAGGTCTCTCGCCAGCTCGCTGACAATCCCGGCCTGAACTTCGGAGAGATCGAGATCCACCAGGGTAGAGACCGTTCGCCTGGCCTGATCCAGTTGACTCTCTCGGATCTCCTCGCTCATGGCTTCATCCACCACGGATACGGTCTCAGCTTGTACTGCTTGCCAATTCTCCTCGGAGAGGCTCAGTATCTGGTCAATGATCGCTGTTGGGAGACTGAGGTCGGGGATGGCTTCGATCCACTGCCTTTGTTGCTCTGGCCTGGCGTAGGAATCCTGGCGCACCGAGTCTATGTAATCCAGGATCTGGCGGGCTTTGGTCACCTGTTGGCGAGCCACCCGGGCATCAGGAGGATCATAGATGTCCTTCACTGCTGCCGCAGCCCTGTCTTTGGCCTCCTCGGTTAAGGTCTGGCTGGCGTAAGTGATCTCGCGGGGCGCGCGGATATCCGAGTCGCTGACGTCCCCCTCGTCCAGGATGATTCGACCCACAGGCATGAATTCAAAGATCAGGATGCTGCTTACTACCAGGACGAAGAGCAGGCCAGAGAGGATGGCTCGTAGCACTATCCACCAGGTGGCACCTTTTTTGTCAGACATTGACCTGCGCAGGTCAACTTTGTTGGTAGCAACAGCCGACACTTTACGCCCTCTTTCAGGGAGCTGATACTTTCAATAGCAGAGGCGGCTCCCATGCCGCCGGTTCGTGGGCGTGGGAGCCCGCGCTGCTCAGAATTTGGATCTACTGAAGCTGATACCTTCAACAACGCAGGGGGAGCACCTGAGGCGCTCCCCCTTGTTAACGTATCTCTAAAGCGAATCCATGGGATTAGCGAAAGACCACACGAAGATACCATCACGACGGGAGGCGCTTTCACGTCCTGCCAATCAAGAGCTCCTTCACCACCTGGCTGACGAGCTTACCGTCGGCCTTGCCCTGCATCAGAGGCATCAACTGACGCATAACCTGGCCCATCTGAGCCGGGCTGGTGGCTCCGACCTCGGCGATGATTTGGCGGGCTTGGGCTGCGATCTCCTCGCGGCTCAGTTGCTCCGGCAGGTAGGCGAGGAGGATTTGCAACTCTGCCTTCTCCCGATCTACCAGGTCTTGTCGGCCGCCCCTCTCGAACTCAGCAATGGACTCACGGCGTTGCTTGGCCTCCTTGGCGATGATTGCCAGCAGCTCCCCTTCTTCCAGCTCGTGCCTCTTTTCGATCTCGGCGTTTTTGATGGCGGCCATGACCAGGCGGAGGGTGGACCTGCCCAGTTCATCCCTTTGCTGCATCGTTTGTTTCAGGTCTTCTGTTAGCTTGTCTTTTAAGTTCATGTTGTGCTCGCCCGAAAACCCTAGTATCTCTGTCGTTCGCTCTTGCGAGTTTGTCTTCGGCTCTTGCGTAGTTTCGTCGCTTTTTTCCTCTTCCTGATCACGCTGGGCTTCTCGAAGAAACGGCGGCGGCGAACTTCCGACAACACTCGATCAGTCTGAACCTTCTTCTTGAAGCGTTTCAATGCGCTCTCGAAGGATTCGCCTTCCCTGATCACTATCCGCGACACATGTTTTCCCCCCCTTCTCGTTGATCTCTAGTGGTACTTAGTACAGAGATTATAGCCCCGGCAGGCTCTAATGTCAAGTCTGGTTTCTTCGCGTCACCCCTGCGCCAACTCCCGCAACCGCGTCCACGCCGCCTCCTCCAGGTCGGCGATTTTCATCAGCGGCGCGGTCGTTTCCGGGAGCACAGCGGCCGGATCATCGGCCTTCCATCCTTGCTTGAAGATCGCGGCCACCTCCTGCCAGCGGTCGCCGATGTGCTGGAAGGCGTCCGCGCTCTGGTTCAGGCGCGCGTCGCCCGTGATCTCGGCGGCCTCGCGCAGGAAGCGGCTGAACATGTGGCGGAAGATGCCACCGCCGGTGCCGCCTGTGGCGTCAATGAAGACGAAGGTGTTGAACAGCGTGAAGCGCAGCTCGTCCTCGTCCATCTGGTCGGGCCACTTGAGGGCGCGTTCGGCCGCCTTGCGGATGCCCTTGACGCCGACGTTGCTGATGGGCGGCTCCAGCATCCCCGTCGCCTGCTCGGCGATGGCTTGGCGTACCTCGTTGGCGGTGGGCTGGCGCTTGTGGCTGAAATCGAAGGTGTACCACTTGTGCATGGGCGGGAAGGGCTTGAACTTGGAGCCGCGCGCTTTCGCCAGATCTTCCATCGAGACCGGATACACCCCGTCGCGGTCGGCGATGAGTACCTGGTGCGTCTCCGCGTCGTAGCCGCAAACCACCACGGCGTGTCCGCCAAAGTGATAGTCGCTGTCCCCAAAGTCGAAATAGGGCAGGAAGCCCATGTCGCAATAGATCATCACCGGCTGGCCCGCGTCGAGCATCTCCAGGAGCGTCCGCTCCGCCTTGCGTGCGCTGGAGGTGGTGTACGACTCGACCACCACGCCGGTGCGCCTGCCGGTGGTCTTCTCCAATCCCTCTTCGCCTGGACGCTCGAAGTTGGCCCTCCCGCCCACAATAGGTGGAGCGCCCTTCATGTGCCAGTAGATGAAGCCGACCCCGCTGCCTATCCCCAGCAGCATGTCCTCGCTGATGTCGTGGCCGTGGTAGGCGTAGACGTGGCGCATCGAGCCGGTGATGCAGTGGTGCGTTTGCAGCGACTTGAATCCTGTGAGTGGTGTAAGTGTCATTATTATGTCCCTCCGTTGTTTTGGTTCCCGACCCTGGCGAAGGTTGCGCATAGACCTGTCAGCGGAGTAGCCTTCAGTCTGCAAAAGCGATTTCGGCTTGGAAGTTGCTTCCGAACCTTCGCCAGGGTTGCCTTAACAGGATTTGACCAGAACCAGAAATTAGAGTATAATCCCCATTATCCCCATTATGGTTCACGGAGGTGGAAAGCATGGAAACAATGGGTATCGCCGAGATCAAGCGCAGCATCTCTACCATTGTCAATCGCGTGGCTTTTGGTCGGGAGCGAGTTATCCTGACTTCGAGAGGTAAACCCAAAGCGGCTTTGGTGAGCATCGAAGATCTACAGAAGTTGAAAATGCTGGAAAGAACAACCTCTTCCCCCTCCCGCGCTCAGCGAAAAGTGGCCTTGGCTATGGCTCAGGCTGTACGGGAAATGACCCTTGCCCGTCGTGGTGGGGTTCCCTTTTCTGATGTCGCCGAAGATCTGCGCAAGTTGAGAGAGGAGAGAGACCTTGAGCTCGCAGGTTTGTATTGACGCCAATCTGGCTCTCAAACTGGTGCTCGTCGAGGAGGACAGCCTCAAGGCCCAACATCTGTGGGACACGTGGGTAGACGCAGACGTAGAAATCGTTGCTCCACCCTTGCTCGCCTTCGAAGGGACATCGGTAATCTGCAACAAAATGCATCGCGGGCTGGTGCCGCCTGAGGAGGCCGAGCTGATGTTTAAGGCTTTCCATCTCCTCGGCGTGAGACTACTTTACCCTGGCGGCCTGCACGAGAAAGCCTGGGAACTGGCTAAGCAGTTCAATCGCCCGCAAGCCTACGATAGTCATTACCTGGCCTTGGCGGAAATCTTGGACCTCGAATTCTGGACGGGCGACGAGCGGCTGTACAACACGGTCAAGCATAGACTACCCTGGGTGAAGTGGCTGGGCGACTACCGGCCTGGCTAAAATAGAAATCCCCTCTTGCTTCCTCCTCATTCCTCTCTCACCACGAGATCGTAGAAGGCCTGCAACTCCTCCTCGGAGTAGAAATGGATCACCAGCCTGCCCCCGCGCTTGGAACGGAAGAGCTGCACCTTGGTGCCCAACGCTTCCCGGAAGCGATCCTCCAACGCCTTGGTCTCCGGCGAAGATGACTGCTCCGGGCGTTTGGGCTTCGGCTCGGCGACCAGGCGGCGAACCGTCTCCTCCGTCTGGCGCACGTTCAGGCCCCGCCTGAGGATCGCTTTCCAAACCTTTCGTTGATCGTCCGGCTCGTCTAATCCCAGTATGGCCCTGGCGTGGCCTTCGGTGATCTGGCCCTGGGCCAGGCTGCTTTTTATCTCGTCGGGCAGGCGGAGCAACCGCACCGAGTTGGCCACCGCTACCCGGCTCTTGCCCACCCTTTGCGCCGCCTGCTCCTGGGTCAGGCCGAAGTCGTCCATCAGGTGCCGGTAGGCCGTCGCCTGCTCCAGGGGGTTTAGATCGGCCCGCTGGATGTTCTCCACCAGAGCCAGCTCCAACATCTCCTGGGGAGTGGCCTCCCTGATGATGACGGGCACCCTGGCCAAACCGGCCAGTTTGGCCGCCTCCAGGCGCCTCTCCCCAGCGATGAGTTGATAGCGTTGGGCCTCCGCATCCGCCGCCTGGCTGACGATGAGGGGCTGGATGAGGCCATGCTCGCGAATCGAAGCGGCCAGCTCTTCGAGCTCCTGCGGGGCCATCTTTTGACGAGGTTGCAGGGGGTTGGGTGATATGGTGTCAACGGGCAGTTCAGTGGGGCCTGGTTCGCTAACAGGGATGAGGGCCCCCAAACCTTTGCCTAGGCCTCTCTTTTTGGTCATGATGTTCCCTCCGGAAACTTCAAACGTTTGGAGTTTAAGGTTTAGGGTTTAGATCGTCGCCCATCATCAATTCCCTGGCCAGGGTGCGATAAGCTGCGCCACCCACGCTCTGGGGGGCATAGTCCAGGATGGTCTCCCCGTGGCTGGGGGCCTCGCTCAAGCGGACATTGCGTGGGATGATGGTGTCAAAGACCTTGTCCGGAAAATGTTTGCGTACCTCCTGCACGACCTGCCTGGAGAGGTTGGTGCGAGTGTCGTACATGGTCATCAGCAGTCCTCTTATTCTCAAGCCGGGGTTCAGATTGTCCCGTACCAGGTTTATGGTGTGGATGAGCAGGGTCAAGCCTTCCAGAGCCAGATATTCGCATTGGACGGGGATGATGATGCCGTCTGCGGCTGCGGTGAGGGCATTGATGGTGAGGAGGCCCAGGCTGGGCGGACAGTCAATCAGGATATAGTCGTAACGTTCGGCCACCGGGGCGATAGCTTTGTGCAGGAGATGCTCGCGAGCCAGGAGGCCCACCATCTCCACCTCGGCTCCGGCCAGGGCGGGCGTGGAGGGGACGAGTTCCAGACAGAAGTGATCGGTCAGGAGAATGATTTCGGTAAGGGGAATCTTGTTGATGATAGCGTCGTAGATAGAGAGCGGTAGGTCGTTCTTGTCGAGGCCCAGGCTGCTGGTAGTGTTGGCTTGGGGGTCAATATCAATCAACAGCACCCTCATGCCGCTGAGGGCAAGGTAGGCGCCCAGGTTGACGGCGGTGGTCGTCTTTCCGACGCCGCCCTTTTGGTTGGCCAAGGCGTAGATCTTGCTCATAGCATCGAAACCGTAAAACGAGACCCACCACAAGAGGTGGGCCAAGAGACAGGGATGTCAGGCCGCCCGCCCATCCTGGGTGGGTCGTCTCGTCGTGCCCACACCAGGCTAACCTGAGGCGGAGCCTTTGGGCACAATGGTTACCTTGCGCTGTTCGCCCTTGCCTATGCTCTTGGTGGTCACGATGGGGTGGTCGCGCAGAGTCAGGTGGATGATGCGTCGCTCGTTGGGAGGCATGGGCTCCAGAGCTACCGGTTGGTGGTTAAAGGATACCCGCTCGGCCATCCTGTGGGCCAGTTGCCGGAGCGATTTCTCCCTACGAGCCTTGTATTTTTCGACATCAACGACCAGGTTGACCCAGCGTTGCACCTCCCTGCTGACGATAAGGCGGGTGATGTATTGCAAGTCTTGCAAGGTCTGGCCGCGCCGCCCGATGAGGACTCCCAGGTCGTCGCCCATTATGTCTAAGATAAAGGGCGGCGCATCCTCGTCTTGAGGCATCTCCTCCTCGGGTCTAATAGACACGCGGGCCTTCACCCCCAGTTTAGCCAACAATTCCTGTAGAGTTTCCCTGGCTACCTGCTCCGCACTCTCCTCAAGGGTTGGGGCTTCTTCCTCTAACTCGACAAAACTGAGGCGAACCAGAGCTGCCTTGGCTCCGATCCCCAACACCCCCCGGCTTCCAGGGTCCAGAACCTCGATTTTCACCTCGTCTTCGGCCCTCCCCAACTCGGCCAGGCCCTCGGCGATGGCTTCTTCGACAGTGGGGGCGCTGATTTCGATGCTCTTGGCTTCTTCTTCCATCCCCGCTTACTTTCCTTTCTTGTCTTTCTTCTCGCCTCTCTGGGGCAAAAGGCCGCCCCAACCGGTGATGAAGTATTGGATGACTATACCCACTAAGTTGGATATGAGAAAGTAGACTGCCAGCCCCGAGGCTACCGACATGGTGATAAAGCCAAACATCAGGGGCATGGTGATTTGCATACTCTGGGTCATCGAGGCTGCCTGGGAGTCAGTGCTGGGCGGGGTGGCCATTTTCTGTTGAATCCAGGTCGTGGCCACTACCAGGATGGGCAGGATATAAAAGGGGTCGGGGTAGCCCAGGTCTAGCCACAGGAAGTGGCTCCCCAGTGGCACCAGTTGCGAGAGGCTGGATGAGACGAGTTCACCCAGGCCTATCATCTGCAAGGGGGTGTTAGCCAGGGCTTTGACAATGGATTGATAGAAAGCCCACATGATAGGGAGTTGAATCAGCATGGGCAAGCATCCCATCATAGGATTGATGCCTTTTTCCTTGTAAAGCCCCATCATCGCCTGGGTTTGCTTCTCTTTGTCCTTGGCATATTTCTTGCGGATCTGTTCGATCTCCGGTTGGAGTTCCTGCTGGACTTTCGACGAGCGCTGGGCGGGCAGGGTCAGAGGCAGGGTGAGCAGCCGCACCAGCACGGTGAAAACGGCCATGCTGAGAGCGAAATTATGGCCCAGCACATTATACAGAAAGAGCAGGCTGTTGACCATGGCTTGAAGCAGAAGGTTCCACAATTGTGACACGAAAGCTACCTCCTTTACTGTTCCGTCCGCGGGAAGACCCAGCGCTGGTTGCCGTTATCGGCATCCAGAGCGTAGACTCGTCCATC
>Ga0315539_1004139_pt1 | contig 10040 bp, 7 predicted proteins | sample SalMarSW160150MG_FD_203097 | JGI IMG/M metagenome (GOLD analysis project Ga0315539, IMG submission 203097) | Salt marsh sediment microbial communities from the Plum Island Ecosystem LTER, Massachusetts, United States - Salt Marsh Sediment SW1601-150 ... | reverse complement strand
GAGATAGACGGGGGAGCCTTTGGTTATTGGTGCTTCTGCCTCAAAGCTGAGCACTTCTCCATCAGTTATCATTTCGCCTAATTCTGCATCAGGCCAAAGATCAGTCATCTACATCTCTCCAATTTTTCATTACGGTTTCACCAAGTTCATCCATGGCTACTCCCGGTCACGAAATGACTATGAATTACGTGGTTTTTTACGAGCTGGCTTAGGCTCCTCAGGCGTTTTCAATAGATCACCGATTTCTTCAGCAGACAAGCTAGCAATCTCCGCAGCAATAGCATCCACTTGAGACGATGAAAGCGGTGGAGAATAGGGCGCCAGAATCGCCTTTACCTTATGCTTATCCACTCTACGCCGCCTCCTTTGCCGCATGGATAAGCCCTTTTATGTCCTGCACGAAACGTTGAGCGCCATACGACATGCTACGCTCAGCTTGTAAACTCGGCATTTTAGCCTCAATTTTTTCAACGGGAACAACAAATATCGGTTGCTGCGGATCCCCAGCCCCTAAGATTGCCTCGCCCAGACCCTTCTTTTTCTCTGCAGCTTGCTGTTGACGCTTAGTTCCAGGTTCAGGCAACAGTTTGTAAACGTCTTCGCCAATCCACTCTAAAACGCTGTCCATCTGTTCAGCAGTTAAGCCATAGTGACTCATGAAACGTTGTCTTCTAGGTTTTGGTTCTCCCGCTTCAGGCGGCTTCTGGTTACCCTGCTGCTCTGCGGGTTCGATTGGCACACACTTACCCTGCTCTTCATCGTAGCGTTCTTTACCTATGATACATCCCTGCTCATCTTTTTCAGGCTCTTGATTATCCTGTTCTTTCAGCTTTCCTTCTTCAGTTGATCCGCCCTCTAGAGGCGCTGCAGTTCCAGCGATCAAAGCAGCCAAAGCCTCTTCGTAAGCACAAAGCTGCGCACTAATCAGATCTATCTGTTGCCAGATTTCATCTCGCTTCGGCTGCTCATTCTCCGCGATTTGCTGCAGCTCATTCTCTAACTCTTGCCGTTGCTGAGTGAGATCATTGATTTTTGCTTCAATCTCTTCCTTCGATAGCTGCTGTTCCTTCAACAGCCTCGAAGTCTCAAGAAACGTAACTCTGCCTTCCAAAGTTTGAGGTCGCTTTTCTTTACTCATTTTCAACTCTCCTGTTTCTCCGTTAGCCGGCTGAATACCGGGAGTAGCTGGAGCAGAAGTTTTCGAATTTTTGGGATGATTCAATGACTGCTCTTTCATCTTGGCTTCTTTCAGATGTTGGACAATGCCTTCCCAAACCTCAACAAGCTCAACTGTGCTAAGAGGGTCTCCGGGAGCAAAATTCTTCAGCAACGACAACCCGGTGAAGGTGATTCCTTTCGGTGCTACACCACCATTAAGGTTCTCAAGGCTTTCCCATTCAAACTCGACACTGCAATGCTTAATGTCCCCAGTTTTGATCAAGTCAAGAATCCGCGGGTCATTCAACTGAGCCACATACTCGATGGCGCCGTCTTCATACTGCGCACCTGTAACCTTTCCATCCAGGAGCATGCTGTGATCGAGAAGAAGCGATTTATCAGCCAAGGTATGAGCTGACTTCTGCAGCTCCTCTTCAAGATAAACCCTGACGCCTGGCCACTCATCCGGATGCAAAGTTTTCAGTGGATGAAGAGCCTCGCCGCGAATCAGGTTCTGATCGCCCGGAACGGCTTTTATGTCGCCAACCCAACTGAAGCTTTCTTTTTTTGGCATTGGCTTTGTGTCGTCGTAGCCGTGCTCGTTTAGCCAAGCAAAATATTTCTCTTCACCTTCCTCTTCCCCGTATTGATCGATGAAGTTTCTGTAGATTTTCTCAAAATCTTCATGACGGGGCATAAACTCAATCCAAAGAATGGTTTGGGGTTAAAACTCAAAAATGCTGTTGCTACTTGGTAGCAATAAGTAATAATAAATGAAACGAGCTTATTTACGTTCGAGAAGCTTTGAATAAGGCTAAAATATCTATTGCGCTTACGAAAGCGCTGATAAAGCAAATTGATACTGAATGTGAGAAGATAGGGCTTTCACGCTCTAGCAGAATCGAAATGATTCTACGCAAGCATTACACTACCAAAATCGAAGAAACAGCGCTGAGGGCTGCATTTTGAGCAGATACATCCAGCGGATTCGTGAAGCTGTATCGAGCGGCAGATCATCAGGGTCTCTCTTGCCTGCTTATCGCACTGTTTACGGTGAACCTAAAACTGTGACTTTCTCTGATATACTAACGGCTTACAGTCGAGATCCTAGCTGCAAAGCCTTCGTAGACTTCCTAGCAGACCAAGCAGTAGGCGCCGGCTTCTACACTACAGTCAACGAAGAATACGCCAAAGCTGAAGAAACCAAACAGGTCGTAGACGAGTTCAATGAAACCGTTAACCTTGACAGTCTCCTACAGACCGGCGCCAGAGAAGTCGTAGCATCAGGCAACAGCTTCTGGCTAAAAACAGAACCCGAACACCTAGAAAACCTTAAGATACTACCCCTCACAAGCTTCGATAACCCAAAAGCTGTTATTCGAAACCGATACGGAACAGTCACAGGCTACAACTACTCCTTTGGAGATGTGAAGAAGACTTTTACGCCAGAAAAGATCATCCACTTCCGATGGAACCCCGTAAACTTCTCAGCCTTCGGAACAGGAGTCCTCCAAGTATTATTGGCTAAGCTCTCTTTCGACGGAGAGACAAGAATGAGCTTTCTAGAAATGAAGGCACGCATAGAAAAAATCATGCCAGAAATCTTCGAGAAGTACGCTGGCCCCGACGAGCTGTGGGTGTTCGCAGGCGCCAGTGACAAGAAGCTCGCTGAATATCAGAAGATGATAAAGAAAAAGCCTAAGGCAGGAGCAAAGTTTGTCTACAACAAAAAGGACGCTGACATCAAAACTGTTGCAGTAGACCCAAGAGCCCGCTACGAAGCCTACATAGACCACATCCTGAACCAAGTTTATCTGGGCGGCCAGACACCCATCCCAAAGCTGCTGACTACTCCAGGCTTCACCGAAGCAAGCGCCAACGCTGCCATCGAAGTAGCTGAACGTCATGTAATGAGCCTGCAACGGTTCACCAAACGAATCGTAGAACGAGAAGTATTTGTACCCGTAATCCAGCAGGCTGGGCTAGAGCCTAAAAAAGCTGATTGTCGACTGAACTGGGGAATGCCAGAAAAGCCAGACGTGGAAGCGTTACTTCCTATGCTCGCCAACATCGCAAGAGATAGACCCGACATAATTTCTGCCAAAGAATTCCGAAAGATATTGGTTGACATGGGTTTAGCGCTTGAAAAGGCTGATGGGAGAGATAGCTAAACGAGTGAAACACAAGTGGATGCACTGGGGCACAACAGGCCTAGAAAACCTACTCAACATACTGCTCGCAAGATACTGCAACGCAAGCCTATACAACAAACTGAAAGAAAAATACTTAAACCAAAACAGCACACTGATTCAAATAGCGATAACATAGGAAAGCTAACCAATTAGCAGACACAACCAATTTTTGAAATCTCTGATGATTGGTTACGTTACAAAGTTAAAGCTGATTAATTTTTAACATTTCTCTCCGTTCTTTTCATTCATTCTAGAACATAGCTTATAAGCACAAAAATCAGAATCTCAATCATATCTCATTGGTATGTGAAAAAATGAGCTATCAAAATTTAACTGAGGATTTTTTGTATGACGGTTGAAGATTATTTTTTGCAAATTAATTTCACCTTCAAATCAGAATCAGGAAGGTATTTCCTATTCTTTAAGCCAAAAGACATAATCGCAGATGAAAACTTCAAAGTAATAGTACATTTAAAGAATCTCCGTAAAGAGGAATTCCCCGGTGGTGTGCTTCATTTAAGAAATGAATTTAGTGAAACACCATCCCCGTTAGCGACGAAAGATTATAAAGGGTTTAAAATCCCGAAAATTCCACCAGAAAGGAAAATCGAGGCTCCAGCTCATTTTCTAATGAATTCACCGCATGCGGGAACAAATTTCCTCTCAATTTTGATGGTTTCAGATGATAACAAAAAAATAACTTGCCTTCCTCCTGAAGGTGGATTTGCGTTAGACCTTAGGGAACACCGATTTCCTTTTCATGTCTCAACCAAAGAAGAAATCTATCAATACTATGGAGTGTGGTTTGCAGTGGGTCTCTCAGTTGCAGCAATAGGACTTTCAATCGCAAATGGAATCATTGCAATCCTGCAATATCTTAAGTAAATGAGTATAATCCAAATTACTGTAATGATTGTTTACGCTTTAGGATTAGAACAAGTGTTAACTTAGTTTTTAGCTCTGTTAACAGCCTTTTTCACGAAAAACTTTATCTACCTAAGGTATTCTAGCAGAGTATCATTGCTCATTAAATATAAACTAATAATGATATATTTTAGCTAGCTATGAGCATCAAGGTTTTCGATAAAAAAGTGTGCAACCCCTAAGAATAAGTTACTTAAATATCAATACTATAAGAGAACTGAAACATCTAGGTGAACTTGATGAGTTACCGTGACTTGAGCGATGAAGAGAAACAAGAATTCAAACTTATGATTGGTGATCTACATACAATTTTCGATTTTGATGAGATTCCAGCGGAAGACATTCCAGATGTTATCTCCAAATTGAAAAGCAATGAGGTTAAAACATATATTGAAGGTCTTTCACAGGGCTCAAAACCTGAAAGCGCATTAAGGGAAGCCTTTTTTGCAGGCAGGTCGCTCTTGAGCAAATTTTTTGGCGGTACGGCGACCCCTGAAGTTAATCTAGGACATGGATTTGTGGACTACGTGCTTAGAGTGGATGGCCGTTCAATATTAATTGAACTAAAATCCTTGTTTGAAACCGATTTCGAATCTGGTAAAGTGCGCAGATTAAGGCGATTAACCCAAAGAGAACTGAAACACGAGCGATACAAAGAACAGGTTCTAAAATACCTTCAAGAAGGTAGCGAATACATTATCTTGACAGATCTAAGGAATTGGTACTTCTTCAATAGACAAACTACTGTGGCCAATTTCAAATATTTTCATTTCACGGACATTTTCAATTTGGTTGAAGACTATAAACTCGTGGGTGATTTTTGGGATTTCCTGAGAAGAAAGGACTTCCAATCGATTAGAGAAGACCTTGATAAAAGATTTTTTGAGAGCTTGAAAATATGGGTAGGAAAACTTTCGGAAGTTAAATTTGATCTAGACGAACAAACAAAGATTGAGAATATTATACACTTGCTTAACAAAGTCATCTTTATACAAACTCTAGATGATTTTTTTGTAATAGACGCTAGATGGATAAAGACGAATTGGGATGAAACGGAAAGGAAATGGAAGGCAAAAGGAAAATACCAAGTTCTTAAAAAATACTTTGACGAAATAGACAATTGGTTTTACGAATATTACGATACCGAACTTTTTAGAGGCAATATTCTAAAACACGTCAAGATGGACGAAACTAACATAGAGAAATTATATAATAGTCTCCAGATTGTGCTTGGAGTTACTGGATGGCAGACAACATTCAGGGGTATAGCTGGTGTTATGCAATATAACTTTAGATTCATCGATGAGGATATTTTTGGCAAAGCATATGAAACGTTTTTAGCGGGGGTCAGGCACGATGAAGGCATCTACTATACGCCCAAATACATCACAAAATATATTGTGGACACAACCGTTGGCAACCTATTCGACGATTTATTAACCCAAATAAAAGCAGCTTTGGAAGCTGAAGATTTTAAGCGTTCAGAAATACTTCTAGAGCGTTTTATTTCTATACGTGTGCTTGATCCTGCTTGTGGCTCAGGATCTTTTCTTATCAAGACTGTTAGAAAAATCATGGAGAAATACCAAATATTAAAAGACATGCTTAGTGGGCTAAACGCAAAGTACAATGTTTACAATAATTCGCTCGTAAGACCGAAAGATGTGGAGGAAAAGGTTCATCAAATCCAAGCCATGATGGACATAATTCAAGCTTATAATGAACGAGACTTAATCTCACGATTGTTAGTTAGACACATTCACGGTAATGACTTAGACAAGAAGGCATTAGAAGTAGCAAAAGTTAACATATGGTTGGAAGCGATCAAGCTTGCACCTCAAGAATTCAGATTTGACAAATTACCCAGAGAAACAAATCATATTCTTCCAAACTTAGAAATGAACCTGGTAAATGGGGATTCCGTAGTCGGACTCCCAGATGAAACAGTCATTGAATTCATAATGTCTGAGAATAACAAGGAACTTGGAGAATTATCTGAATTAAGAAATAAGTATTTAAAAAATCCAACTCATCCGGAATTAGTTGAAGAAATTGAGAAAATTAAAGAAGGCATTAGGAAAAAATTAGATAAAAAACTTAAAGAGTATATAGAAGAAAATAATATTTCAGAAGAATTGTTAAAGGAAACTAAGCCATTACATTGGCCTCTGGAATTTTGGTTTACGATTTTTGATGCTAATAACCGGTTAAAAGAAGAAAGTGAACAATGGTTCGATTCAGTAATAGGTAATCCACCTTATATTGATTCAGAAACAATGACAAAAAAAATTCCCAATGTTCGAGGTTTTTGCAGCATTAAGTACGATAGTGCTTCAGGTAATTGGGATATCTTTTGTGTATTTCTTGAAATTGGTCTCAGCCATATTTGTAAATTAGGAAAATTTGGCTATATCGTTCCGAATAAATTGTTAGGTGCTGATTACGCTGATTCAATACGAAACATTATTAAAAAATGCTCAATTCAAAATATTCGAGACTATTCAAATGTAAAAGTTTTTGATGCTTCCGTGTATCCAATTGTAATAACAATAGTCAAACAAAAGCCATCCACTGAACAAAAAGTATCGATAGAAATTCTTGATCAGACTGAAAACAATATCCCTTCAGTAACTCACTCAAATGAAATACAACTAAGAGATCTTTACTCAATGCCAAATAACATTTGGTCACCCATACTTGACCCAACTATAGATGTTTTTACGAAAATTATTGATTCTTCATCTAGTTTAACAGAGCAATTTAGTATTCATGGAGCAGCCACAGTATCTGAAGCATATCAGATATCCGAGAAAATATTTGATAAAGATAGTAAACCCAGTTCCAATGAATTGAAGTTCACCAATACTGGTACTATCGATAAATATGTCTCTTTGTGGGGCTTTCGTGATGCCAGATACATAAAACACACCTATAGAAGACCTCTTATAAAAGAAAATGATCTCAAGAATATTTCTGAAATTCGATTAATGCAAGCGAAGTCAGAGAAAGTAATAATAGTAGGAATGGGCCTAGAACTCGAAGCTTTTTATGACCAGGGTGAATTTCTTGCGGGCAAATCCACTACCATAGTTTTGGAGAAGGATAAGGAGCTCGATCTAGTTGCGATTTCAGGTGTAATCAATAGTATTGTAAATACGTTTGTTCTAAGAAGATTATTTGGGAATCTTTCATTATCTGGTGGCTACATAAGAATTGGTCCTCCTCAAGTAGAGCATCTAACTGTACCTAACAGTTACATACATTCAAAATCAGTAAGGAATAAACTTGCATCAATTGTAAAACAGATTATGTTCTATAAATCATCAAAATATAAGCTGATCCAGCTCTGGGAACATTGGGCAAATAACTTAAAAAATAGTGAAAAGACTTTGCTTGAAATAATAATGGATGACTTGACGAAGATCCGCGCAGGCAATTTTAAAAACACATGGACTTCCAAAACAACTTTCTCACCTAAAGAAGAAAATGAAGTTCTGAATAGAAATTATAAATCCTTTAAATTAGTTGGAAATGAAAAGAATTTATCAATCAGAATCATAGGGGTTAGAGATGATGGGACAGAAGAAGCTGTTTATGAAATTATTTTTAGTAATTTAGAGCTAATGATTCATACATACTTCTCAATTCAATCGCTGCTAAATTCTAGGGCCAGAGTAAGTTGTCTATCCGATATACTGAATAAAACAACTATTTTCGTAATCCGACCAAACATAACCGAGAAAACTGGAAACATAATTAAAAAGATAGAATACGAATATGATGGCGATTATATGAATATTTGTACAGTAGATAAGGAAATCATCGATTTGGAGGCTAAAATTGACGCTTTTGTCTCTAGCTTATACGGTCTGAATCAAAGCGAAGTAAAAACCATAATGCAAAATCTGAAAATAGCTCCTTCATATCAACAACTGGTTTTGAAATATTTTAAATAATTAAAAAGAAGGAATGCTCGCACATTTTATTCATTATTACTAGCTGCGGATATAGTATCCCCCTGATGTAACTCGTTTAGGAGGTTTTCTCGGTTCTATATAACGACGAACATCTTTCAGTAGCAAAGTCACGCCTAAGGCGAGGGATCAGCTTCCATTTATGCCCCTTCTTCTCTATCATGTTTTCTCCAATCTCTTGCTCCATTCTTTTGTTCATACCGTAGATTCTGCGAGAGATATCTCGATGATCAATATCTAGCTGAGCTGCCAGCTCGCCTGATTGACGACCTGTTGTTCCAGCCTCGCGGAGAGCAATTAGAAGAGTAACATCGATTTCGTCTTGGCATGCAACCATGGAAACGTAATCTTCGCCAAGCATGAAAAGCTCCCGGAGCCCAGCAGCCAACATACGTAACCTACGCTCATTACGCTTCTGCCGCTCTTCCATACGCTTAAGAGTCCTGATAATCCACTTGCGTCGACCTACCTTTTCCTCTTCAGAACGCCTTTTTTGGGGCTTTTCAGACCCGTTTTGCGCAGACTCTAACCCCTTTTCCATGGCAAAACCCCAAAACATGGTCCAACCGCAACATTCCAAAGTGACACAAACAAAACTACTAACGTAGATGTCTTAGCTATCAAAAATGGCACATCATAACCCCCTCGAAAACTGGCGTAATTCTTGAAAACAAGCCCGAAATGAGGAGGAAAAAGAAGCCCATTTCAAGGCTTGCGCAGCTTCAACCGCCATTTTGTAACCAAAAGCAATCAAGAAATATACTTCCCATCTTTCAAAGGCAAAGAATGATTCTCCTTAGGCGCCGCTGCTTCCTTCAAAACCTGAACCAGCTGATGCACATCATCTTGCAGATCCTCAACCTGACTCGACAACCCTAAAATCTGGCCTTCCAGCTTTTTCACCCGTTCCGGCATCAAAAGATACTCAACAGCCGCATCCCTGCTCAAATGGTCGATCTCGCCTTCCAACTCGCCAGGACTATGATCCATCTTACGTTTCGCAGTGGATATACAGAAATAGCGACTAAGCAACCTAGCCACCGGATCATCAATAGCCAACTCATAACCTCTACCGACCTGCCCCTCACCCAACAAAACACCATACTTACTCATCAAACCACGAGCAACCCTGTCACCCAAATTCTTAGCCAAAGCAAACAACTCACCAGGATAACGCCCATACAACGCCTCAACATGCACAATCCAATGACGAGTAGTCTTACGCACATGGACACCATGCACCAAACCCAACAATGCAGTCCAGTTCACCATCTCAACACTCCTAAAATCGCCAACCGGATACACACCCTCCCGCACAACCGGAAACAACACCTGACACTTATGCAACCGATAAACCCCAGAACCAAAGACCACGCCCTCACATGACCTGAGAACTTTTTGACCCTTCCCAGTCAACTCATAAAAAACAGCACTCGAACGCACTTTACGACGTACCAGACCAGCCTTCTCAAGCTTTCGAATATAATAAAAAACATGTTGTTTGCTCCATCCATATATACGAGCTATCTTGGACGGGTAATCGCCAACTTCTATCCGCTTGAGGATGGGAATCACTCTGGACCTAACAGTAGAGAAGTAAAATTTGACTTTTGACTTCTGAGACAAAACTTTTTGACTTCCAACCGAGCTGCTAGGCAAAAGAAGATTCCTCTAGAAAATTATCCGAGGTTTTTCCTCCGTACACAACGGACACTCAACAAGCCTGGCCACTATCTGATTGCCGATACCCACAAAAGTCCATTTGCTACCACAGCCTTCACACTTTATCGTC
>Ga0315539_1004133_pt1 | contig 10046 bp, 6 predicted proteins | sample SalMarSW160150MG_FD_203097 | JGI IMG/M metagenome (GOLD analysis project Ga0315539, IMG submission 203097) | Salt marsh sediment microbial communities from the Plum Island Ecosystem LTER, Massachusetts, United States - Salt Marsh Sediment SW1601-150 ... | reverse complement strand
CCTATCGCCTACGGTAGATATGAACCCGGAAAATTGGCTAAAGCTGGGTCTGTTCCTCTTAAGCAGTGTGCTCTATTTAGCCGTTTTTTTCTCTCTGGGACTATTGATTTCGTGCCTGACACATCGTTCTTCTACATCTTTGGTTTTTTCTTTATTTGTCTGGGCTATTCTTGTATTTCTCATCCCGAATCTTGGTAATATTCTGGCCCATCAGCTTGTCCGGATTCCGACGGTTCAGCAGCTTGAATTAAGACTTGAAAAAAGCTCGATCAGACGGGATTTTGAGAAACACAGGATAGATAAATCTCAGCATAGTCGAATCGATAACCGCATCAGGGCGGAAAACGAAAAATTTATAGACGATTATCTCAACCGTCTTAATAGACTGGTAAAAGTATCTCGAAATATCACCCGAATCTCTCCGCTTGCAGCATTTACCTTCCTGGCAACCGATGCAATGGGAACAGGTGTGGCAGAAGAACGCAGATTAAAAAGGGCGGTTTTGCAACACAGGGACATTTTAAGGAACTGGGGTGATAAAAAGGGCGATCGTCCGGTTTTTAGTTACCGGCGCAGCTCAGTCAAAGAAGTTTTAGACCAGGGAGGCCTGGGCAATTTTTTAATTCTCATTTTATTCAACATACTGTTTTTCGCAGGGGCGCATGTGGCTTTCCTGCGATATGATGTCAGGTGATTTTTCACTAAAAACAACAAAAAGGAAATACCAATGTTAAAAACAATCATAAGAAGAGAGTTTTTGAACAATATCATTAATTTACGGTTTATGGTCGGTTTTGTTTTGTGCGTCATTATTACCGTCGCCTGTATTATCATTTTGTCTCATGATTACCGGCAGAAAATGGAGGACTACTATCTTAGGGTAAGCTTGCAGGATGAAACCCTGGACAATTATGCTACCCGTGGTCGAATTATCGCGATGTGGCCGGAGCAGAAGCCACCGGAAAGGTTTCGGCCGCTCATCATTGGCATTTCAGGTGACGAGAATGTGGAGTCTTTTAATGATAATCCGCTGCCGATACTCTTTCCTCCTTTTGACTTCTTATTAATTGTGACGATTATTATGAGCTTGCTGGCAATTCTCTTCTCTTACGATGCTATCACGGGTGAAAGACAAAGGGGCACGTTGAGATTAGTAATATCCAATTCCATATCCAGAACAAAGGTTCTTTTTGGAAAATTGGCAGGAGGTACCGCCAGCCTGCTAATACCATTCATCTTATCGCTTCTGGTCGGGGCACTCTATATTTCACTGAATCCGTCTATCCAGTGGGATGGCTCGGCATGGGCGGAATTTGCCTTATTAACCGTAGCTTCCGTGACTTTCATCACGTTGTTTTATCTTTTGGGGCTTATGATATCTGCGTTTTCACGGTATTCTTATACCTCGATACTGAATTGCCTTTTCCTCTGGATATTACTGATCCTGGTGATTCCCAACTTATGCCCCTATATTTCAGCCCAGCTTTGTCCTATTCCATCGATTAAAGAAACTAAAAGGAAAGTGTCAGAAATTAGTATTCATTCTAAAGCAATCGCACGGGAATCTATGCGCGAAAGTGTTAAAAGATTTAGAAGCCATTATGGAAAACTATGGTCTGAATTTGAATCAATGGAACTCGGAGGCATTGGTAGTTGGTATCTTGGTAGAAAAGATGCTGGCCCTGAGCATCGAGAAGCAGCCCATCAGCGAGCAGCCGCCGATCCTGAGTTTAAGGCGATGATGGATGCATTCCGTGAGGAGTTTGAAAAGGTAGGAAAAGAACAATTGCGTCTCCAAGGGGGGGAATCCAAGAAGCTTTGGAAAGACCTGGATACAAAAGCTGCTTTACAAACAAAGCTCGCCAAAAACCTGGCCTGCATTTCACCTTTTGCAAATTTTGTTTATGTTGCCAGAGATCTGACGGGAACAGGTTTGCGAAGTATGGAGTACTTCGTCCAGGTTCAACGCGAATATGATACACAGTTTTCGAAATATCTGGATAAACAGGTTCAGGAAGCAGAGAAAAACGACCCAACATTTACTTGGAAGTCTTTTTTAGATTTAAGTGAACGGCCGCGCTTTGTATTCAAAGAGGAGGCGTTGAAAGACAAATTAGGCGAAGTGCTGCCTTACTGGGGAATACTCGTTCTGTTTAATGTCGTGTTCTTTGTGGCAGCGTTTGCGGGGTTCATGAGATACGACGTACGATAGACAGAGACCATAGAAAAGCTTACTTCCTTGACGGTCGGTGTTTAGAATACTAATGAGATTCATATTACGTACGATCTCTGAATCTTTTTCTGTGGGCATAAGGCTTATTTTCAAGAATCGGTCTTTAAAGTGGTGCAAAACAGCATACCTCAGCAAATCTACAGTTTATGTGTAACATTTTCGGATTTTTTCCTTAAGTGCAGAGTGTGCAGAAGATACTAAATCAAATTTGCCAAGACTGTGAAAAAAAGACAAAGAAAGAAAAAATTATGTAACATAAAGGACTTGTGAGTTATTTCTAAGAAGCCGGTAAATTTCGGCATGGTTCAGAACAAGGTAACACTTCTCTGAATCCAGCGAATTGCCGTATTCTACGTAACTCTTGCTCTAACAAATTGTTATGGGTATTTCTGGTCATTGAACTAAATTGAAAAGTGTTACCCTTGAGCCTGCGAGATTGAACCATGCCTAAATTTCGATACTTTGCCGAAGCTTCAGGAGCAAGATCGAAGCGCGAGGCCAATCAGGCAGTGATGAAATAAAAGCCATCGAAAAGCGACTAAAAATTGGGGTAAGTGCCCAAACGAACATTATGGCCACATTGCTTCTGGTCGGCGGTATGGTAATTTTAATCGTTGGGATTGTGGTCTTTGGAGTAAAGCTTAGTAGAAAATAAAAAGCAATAGAGCGGTAATTTGTAAAATGGGTAAAAACACAAAGCTATCATGAAACAGTGGAGTAATTAAGCAGTTAAATTCAATCTTATCAGATTCAGAAAGGGCGGTATTATGAAGAAGTGGATGATCATAGTGGCCATATTGATTTGCTGCCTCTTGTATGCATTGGTTAAGTTCAGCAATCCACAAAGCCAAAATGAAACCAACCAGGCAGCGGATACCCCGATTGAAGGGCAAGTGGATGTTGGCGACCCGAATAAGGCTCCATTGGCAGAGAGTTCCGGCCCCGCTGTTCCTCCGACTGTGGTCGAAGCTGTTATCAAGGACTGGAAAGAATTTCAAAGCTGTCTTAAAGACGAAGACTATCAGCAGGCATGGGAGCTCACGTCGGAACACTTTAGAAGTAGCGTAGTTAAAAGTTTTGAGGAATTCAAGGAGACTGCCGTTAAGATGGAGCTGGCGACAGTCACTATACATCCGGAGTCTGCCTGTTACATTGATGACGAGGTAGCATTACGTATCACGGGCCCTTCATTAGGAGGCAGAGAGATGTATTTCCTTTTCGTTGAAGAGGATGGGCATTGGAAATTATTAACCGGAGATGACGGATAGATGGTGTGGATTTCTCGATAGAATAACTGCTCTGTATCCTTGAGAAAAGGAACACTGAACATTATTACTTAGTATTTCAACGATTCGTCCGTTTACGCCTAAATGTAAAAGGACCGAGTATGACAAAAAGGAAAGGCAGTCGGAAATGATCTTCAAGATCGCCAGGACAGAACTTTTGCTGAATTTAATGACATTCAAGTTTGCTGTGGGGACGATAATTTGTGTTGTTTTGATGGCTGTGTTTATGCCGGTGCTTGTTAGTGATTATCAGCAGAGATTGAAAGATTACAACCAGAACGTTGCAGCCAATGATGCTATACTCAGAAACGTCAAGGTTTATAAAAATATCACACCTACTGTTTACCGCCGACCTTCGGTACTTTCTATCTTTAGCGAGGGTCTGGAAAAACGTCTTGGTAATTCAGCAAAAATTGAGTATGAAAGTGTTCCTCAAATTAATATGACCGTAACTGCGGACAATCCTTTTCTTTCTATCTTTCCTTCTTTGGATGTCTCTTTGATATTCAAAATAGTGCTCAGCCTGTTGGTGCTGTTGTTCGCATATGATGCCATATCAGGCGAAAGGGAGCAGGGGACGTTAAAGCTGATAATGTCGAGCGAACTGCCCCGTTATCACTTTTTGCTGGGCAAAATCGTGGCAGGGCTCGTCACCTTGACGGTCCCTGTCACGATGGCGTTTATCGTTGGGCTTCTAATTCTTGAATTTTCGCCTATGGTGGACCTGACCGGATCAGACTGGGCCCGGATCGGACTGATTTACGTTGGCTCTTTGGTTTTCATATCGGCAATGTACAACGTCGGCCTCTTGTTCTCCGCCCTGGCAAAAGAATCGGCCGTTTCGCTAATGCTTGCCTTATTGTTTTGGGTAGTTTCTGTAATCGTAATTCCCAATGCAAGTATGCGATTAGCTACGCAAATTCAACCTCTTCAATCGAGAGAAAAGATCGAGAGCGAAATCGCGTCGTCCATAAATAATTTAAAGAGAAGTGAGCGGCCAAAGATGTGGCAGCAATTAGCACGATTCACTCGCGGATCGGCGAGTATGCATGAAGGAGCATTTGGGCGATATTATATTAGGTTACTCTACAGAAGCGAGGTGGAATACCGAATGAAGTACTACCCCTTGAAAGATTCCTTTTCGATTAAGTGTGCCGATAAGACATGGGAAATAGAACACGGTTATTTGAATGACCTGCTAAAACAAAAAGAACTTGCTGAGAAAGTTTCCAGGATATCGCCCATTTCTCTGTATGGTAATGTGATGTCGGCAATATCAGGCTCTGACCTTGCCGGCTTTCAGTATTTCATAGATGGGGCCAAGACATATAGAAACCATGTGTTCGAATATATTCGTACTAAAACTGGAAACTTATCTTTACCGTCTTATTTCACTGCGTGCACTGAAGAAGAAATGCGAGAGTATGAAGAGAGGAGTAACCAGGTTAAAAATGCCCGGAACGAGGCTGAAAAAATGAAAGCCCAGGAAGCCTTTGACAAATGGTGGAGTGACACGATTGCGGGACAGCCTGCTCTTGGCTTGCAGGATCTGCCCGGATTCAGCTACCGGAGTTCCGTGTTAAGCGGCCTCCGGAGAGCCGCCATGGACCTGGGGCTGTTGATGTTTATCAATGTGTTATTTCTCGCATTGTCTTTTATTGCATTTGTGAGGTACGACGTAAGGTCAGATTAGACTTTGGGGACACACTTATGATTCGAAATATCATCGGTAAGGAAATCTTAGAGAATCTTTTGAGCTTGCGTTTTATGCTGTCGCTGGTTTTGATTATATCGCTCTTTGCCACCGGCGGTTTTATGTTCGTAGGCAAACACCGGCAGGAATCAAATGATTACTGGGAAGACACTAATAGAAACTTATCAAGTTTAAGGGAGCACACAAATCATCTCTATGAATTGGTGACGTGCAGGCAGGTGGTTTGGAGGCGGCCAAAGCCGCTTTCTATTTGTGCCGAAGGATTCGAAAATACTCTTCCTGACCGGTTCAGTTTTGATCCCTTTACAAAGGATTTGCCCGAAGTGAGAAGTCGCAGCAATTTTCTGCTTCCCCACTTCAGTGATATTGACTGGGTTTTTACAATTTCATTGATCGTTAGCTTCGTGGCACTGTTATTGACGTATGATAGTATCTGCGGTGAAAAGCAGACCGGCACGTTGCGTTTAGTGCTGGCAGGGTCAATACCAAGACACAAAGTTCTTCTTGGTAAATACCTTGGTGCTATGTTGACAATAGGAATACCTTTGCTGTCAGGCTTGATGATCAGCCTCATTGTCGTAGTTTTTTATCGAGCTGTTGAAATTGATACAGGCCAGTGGTTTAAAATTCTTACTATTGTTCTTCTGTCATTTTTATATCTTTCGATTTTTATACTGTCAGGCATTTTTATCTCCAGTCTAAGTCATAAGCCGGCGAGCAGTATGGTGGTTCTCTTGTTGGTGTGGGTAGGACTGGTTATCCTGATACCAAGTTTCGGGAGGATTATTGCCGGAACGTTCCACAAAATTCCTGCGCGGTTAGACATGGAAAACAGGGTGGCTGAAGCTATTGAACAAATCAAGAAAGACGGCGGGAAGTTTGGTAAAGGTGCGCTCAGTTGGAATAGCCAAGAAGATAATCCGCCGGCGGCAGCCAAATATTACAATGCACAAGTAGATGCCAGGAACGCCATAATGGACGAATACTTGCGGCAGATGCTTGATCAGGCATACACCGGCCGTTACTTCACCTGTATTTCACCGGCCATCATTTACCAAAGAGCATCCGAGACCATTGCCGGTGTAGGGGTGTCCCGGGTTGCTAACCTGTGCCAACAAATCAAGAGATACCAGGAGAGTCTCAAAGAGTATATCCGCAGCAGGGACGCAGGAGATCCGGATAGTCTTCATCTACTGTTTCAATTTCCTTCCGATTGGGTCGCACAGAACTGGCATGCTATTTCTCATGAACGAGTGGATTTTCACAGCGTGCCGAAGTTTCAGGAGCGAGACCTTGCGCTTGCCCAATCTCTTAAATTGGCCATCTGGGACATCGGCCTATTAGCCCTGTTCAACCTGGCCTTCTTTGCTGTCTCTTTTGTATCATTTTTGCGATATGATGTGCGATAAGTAAAAAGGAATCCACTATGGTCTGGAAAATCGCAAAAAAAGAGTTTCTGCTGAACCTGATGATGTTCAAGTCTGCAGTGCCACTCTTCCAACCCCGGCAATCCGTTCCTTCCAGAGCATGTTTCGCGCACGCGCTGGCCCTCGCTGGCTGGCAGGACTGGTCCGAAAGCTTCTGGTAGTTCGGGGGCCGTCATAATCAATTCAGCAAATTAGTTCCTCTTTCCGCAACAGGGATTAATTATGCCTTGACTCATCCAGGCACCTTTCTATAAGATATAGAGTGTTACTATATTGGAAACATCTCCGGATTGTTTTCTACGGTTGGCGCTCAGCTTAATGACCGATTTGAGCTTCATAGATTGGTGCGTTTGCGCCGCGTATCTTGCGGTGGTCTTTGGCCTGGCTTGCAGAAGCGCCAGGGGACAGCAGGATAACGAAGACTTTTTTCTCGGTGGCCGGAACATGAGCTGGTTCGTGGTCGGGGTCTCGATGTTCGCCACCAGTTTCAGCTCCATCTCCTTCCTGGGACTTCCTCAACGAGGGGCCTACCAGGACTTTAGTTTCTACCTGACCATCCTGTTCATCCCGTTTGTCATAACTCCCATTCTGTGGTGGATTTTCGTGCCGATGTTCGTGCGGCTTAAGGTCAGCAGCGGATACGAATATCTGGGCCGGCGGTTTGGTCTGCCCGCACAGCGCATTGGCTCGGGTCTCTACTGCGTGTACGCCATAGGCTGGATGGGCACCATGCTTTACGCGATGGCCCTTACCTTACAAACCGTGATGGGACTCAACGAGGTTCAGTATTTCTGGGCGCTCGTTGGTATCGGGGCCTTTGCCACCCTCTATACCGTCATGGGCGGTTTGAAAGCGGTGATTTGGACCGATGTCTTGCAGACGGTCGTGATGGGCACAGCCATCGTGGCGGTCTTGTTCCTGGCCATCGGTCGCATCAATGGAGGCTGGTCGGGTTTTTGGGCGACCGCAACGGAGCACAATAAATTTCAAATGTTCCACCTCAACGCCAACCTCCTCGCACCGGAGAATTTCACAGGCAGAAATACCGTTTTCACAGCCGCGGCTTTTGGGCTGTTCATGTACTTGCCCGGCTATGCGGTCTCTCAAAACATGATCCAGCGTTACGTTTGCGCCGGCACCCTGGCCGGAGGAAGGGGCGTGGTGGTCCTTAGTGCCGTGATTAACGCCGGGCTCGGCCTCCTCTTTATATTAGTCGGCACGGCACTATTTGCCTTCTACAGCCAGCCGGGGGGTGTTGGTTTACCGGCTGCCGGTGTCGAGATCGCAAAGCAGGATCAAATCCTGCCCTATTTCGTAGCTACGCAAATACCGGGAGTCGGGTTGGTAGGGCTCATCCTGGCCGGGTTTTTCGCGGCGGCCATGAGTACCATAGACAGCGGAATCAATGGAGTGACATCGGTCATTGTCTACGATTGGCTGTCCGGTAAGGAGCTGCCCTTGAGGATCAGCCGCTTCTTGACCACTGTACTGGGTATAACGGTCATCGGTGCGGCCCTCCTGGTTTCCCTTTTCGGCAAAGACGTCTTTGACAACATCGTTGCAATCGCTGGTACCTCTCTTGGCATGCTGTTGGCCATCTTTCTTCTGGGAATGCTGATTCCCCGCGTGAATCTACCGGGAGTGCTCACAGGGTCCGCTGCAGGACTTTTCTGCTTCGCCCTGGTCTTGATTTTTACGGATATCCCCCAGTGGTGGTTCGGGGCCTTCACCATCGTTCCCACCTTCATAGTGGGAGCTATGGCCAGCCTCTTCTTCCCACGGCCCCCTGAATCCGCGCTGGAGGACACGCTATTGAGAAGAAGGCTTCTGTAAAATTACAGGTTAGGCATACTTTGGAAAGAAAAAAACGTTTTTTTTGTTTTTTTCTTTTCAAACAGTATGCTCTTGCACAATGAACAGTTACAAGATTATTTAAGAAAATCAAAAAAACAATTTTCTTAAATAATATATGCCTAACCTGTAATTTTGCAGAAATCATTATTAAGAAGGAACAAGGAGCAAAAAGCATGAAAGTTACGCGAAGAAAAAAAAGAACAGCCAATATCGGTATTTTCGGAGTTGGTTTTTATACATACTGGTCACAGTTCGACGGTCTGCTTGAGGAGTTGAGACACAAACTAAATGTCTTCGTTGACCGGGTTAAAATCCACGAGGTGGAGGTTACGCATTTCGGCATTGCAGACGATGCTGCCTCTGCTTATGCCCTTTTGCCAAAGCTCAAAGCCGCGGATCTTGACCTGGTATTCTGCCACATGCTCACCTACGCCACGTCGGCATCATTCGGTGCGATTATTCGCGGACTGGACATCCCGTTGGTCTTGGTCGCGCTTCAGCCCTTAAAGGCTTTGGACTATTCCAAGGCCTCCACCTACATGCAGTTGTGCAATGATGATTTCTGCGCCGTCCCTGAATTCACCGGCGTAGCCATCCGCATGGGAAAAAAGCCCCCACCCGTTATCCTTGGCACCCTCGAGGATGACCCAACGGCAGACAGAGAAATCGCCCAATGGTGCAACATCGCTATGGTCCTGCATGACCTAAAACGGGCCCGGATCGGCCACTTCGGTCATCCCATCGAACATATGCTGGACATGCAGACGGATCATACCGCGCTCACCGCAGCGTTTGGTTGTCACATCGTTCAGACCGAGGCCGATGAGCTCCTGAAGCTGGAACGTACAGTTACTGAAAGCCAAATAAAGGCCAAGAAGATGCAGATTCTCGATCTCTTCGACACACCTGCCCCGAAATCCGACCCCATCACGGAAAAACTGACTGACGAAGACCTCCAGGTTGCCGCCCGGGTGGCAGTAGCCTTAGACAAATTCATCGACACATACGCTCTGGATGGGCTGGCCTACTATTACGAAGGAGAAGAAGGCAGTCCGATGAGGGAATTGGTTACTAATCTGATTGTAGGCAATTCTCTGCTCACCGCCGCCGGCTTTCCCATGTGCGGTGAGTCTGATTTGAAGACCTGCATTGCCATGTTGATTATGGATCGCCTGGATATCGGGGGAAGCTTTGCGGAATTTCATCCCATCGATTTTAACGAGGGCTTTGTCCTGGTCGGTCATGATGGACCGCATCATATCAATATCGCCGAGGGCAAGCCTGTTCTTCGCAGCCTGACCAAATATCACGGAAAACCAGGCTTCGGAGCCGGCGTTGAATTTAAAATCAAGGAGGGCCCGATTACTATACTCAGTATCGGTCTCACAGCCAATGGCCGGTTCAAGTTTATCCTTGCAGAAGGCGAAAGCGTGCATGGCCCCATACCGCCCACCGGCAATACGAGTACCCGCGGATTCTTCAAGCCGGACGTCCGGTCCTTTCTTAAAAGGTGGGTGGCCGAAGGGCCGACA
>Ga0315539_1004129_pt1 | contig 10051 bp, 5 predicted proteins | sample SalMarSW160150MG_FD_203097 | JGI IMG/M metagenome (GOLD analysis project Ga0315539, IMG submission 203097) | Salt marsh sediment microbial communities from the Plum Island Ecosystem LTER, Massachusetts, United States - Salt Marsh Sediment SW1601-150 ... | reverse complement strand
GCGATACTGTTGTTGTACCTACATCGCTATGTTAGCCGTCGCACTGGCGGCAGCGCGCTGCGGCCGCCCCGATTTGATCCGCTCGCGTTCCAAAGTTCTCGCGTGGGCATAATTACGAAAGGCTCTCCACGATCTCAATATGCCAGCCGGAGGCATCCTGGTAGGCATACTTCAGGTCGCCGATGGGGGCGCCAACATAGGTGGGGATGCCAGTGTAGTAGCTGATGTGGGGGTATCCATCCCCATCCAAGACTAGGGAGGTAAAACTGCCGCCCTCGCTGTCCACAGTCTCGATGTGCCAGGCGAAAGCATCCTTGTAGGCGTACTTCAAGGCATGGTTGCCGTAGTAACTGATGTGTGGATACCCATCCCCATCTATGGCCAGCGAGCTATACTCGCCGACGGCGAACTCGCTGTCCACGGTCTGAATGTGCCAGCCAGAATCGTCCTGGTAGATGTATCTCAGGACGTTGCTACGGCGGTCGTAGTAGCTGATATGCGGATAGCCGCCCATATCCAGAGCCAAAGAGGTGTACTCACCAACTAAGTCGTCGTCGCTGTCCAGGGTTTCAACGTGCCAGCCAGAAACGTCGTAGTAGGCATACTTCAGGAAGCTGTTGGTGTAGTCGGTATAGCTGATGTGCGGATACCCCTTGACATCCAAGGCCAGAGAAGAGCCCCCGCCGACTTGCCCTACGCTGACGTCTACGGTCTCGATGTGCCATCCCGCTGCGTCCTGATGGGCGTGCTTCAGATCGCAAATTTGGTATATTCTGAAGGGCCCCCAGTGGCAGTAATAGTAACTGAGGTGTGGATACCCGCTACCATCCAAGTCCAGGGAAGTGAACCAATATGTAATTCCCCCACTGTCCACAGTCTGGATGTGCCAGCCGGAGGCATCCTGGTAGGCATACTTCAGGCGGGTGTTGGGGTGACCAGTGTAGCCAGTGTAATAACTGATGTGCGGATACCCACTCCTATCCAGGGCCATAGAAATGTCATCGCCGCAGTCGCTGTCCACCGTCTCGATGTGCCAGCCAGAGGCATCCCTATGGACGTACATCAGGCCTTCAGGCCCAAGGGAGCTTATGTGCGGGTAGCCGTTATGATCTAAGGCCAAGGAATTGTAGCTATATCCAAATTCCCAGCCCCCACACTCCCCCACGGTCTCAATATGCCAGCCGGAAGCATTCTTATAGGCGTACTTGTTAAAGTAGCTAATAAGCGGATAGCCATTCTTATCCAACGCCAGAGAGTGATAACGGGCGCCCCGATTGGTCACGATCTCGGTGTGCCAGCCGGAGGCGTCTTGGTAGGCGTACTTCAGGAAGGCGTAGACCTCGTAGCGACCAGGAGGTATGTAATAGCTTATGTGTGGATAACCGTCTCTATCCAGGGCCAGAGAGGTGTATGTGACCTCTGCCTCATCCACGGTCTCGATATGCCAGCCAGAGACATCTTTGTAGGCATACTTCACATTATGACCGTTAACATAGCTGATGTGCGGATACCCGCCCCTGTCCAGGGCCAGGGACGTGTATTGACCGGCGTCAGGCACTGTTTCATAGTGCCAATCTGCCCCATCGTGCCAAGCGTAGTAAAGACCGTCTCCGCCATAGGCGATGTGCGGATGCCCCTCGGTGTCCAACCGCAGGCTGCGATTGGTCATATTGTCGAACTGCTTGGGGCAGTCCGCGCATTGGATCACCCACCCATCGGCGCTGGCAGGGGCTGCCTGGAGGCCCAGTAGCGGGCCGAAAAGGAAGGCCAGCACCAGGGGCAGGGATAGGATCTCCCGCCAAGCTTTGCTCTGAACTGTATGCTGTGGTAAAAGTTTGTTCACCATCTCTCAGCCTCCTCACTATGAAAATAACAGGCCAGCCGTAAGTCGCTGAGTTTCAGGTAGATGTTTGCAGATGTGCGCAGGGCTGTGTCGAGCAGATAGTCCGCTACCTGAGCGGACTGACAAATTCCCGTATGTAAATGTCAAAGGTTCCGCCCGTCCGGCCCCCAGCGTATACCAGCCAGCGTCCATCGCTGGACAAACGCGGCGTATCCATCTGCCAGCCCTCGCGTTGCTCCAAAGCGGCCACCCCCTCTCCCGCCAGATCGGCCACGTAGACGTTCCACTGGCCGGATCGGTTGGAGACGAATACCAGCCCGCTGCCATCCGGGATGATGGAGGGATAGCCATCGAAAGCCGGGGCGTCGGTCACTCGACGCAGATTGGAGCCGTCGGCATCCATCAAGTAGACCTCGCTGTTGCCGTCCCGTTCGCTGCGGAAGACGATCATCCCGCCATCTGTCGACAGGTTCGGGAAGCGATCGGCGGACGGGTCGGTGGTCAGGCGGGTCCATACTTCGCTGCCGATGGGAGCAGTGTAGATATCCCAGTTGCCGTCGGCGCGGTTGCTGCTGAAGGCCAATGTCAGACCATCAGAGATGAAGGCGGGGTGGACTTCATCCGTGCCCGCGCAGCCGGTCAGGGCAGGCCGCACGTTGGCGCCGTCGGTGTCCATCAGATAGAGGCTCCAGTCGCCGTCCCGATCGGAGGCGAAGGCGATGGCCGATCCGTCGGGTGAAAAGAGCGGCGTGTCCTCTCGCGCAGAAGGGGTCTGAGTGAGATTGATGGGTTGCCCCCCTTCCACGGGGAAGCTGACTACATCCGGCCGGTCGCCCCAGTCGCTGATGCACACCACCATTTGACCGTCGGGCGACAAGGCGGGCTGGGAATGGTCGGCTGGATCGTAGGTCAAGCGAACGAATTCAGCGGGCCTGGTGGGGCTGGGGCTGGGCGCTGGCGCGGTGGGTATGGCCATCTCGGTGGCCTTGACATCAGGCGAGGCGACCTCCACCCTCACCTGGATGTGTCCGCATCCCGCCAGGGCCGTAGCCCCCATCAAGATGAGAGCCAGGACACGAGCCGATCTTGGCCCGTCCTTGCCGCTGTCTTTGATCTCAGGTTTCCTCTCTATTTGCATCCCTATCCTACTTCTTCACATCTCGACGAACACGGGCTTCACTCCTACCTCAAACTCCACCCTCCCCACCTCGAGGGGGACAACGACGGATTCATCGCCATCTCGGTTCGTAAGAACGGCATCGGCTGTGGAAGGGATGCTCACCGTCGTAGTCATCGCATTGGACCACAGAATATAGAGCGAGCGCTCCGGGCCGACGAACTTGTAAGCCTCGATTCCGTCAGGCACATCCTGATAAGCACCCAGGCAATGCATCCCTTCAAGCTTGGCTGCGAAATTCTGGAAAGTGCTGTAGCCATTGATGGGTTCATGATTGATGCTGATTAGCCATCGCTTCGCTGTACCTTCCCACTGCCAATATGCAGGAGGCTCCCTGGGCTCAAACCAGAAGATGTTGCCTACCCCAGCACCAAAGCCACGGGTGAGTTCCCGAACAATAAAATCGCGTTGTAGCTCCACGCTCCGACCGAAGTTGATCCACTGACCTGTCTCGGTTATCCAAATCTTCTTCCCATAGACCCCATTCCTCAACATTGTGTCACGAATTTCGTTTATTTTATGGGCCATCGTGGGAAACTCTTCGGAACCATAAGGGTAGTAATGGAGGCTAACGCCATCGAAATACGGCCCCGCGCCATTTTGCAGTGCCTCTTCAAAAAAACTTCTCTCGAAATGTATCCAATAATCATAGGCCAGGCCGCCAAAGAAAACCAAAGCATCAGGATCGAGTTTCTTAATTCTAGCATAAAATATCTCTAGCTGTCGAGCATACTCAGCGGGATAGAGTCCCCAACATCCTATCGCCGGCCCATACCAATGGGGTACTTTCCCGTCTGGTTCGTTGATAAACTCCCAGGCATCTACGACCTCAGTATAGCGAGGCACAAGAACCTCCAGGAAGTTCTCCAGGGCCAGCGTGTCGGAGATAGGGCCGCAGCTCTGCTCCGCCGCCCAGTCGGGGGCTCCGTAGATGACGACTATCGCCCTGAATCCCAATTCGCCGACGCGGGCGAACACGGCATCGTATTCTTCCCAGTCATATTCCCCAGGCGACGTCTCGATCCCGAGCCAGGGCAAAAAGACCCGCATCCAATGCGCCCCCATTTGCCTGGCCAGAGGGAGATCATAATCGAGTACGTCAGGGAACGTGAGCATCGCTCCAAAATCCACCCCCAGTTTGGCCTGCGGCGGCCTGTGCTTGTGAACCAGGGGGAGACAGACGGTATAGACGCCAGTCGGTATGGCGGTTGCGGTCGCAGTGGGTGTTACCGTTGGCGTGTGGGTTAGGGTGCTCGTAGGCGTCTCGGTAGTGGTATTAGTAGGCGTGCTGGTTGGTGTGTCTGTGGGGGTAGCAGTCGGTGTGGGCGTCCGAGTGGAGGTTGGGGTCAACGTTGGTGTGCTCGTCGGGATGGGGTCACAGGCATCGCCTAAGCCGTCGCCATCGCTGTCTACCTGATCAGGGTTGGGGTCGTTAGGGCAGTTATCGCACACATCGCCTACCCCGTCCCCATCAGCATCTTCCTGTCCTGGGTTATAGGTGAAGGGGCAGTTATCGATAGCATTGGGGATGTCATCGCCGTCACTGGCAAGGGTGGCGTACTTCAAGTCCCCGTTGTCCCAGTCGAAGTAGCTGATGTGTGGATACCCGGCCGCATCCACGGCCAGGGAAGTATACTCCCCAACACACCCGTCGCTGTCTACCGTCTCCATGTGCCAGGCAGAGCCAATCTGGTAGGCGTACTTCAGGTCAGTGTGAGTGTAGTCGAGGTAGCTGACGTGCGCATGGCCATCCCCATCCAGAGCCAGTGAGGTATACCTGCCGACATCTCCTACGAAATCCACAGTCTCGACGTGCCAGCCAGAGGCGTCCTGGTAGGCGTACTTCAGGTCACCATTGATCTCGTCGTAGTAGCTGATGTGTGGATACCCGTCCCCATCCACGGCTAGAGAGGTGTATGTGCCGACATCTCCCACATTATCCACGGTCTGGATGTGCCACCCGCTCGCGTCCTGGTAGGTGTACTTCAGATCGTCATTGTAACAGTCGGAGTAGCTGATGTGGGGATAGCCGGCACCATCTAGGGCCAGAGAGGTCTGTCCGCCATCGTAGCTCAGCCCTGTGTCCACAGTCTTGATGTGCCAGCCCGAGGCGTCTTGATGGGCATACTTCAGGTCGTAGTACGGGGGGTGAGCATAGTAACTGAGGTACGGATATCCGTTCGCGTCGAGGGTCAATGAGGTGTCGAAGCCGACCCACCCCTCGCTGTCCACGGTTTGGATGTGCCAGCCAGAGACATCGTGGTACGAGTACTTCAGGTCGCCATTGCCAGAGTCGTGGTAGCTGATGTGGGGATGTCCGTCGTCATCCACGGCCAGGGAAGTGTCGTGGCCGACAGGCCCCTCGCTGTCCACAGTTTGGATGTGCCAACCGGAGGCATCTTTATGGGCGTAGTCCAGGTCGTAGTTGTCCAGATCGAGGTAGCTGATGTGGGGATGTCCGTCGTCATCCACGGCCAGGGAGGTGTCGAAGCCGACTCGCCCCTCTGTGTCCACGGTCTCTATGTGCCAGCGGGGAATGCCTTTATAGGCGTGCCTCAGGTCATCGTTGGTGTCGTCGAAATAGCTGATGTGTGGATAGCCGTCCCCATCGAGGGCCAGGGAGTTAGAGTGGCCGACATGTCCCTCGCTGTCCACGGTCTCGATGTGCCAGCCAGAGTCGTCCCGATAGGCGTACTTAAGATCATAGTGAATACCGACGAAGTAGCTGATGTGAGGATGTCCATCGTCATCCACGGTCAGGGAGCTGGTGCTGACGTCCCCATCGACAATCTCCATATGCCAACCCGAGGTGTCCTGGCACGCATACTTCAAGAGGTCGTTGCTGCGGTCGTAGTAGCTGATGTGCGGATACCCGTCCCCATCCAGGGCGAGGGAGGTGTCCTCGCCGACATTGCCCTCGCTGTCCACGGTCTCGATGTGCCAGCCGTAGGCGTCCTGGTGGGCATACTTCAGGTCGTAGTTGAGATACTCTTCATAGTAGCTGATGTGCGGATACCCGTCCCCATCCAGGGCGAGGGAGGTGTCCTAGCCGACATCGCCCTCGCTGTCCACGGTCTCGATGTGCCAGCTGTAGGCATCCTGGTAGGCATACTTCAGGTCGTCGCTGCCGTGATAGCTGATGTGCGGATACCCGTCCCCATCCAGGGCGAGGGAGGTGTCTCTGCCATCGCTATCCACGGTCTCAATGTGCCAGCCAGAGGTGTCCTGGTAGGCGTACTTCAGGTCGTTGTTGGTATCGTCGTAGTAGCTGACGTGTGGATACCCGTCTTGATCCAGGGCCAGTGAAGTAGAGTCGTCACAGGATCCCTCACTGTCCACAATCTCGACATGCCAGCCGTAGGCGTCCTGGTAGGCGTACCTCAAATCATCGCTGTGGCAGTAGCTGATGTGCGGATACCCATCCCCATCCAGGGCCAGCGAGGTATATACGCCGCCCGCGCTGTCCACGATCTCGATCTGCCAGCCCGAGGCATTTGGGCCTGCTACAATGGAGGTTGCCTGGAAGGCCAGCGGTGCCAGTGGAGTGGCGATGAAGAACACAATAGCGCAAGACAGCATAACTTTCAAGAGGCGTAGCTTGTTTCTTCTCATTAGTGAAATCTCCTTTCGATGGACAAGCGAATTTTGCCCAAGAGTGTCTCCTTTGTGGGTAGCCACGTCGCCCGCCACTTGTCGCCCTAATCGCGCCTCATGTGGCCTGTTGCGTTGACACTATTTGCAGTGTGTCAGCTTCGTAGTTTTCCCGGCCCCAAGAATTGAGCGAGTAGGCTTGGTTTTCTACCCCCCGAAAATTGGAGATGGCTAACTCTGGTGATAAAGCTTCGCCCTCTCGGACAATGCGGGCGTTAGGGGATTCCCCCCAACAGAACGATCGCATCGTTGAACTTGCGTTCAGCTTCCTCAATTGCCGTCCGAGCAGGCCCCCATGTTATGAATGGGACTGTAGGGCAGTCATTCTTGACGCAGTTGTACATATCGCCCCCTTTAGCAAGAATGCCGTCTACGGCTTCGCGGTACAGTTTGTAAACGTATTGCAAGTCGGGTCCGACCGTAAACGTGGGGGCGGCTAAGAGTTCCTCGTAGCGCAGCATCACCATGTCAAAGTCGCCGCAGTCCTCTCTGCGCAAAGTCACGCACTTGTCCATGTCCCAAGCAATGCTTCGTGCTGCCTCCCTGGCCACTGTCACTGCATCCAGCAATTCGTCTCTGCGCGAAACACCGGGCCTGGAAGTCTCGGCTGGCCTAGGAGTTGCAGTCGGGCTAGGAGTTTCAGTTGGCCTGGGAGTTGCGGTCAGCGTTGGCTCCCCCAGCAACTCCCCGATGGCCTCCTGAAGTTGGTCGAGAGGCACATAGCCGCCCTGCTCTCCCTTGAAAATGAAGAACTGCGGTGCCGGGGGAAACTGGTTATCCTGCCCGATGGTGAAATCCTGCATCACCTTTTCCGCCGTCTGGCCCTCGTCCAGGCAGGTAGCGAAGGTATCAGCATCCAGGTCCAACTCAGCAGCATACTCTTTGAACGCGGCGGTGACGTCATCCAACTGACTCCACTCCTCCTGTTTTGTGAAGAGCAGATCGTACATGGAGCAGAAGGCCCCCTGCTGCCCGGCACATTCGGCTGCCTCGGCCGCTGTGAACCCCTGGGCATGATCGAGGGCCGGGAAATGCTTGACGATGAACCGCACCTTGCCCGACTCTACGTATTCTTTCTCCAGATCAGGCCAGTCTCCCAGGAAGTGGTGGCGGTTTCTCGCTGACTGGAAGTCAACGAACTCAATCAGGCCGATTTCCGCCTCATCTGAGCCACAGAAGGCATCGCCGGCGTAGGTATAGCCCGGCTGTTCCCGGTTAGGGTCGAAGGGCGTCGTGCCAGGTGGCAGTGGTGTACCGGGGATTACTGGCGCGGGAGTGAGGGTTGGCCTTTGTGTTCTAGTTGGCGTCGGGGTGGCAGTAGGCATGCTGGTTGGTGTGGGGATGACGGTGGGTGTATCGGTGGGAATCAGTGCCGATGTGCTAGTTGGCTCAAAGATGACGCTCTGAGCAAGCATGTCAAACAGTTCATCTTCTAGGGCAAGGCAGTAACTAAATGCATCTTCACCAGTGCTATCGCAGGATGTCCATCCCCAAATGACATATCGCCCAGTTTCCACATCATGGTATGAGTAGACTCGCTTTTGGAGCAGGACTCCCTCTTCGTCCCTATATCGGAATTCAAAAACGGGTCCGTGCCCAAGCCGGTATTCTCGAAGTATCTCGAAACCCTCGTCGTGTCCCCAACGCTCTACGACAGACTCATGGGCAGTTTCCCTTTCTTGCCTGTAGAGCATCTCGGGATCCACGCCCTCAGGCACTGTGACTGGCCCCCACGACAGGAGAATGAAACAGCAGTGCGAGGGATCCCAGACCGATATGGAGTTCTCATCCAAATGGGCCTCCAACTCCCATGCGGTAGGATACTTCATGGTTATCCCAGGCCCTTGGTAGGTAGACACATAGACAGTGATAGGGGTAGCGGTGACCTCAGTGCCCTTGTCGAAGAATTCGATTATTGATGCCACATCCCCAAAAACGAACATGGCCAGGCCCGTTGCAACAACACCATAGATCGCAACGGGCCAACGAGGTTGCGATTTCTCGTGAGGACGGGAGACATCGGATTTTGAATATTCTCCCATGTGCATTCTCTTTATCCATCTGACGATTGCTTTTCCGCTCCAGTAGCAAGGGATCCAGGCGATAACTGGGAAAACTGAGAGCACCAAAGCTATGAAGAAGCGAAAAATGGTCGCTTGGCCTGGCTTCCATCCATGAGCACCCACAATGGCTATCACCAAGCTCCAGAGTAGGCCAATCAGGCTTGGAATGTATAAGAGATGTGCCCGGGATTCTGCAAGGATTTGACCGAACGCGAATGTTAGGCCATACGACGACATGAGCAGGAGCACTGCGAAGGCAAGGCTGATGAGAACTGATGTCTGAGGCGGTTGCGACTCTGAAGTCCCTTTGCCTTCTTGTGACTCTGTAGAAGAGCGTGGTGCTTCAGGCTGTTGACGAGGGGGAGGCCGGTGTTGCCGTTCCTCTCTTGGGGGAGGTGGAGGGTAGTTTTCGCGCCAGTCTTGCTGACGTTCTCGTCTCCGATCATACTCTGCTCGCCTGACAGGATCCTTCAATACCTCATAGGCCCAATTGATCGCCTGCATCCGCGCATTTGCTTGCGGGCTACGATTTACATCCGGGTGATATTTCCGAGCCAATCTCCTGTAGGCTGCTTCGATGACCTCTTGCTCAGCGTGATACGCAACTTGCAAGACTACATATGGGTCTTTCTGCATAGTGATCTCCAAAGACTATCCGGATGCCGTCGTTGATGTTTCGCCCCAAAAGCGACTGGTTGTGCAGTGCTATTGAGTGATGCCATTTACTCTGGATAAACATTATCTTCTGAAACACCCTTTGACTCTAGATATTGAGCAAGAGCTTCTTTTATGTCTTCACGGATAATTAGCTTGACAAAAATACGTTTCTTCCTTTGGCGCTCCACTGTGACCCAGACGTCTGCAATGTCATACCTGAAATCCATTTGGAAAACATAGACGGCACGCTGGCTCACGGCTCTCGGCTGCAGAAGTTGCTTTGGAGGATGAACTACTAGAGGTGTTTGTGCTACTTCACATTCGACAAGTTCACCTTCGCGCATCATGTTCAGAATCTCCTCAACTTTCTTAGCTGTAAGGGTGTTTCCGGTCGCTGCAGCGTCACAGATCCACAGAGCGCCATGCCCTGGAGGTATTCTTCTCTGGTCTCCCTTTCCAACATATATCGAAAAGTAAAGTCCAACCTCTTTCCTTAGAGTCCAATCGAGAAAGAATGTTCCACCCTGCTCAGGCTATAGTTTCCGCTAAATCAGACCCATCAGGCTCGTTGCCCAGGCAAGCGGCGATGCCCAGAAAGGGAGGAAGCTGCTTCCGGGTCAGAAAAGACAAGAGAAATTGAAGGCCGGGGGTCGGTTTTAG
>Ga0315539_1004120_pt1 | contig 10065 bp, 8 predicted proteins | sample SalMarSW160150MG_FD_203097 | JGI IMG/M metagenome (GOLD analysis project Ga0315539, IMG submission 203097) | Salt marsh sediment microbial communities from the Plum Island Ecosystem LTER, Massachusetts, United States - Salt Marsh Sediment SW1601-150 ... | reverse complement strand
GGGGGTTTTGTGGATGAATCACAGTGCTGGTCCGTTGCCCGGCATTCGCGGGATACTTGTTGACCGCCCGTATAAGTTCCTGGTCAATGTCAACGGCATCAATGTAAATATCAAAACCTATTATGGAGCTCGATTGGAGTTGTTGAACTGGGACCTTAATGATGTTGAGCGAATTGAAATCATCCGTGGTCCCGGGTCAGTCACGTATGGGCCTGGGGCTATTGGTGGTGTTATCAATATCTATACTAAAACAGCGAGTACGGCCCCCGGAGTCGCAGTAGGTGGTCATTTCTGGGACAAATATGACAGCATAGGTAATTACATCAGCTACGGCCGTAAAACAAAAAAGGCGGATTTATACGCCTATTTCAGCATAGTCCACACCAGCGGGCATGAACCGGACTTGTTTGCCTGTGACTCGGGTTCAGCAAGCGGGTATTTAGGTGGTTCTTCTGAAAGTTCTCCCGAATACCCTTACCCACCTGCTGACTATTTTGCAGATTATCATAATGAACCGCAGATAAAGGCACATCTGGATGTCCGTTTTAAGAAAAACTGGCGTTTCTGGGCCCGCTATGTGACCAGCTCACATGACCTGATGCAGGGCACGGCCCAAAAATATATGCTGCCCAACAAAAAGTCGAAGACGGACTTTGAGAATTTTCGTCAGACACGCTACCGGTATTATCAGTTCGCATTGGAAAATAAAGCTGCTCTTAGCAAGAGTTGGGACTTAAAATCACTCTTAGGCCTCAGCTCAATCGACGTGCTTAATATTGATAAATACAATAGTGGTAGCGCCCTTAGCATCATCAACTCCAGAGACAGCTTGGAGAACAACGTCAGGCAGATCTGGTCAGAAAACGAATATTTTGCCCGATTTATGTTTAATTATGAGCCGGACAAGGGAAAAATTAAAGGGGCTTTCGGCTTTGAGTTCAGTTACGACACCATTGGTCCGGCCTGGGGAAAGGGTAAAGACGACGGCTTTCGTATTGACGGCATTATGAGCGGACCGACATCAGAAGCATATGGTTCCTCCGGAAAATGTCAATATGACGAAAGTGACGATGAATACTTCGCCGTCGGAAACGGCTGGGAAACGTATACCCATTCCTTTTTGGGAGAACTCAATTATAAATGGTCTCCCAAAACCACTATATTATTGTCAGGCCGCGTGGATAAGCATACATTTACTGACTATATGTTCTCGCCGCGATTCGCCTGGATTCACGAGCTCAAAAAAGGCGAATATCTAAAGTTCATTGCCCAGCGTTCGGTTCGAATGAATACACAGGAAGAACTGTACATGAATGAGAAACTGGGAGAGGAGAACGAACCTGAAAAGCTGGATACCCTTGAACTCATTTACTCCGGCAGGTTTACTAAAAACCTTTCATTCCAGGTCTCTACTTTCTATAATAAAAACCAGGCAATAGCCTGGGATGGGAACCTGCGGCGCAGTGCTCCGGTTGGAACCCTGAAAACCTTCGGGGTAGAACTGGAAACGAAATACGAGAAAGATGGCTTCAATATAGGAGCTAATCACTCGTTTGTCAAACAACTGGATTGGAAACTGGCTGATGGCGTACCCACATCCGGTATCAGCTATTCAGACTATTATTGTAGTGCCAATGGCCTTAACTCCAAAGGCAACGACTTGGCGAACTGGTCCAATCATGCCACAAAACTGTTCACCAACATTGATTTGCTCGATAGCAAGCTGACTCTGCACGGTGACATGCAAATCTTTTGGGGATTTAAAGGGTTGAAAGACGGGCTGGATGCGCTTTCCATAGCTGGCGGAGATGCTTCGGAAATCGCGCATATTAAACGCCAGGACGGATACGAAATGCAGGCCACAGCGGGAGTATCATTGACATATCACATTAATAAGTCGTCCGATGTGACGGTCTTTGTTCAGGGTATTCCGGTCATCGGTGATAACAAGCGATACGCTTATTCTTCAGGATACAAAAAAGACTATCCGGACAAAACAAGCTGGGTTGAAGAACCGATTGTGGTTGGTTTCCACTATTATGTGCGATTTTAAGAACTTCGCCACTTTCAGCAAATTCCAGCGAGCAACAGCAAGTGGATTGCCGAACTCTCGATTATAAATCACCAAATCATATCAGCCGACTCTATATTTAGTTGGATAGAATTATGCAGTTGGGCTGAAGACGTCAAATACAGGGCCAAACTGCCGTAAGTAGTATAGAGAATAAGAACGTTTGAAAACCAAAAAAGGCAACAAAATAACAGTGCCGATGTATGGGACCAGCAGCAGTATGCTTGCACAGCATACGCAGCATCCAATACAGAAGCCAATGGCAATAATAGTGCCAATCGCCATCGCTATTACAATTTGAAAAAGCAGGTATAGAGCAAAGCGAAGCTTATTAGTCGAGAGGATAGTCATAAATTCCCGCCAGGCAGCTACACAGCTTATGGTTCTTAAAAACATAACTGGAACCACAAAATCCAGCGTGAATTTTTTCACAAAAAATAACACTGTTGATAAAATAAAGACTAAAAGGCCGAGCAGAACAGTCCCGAGAACTGAAAAGGCAATAAAGCCTCCTTCGGATATCATCATAATCACAAGAAAGATTATGCCCAGAACGGGTAAACCTACTATCAGAAAACCTAAGATGCTAAGTATGATTCTGAATAAAAACAGACTATTGGCGTGCTTCTTGAATTTATGCCAGGGATTTTTGACTTCCGCTTTGTTTTGTGCGATACAGTGAAGGAACATAAATTTGCCTCGGCTGTTGAGCCAGATAGTGATGAGCCATACAGTTATAACCACTGCTACTACGGCTATTGTAGCTGGAATAATCCAGTAAAGATTTTCCAGAACGAATTCTTTTGCTTTATACAGGTCTTCGGCAATTTGTTCGCGATGCCCGTCGGGTCCGTGTGGCATATTGAAGCTTGGTCCTCTTCCTCCGCCTCCGCCGCTTCCAAGGTATGCCAGCCAGGCGCAAAAGCCGATGACAAACCATTTTTTCAGGTCAAATGGTCTGAAGAGCATTATTTTTGCTCTTTCTATAGATGGTGTTATAGGGTCGATTACACTTACTCTATCCGGACGTTCAGTAGTCATAATACAAGACCTCCTAAAAAGGTAAGCCAATTAGCAAACGTTGTTATAGTTGCTATTACGGTTAAGAAAGCATTTACTGTCAGAAAGGCGGACACTACGAAGGTCAGACCTGTTCCGCATGCAGCGGCGAACATAGCTGCCCAACCCATAGCTTTTTCCCACCAAGAGACTTTTAATGTAATACTTTTTTCCTTATCTTTTCTGTGAATCTCCGCTTGCTTAAGTTCATAAAGGGCATTATCTATCAATGACCGGGTAAATGCTGTGCTTGGTTTATTCGACTCGTTTTCGAGCTTGACTAAACGCGATATATTTTTGTCCAGTTGTGTGGCAGAGTCATCGAAAGATAGATTATCATTTTTAAGGTTCATAGTTCCCAACCTGTTTTTATGAGGATTTCATCGGTTTAAGTTCGCGGCGAAGAGAAATCTTTGCCCGATACAGAAGATTATGGACGGCCTTTTCGGTTGTGCCCATCCGACCGGCAATTTCGTCTATCCTGAGGTTTTCAGCGAACCTGGCTCTCAGAACGGCTTGTTCTTTACTTTTCAATTTGCTCATAGCTGAACGAACGATTTCAGCTGTTTCTTCTCGTTCGAGAACTTCATCCGGTAGTGGTTCGGTATCAATCATCTGCAGATAGCGGTTGATATCGCCGTTAATACTTGGACGAGACGCACGTTTTCTAATCTCAAGGCGGATATTGTTACGCGCAATTCCGATGAGCCATTCCTCAGGGCTGCCTTTCGACGGGTCGTAACTATCAAGTCCTCGGACGGCGTCAAAAATCGACCGTTGTGCCAATTCTTCTGCTAACGCAGGATTCGGCCAGCATTTCATAAACATATTAAAGAGCATTGGGATTTGCCTGCTGACAACTTCTCTCCATACGTCAGCCTCACCTCTGGCGAATCCCGCCCGGCTTGGTTTTTCTAATTCATCAGGCACTATTGGAAATTACCTTTTCAATACTCTTTTCTATCTGTTAATATGCGCATAAGAAGAAAATCACTCATATTTTTTTAAAAAATTATAGCTTTCAAGAAGTGTTACGTTAACTCTATGTTGTTCAAAGGCAAATCTTCAGGATTATGCTTGCTGCTGTTTTAATTGGCGCAGTTCCTTTAGAATCGGCCAATCGGCAAAAGCAAGGTAAAAAGCCATAACTATATTCGCAATGGGCACGAGCATTAACAGGCCGAGCGCCCAGCAATAACCTGCCTTGGAAAAAATCTTGCAGATAATAAGAATCTTTATAATGGTCGCTATAAATGCCACAAGAATAATGAACATAATAAGCAGCCCTGTAAATACAGGGGCCACATCCGAACCATTGTGAAGGTGGGCCAGAGTAATATGTTCCATAATTTTTCCCTTTCGATTAGTTTAATATATTAACTTAAATCGCGGCACTGCTGCAAATATCACGTTCATAGTATAACGAGTAGGAATTTGCTGACAAGGGAAATTTTGTTGTAAGGGAAGGCGGATGCGAAACTGTAGTATTTGACGAATGGCCTCATGCTTTGTAAATATTAGAAACACTCAAGATTGACTGTGTGCAGCAGTTTTTCGAGAGGGCAGTTGTGGCATCTGGCTTTTGGTTTGCAGAATTCTTTGCCGACTTTTACCAGTAATGCGTGGTATTCATTGAACAACTTGGCATCTTGCGGCAGATTCGATTGAAACAATTCCCGCAGTTGCTCGTAATCGGCATCCGGCTCAATTAGTTGATGTCGAAAGACAACGCGGGCGGTGTAGGCATCAACAACAAAAACAGGCCGTTCAAAAGCATAAAGCAGAATCGAGTCAGCCGTTTCTCTGCCGATACCTTTTACAGCTAACAGTTTGGTTCGTAACTGCTCGGTATTAATATTGTCAAGATTCGCCAGATTGCCGTTATAGTTTTCGAACAGCCAGTTTATGAGGTTTTTGAGTCGCTTTGCTTTAATATTGTAATAGCCGGCCGGACGGATAAGCGCGGCGAGTTGCGAGACATCAAGGTGGTGAAGTTTCTCAGGGATTAAGAGGTCGGCTGATTTCAGATTTGCTATTGCTTTTTCCACATTGGTCCAGTTGGTATTCTGTGTCAGGATAGCCCCTGTAATTACCTCGAACCGGGTCTCTCCGGGCCACCAGTGCTGCGGGCCAAAACGTTTGAAAAGCAGATTGTAAATCTCGGTTAACTTTTCACCTGTCATTGTCATATTTATTTGTCGGAAAATAATGACCGGAAAAGCCGGTCAATTTTAAATGTTGTAATTCTACCTTGTATAAAGTAAACTCTGGCAAATTTAAGCAATATGGTCAACTAATTTTTTCTTATTAGTGACAAAAACCAAAAAGATGAGAAAGCAAAAGACAGATAAGGGAATAAATGACAAGTATAAATACAGCACCAGCCAGCTGTTTAACTTTACACAGGATTCATATCTCGATCGCACGAGCAGGCCTGTTTATGCTATGGTTTTTCTGCTGCCATTTATAGTTTTCTATGAGTTAGGGACAATATTTATCAATACTGATGTACTTGACCAAAGCCGGATTCGCGTGGTGGCGTTTGTATGGTTGCAGAATATGCTTGAGTATTTGGGCACCGGCAGCAGGTTTGCATGGGCAGCGCCGCCTTTGGCAGTCATTGTGATTCTGGTAGCCCTGCAACTGGTATCGCGCAAGCGTTGGTATTTCAATATCAATGATATTTGGCTGATGACAATCGAGTGCATTATGCTTGCTGTGCCTTTAATTGTATTGAGTCTGTTATTCAGCGGACCCGCCCAGCCGCGAGGTGATATTGCAAAGCAGTATGGCATGGCACAAGTGCAAAGTGAAACGATACTGAGCTGTTCCACATCTGCGGTCGTCGATTTATCGTCAACGGCTGAAGATGCAAATGGGATTATCGCCAATGGTAAATCTTTGCTGGCAGATGTTGTTACTGGTATAGGAGCTGGAATTTACGAAGAGCTTCTTTTTCGGCTGATTTTAATATGCGTTTTGATGCTGCTGTTTCAGGATATCCTTCGGCTGAGCCATAAAAATTCTATTGTTTTGTCCGTTCTTGTTTCAGCGGCCTTGTTCAGTGCACACCATCATATAATATTTGTTAACGGGCAATTATCTGTCAGTGCACCGTTTAACTGGACTGAGTTTGGTTTTCGGACAACTGCGGGGGTTTATTTTGCAATTCTTTTTGCGATTCGTGGTTTTGGAGTAACGGCTGGCACGCATGCTTTTTACGACATTATTGCAACTGTTGTTAATGCGGTTTTTTTCCAGCAGTAAAAATCAGGGTGCTGTTCTTGTTTTTTGAATTTTTTTCAATATTTTTGCTTGTTGTTACTCTTGTGCATTTCATAGCTTGTAAAATAATCGTCCTATAAGTGGCGATATCAGCATTATCAATACTGATAATGCCCTTGAAAAATTGCTTTGATTACTGTATAATATCAGCATAGTTGAGACCTTGATTTTTGTCTTGGGATTATTTATATGGAATCGCCACACATCAACGTTGCTATTGAAGAATTGACATTCAGTCTCTTTCAAAGGCCCTTACATCCCGAGCTTTTCCAAATCTATTCAAAACGGCAGTTGAAAACTGAGAAATACGAGGCGATTATCTGGGTTACCGGCTGCACTCATGTTGTCAGTGTTTTTGTCGGGGATACGTGCCTTAGTGAGGTCGTAAGCACACCAGGCCAGATGCTTCCTTCACGCGGTTTGATTGAACGATTTCAGTTCCGCGGACCACGCACTCATAAATGTACTTTGAGCAAAGGCATAAGTTATATGACAGATTTTCAGGTCGAGAAGATGAGCCCGAATCTCTACCGGCAAAGTCATACAGACCTTGAACGCTTCGCCAGAAATCGCGGCGTCTTTGTCAAATTTCCGGAATTGGAGTTGGGGGGGTTGCAGCCGTTCTGTTATATTGACTTTGAGGCAAGGCGAGGCGAGCTGCACATCAACACCTTTGCTGCTTATCCGGACCAGGTAACGATGATTAAGACACAGTCCTTGTTCGATTTTCAATAAGAAAAAACTCCTCGAACATTTCATATCATTTTGATTTTTATTGTTTTTATCCGCAATAAAACCATAATATGCCGGTATAATCACTATTGATTATTGGTTAGTGATTATATATAATTAATGACTGGTTCGGGAAATCGGTCAAAAAATAGTTGGTTATAATAGATTAGTATTTTTTAGGAGCGGCTATGTCAGGCCATTCACACTGGGCGGGTATAAAGTATAAAAAAGCGGCGGTTGACGCAAAACGCGGCAAGATGTGGAGCAAAGTGGCTCGGATGATAATCGTGGCAGCCAAAAGCGGCGGCGGCGACCCTGCTGCAAATCTGGTTCTACGATATGCAATCGATAAGGCTAAGGCAGCCAATATGCCGAAGGACACCATCGAAAAGGCAATCAAAAAAGGAACCGGCGAGGTAGAGGGGGTTAATTTTGAAGAAGTGCTCTACGAGGGTTATGGGCCGAGCGGTGTGGCTATAATGGTCGAGGCCCTGACAGATAACCGTAATCGGACTACGCCGGAGATTAAAAGAATCTTTGAGAGGCACGGCGGCTCACTTGGGGCAACAGGTTGTGTCGGCTGGATGTTCAGCAAGAAGGGGCTTATTACAGTGGGCACGGACAACATCGATGAAGATGAGCTTCTGGAGATTGCTCTGGCGGCGGGTGCAGACGATATGAAAAATACGGGGACGGTTTACGAGTTAACCTCTGACCCTGCTGCTTACGAGGAATTGAAGAAAACCCTGCAGGAAAAAGAGGTACCAACCGAGGTGACGGAAATTTCAATGGTGCCTCAAAATACGGTGCCCATAGATGATGAGGGAACCGCCAGGAAGATTATTTCTTTGATGGAGGCATTCGAGGACCACGACGATGTCCAAAATACATCCGCGAACTTCGATATACCTGATGAGATAATGGCCGGTTTGTCGTAGTGCGCATTGTGTATTTCGTTATGGGATTTGTTTTGGGGTGAGAAATTCCATTCGTTTTATTGCGTTTTTGTATTTATCTTCGCCTAATCTGCTGACAGTTTTTCTGTCCGGGTACATTATTTTGAATTGCCTGCGGAAATTGTCTTCGATTTCGATTGCTTTTTTGTAGTGCTCAATGGCCTCATCGGTTTTCTTCAACTTTTCGGCGATTTGGGCGAGCTGATATTGGATTCGTTCCGCGCCGGGATAGCGTTCTGCCGCTTGAAGTCCCCGGTCGTAGGCATTTTGGTGTCGGCCGAGATGGTCATAGACATCGCTTAGCTTTTCATAGTTTTTGAAGTTCGCGGCGTCGCGGGCGATTGCTTCGAGAAAGCATTGTTCAGCTTTCTCGAGAAGAACAGGTTGTCTTTCACCGGTTTCGTGGTAGTCCTGCAGGTAAAACCGGCCATTTAAATTTGAAGCTGCCGGGTCCAGCCGGTCATCTTCAGCGGCGGCGCTTAAAAGATTGTAAGCTTGTTGGAAGTTGCCGTTAGTATAGATTGCATTTTGGGCTTTTTGTATTTTCGCGGTGCTTTTGGCTGCCGGAATAAGGGCGTAGTTAAAATAAGCCCAGGTTGCTGCCAGTGGTATTGTTACCATTAGTATCCTTACAGCGGGTGTTGGTTTTAGGACAAACGGCGTTCTGATATTTTGCTGCGAGTAAGTCGCAATTAAGCAGGCCATTATCGCCCAAAAAGTGGTTAGGACAGGCGGCTCAAAGATTGCGAAGTCTATCTGATTGTGCAGTATCACGCCTAATATAGCGCAAAAGAGTAACGCAGCGGTGTTTGCATTTGGGATTTCGTGTTTTGTATGTTGTTTTTTGTGCAGGGGAATTATCAGAAGCCAAAAGCCGATAATAAATACTGCTGCGGGAGCAATGTATAAGGTTAAAATCAGGTAAAGCATCACATCAAAAGTATTACCAATTTCAGTGTGCATAATCATCGGCCTGATGAGAAGCAAGGTGGTCGTTATAACAATTAAATACACTATGGAAGGAGTTCCAAAGGTCGGCTGATATTGGTGAGAGTGTGAAGAGAAATTTGTAGAGCCGAAAGACGCTTTCCATAACGGGATGAAAATCATAGCTAAAAAACCGATAAGGCCGAGTGGCCCGTACTGAGTCAGGATGCTGAGCGGAAAATTGTGAGGGTCTGCAACTGACTCGAGCGCTCCTGCAGGTTTGTAGTGAGGATAGAAATTTGTAAAGTTGCCCGGGCCGACGCCGGTAAGGGGATGGTCGGCATACATTTTCGCGGATGCGTTCCAATACTGCCATCTGACGAGCATTGAATTACCGCCCGCAAATCGTTCGTGAGTAAGCCCATACCATGCGACCACGCAGCCGCCGACGATGAAGAGCAGTAAACAGGAAATTAGTATGATTTTGTTATAATCCTTTAGCCGGTTGCCAAAGACCAGAAATGTGAAAAATAATACTGTAGCAAAAAATAGTCCCAGGATTGCACCTTTGCTTCGTGTAAGGGCAAGGGCGAACAAAATAGTCAGTATAACAGCGCCGCAGGCGTAAAGGTATATCGGCCTAAAAATGCCGGATTTGCGGTTTTTGAATTTGTCAATAAATAAAGCTCCAGCGGCGAAAGATGCCATCAGCAGAAATGAACCGGCGGAGTTGCGAGTCGTGAAAAAGCCGCGGACGCCTTTGGAGTAGAGTCGGTGCTCGAAGAGAAAATGCTGAAGAGTGTTTGGCTCTATGCCGAGCGGCTCAAGTATTGTCTGCGGGGCCTCTTCGTATTGGTCTATTGTCATTTGGTTGCTGGCGAGAAACTGCTCAGCGGATTGGTATGAGCAAACGACAGCTAATGCGGCGATAACACAAAGCAGCAATTTTATTTTCGAATGAGAGTCAAGAATTTGAACCAGCAGGACGGCCATAATTACAGGGGCAAGTAATGTTACAAAGTTGGTTATTGCAAG
>Ga0315539_1004114_pt1 | contig 10067 bp, 8 predicted proteins | sample SalMarSW160150MG_FD_203097 | JGI IMG/M metagenome (GOLD analysis project Ga0315539, IMG submission 203097) | Salt marsh sediment microbial communities from the Plum Island Ecosystem LTER, Massachusetts, United States - Salt Marsh Sediment SW1601-150 ... | reverse complement strand
CAAAAGATATCCCTTTTTAAAATGCTTGCATCCTTTAATTTCTTTTTTTTACAGTCTTACTCTTAAATTCAAAGAAAAAATTATCCTGGTTGATGGAGGATCTTCATTATATATTGCCTTTTTTCTTAAATTATATCATCCAAAGATTAAAGTTATTTACCTTGACGCGGACTTGTTTATTTTAAATTTAAAGAAAGCAAATTTTTTAGAAAGAGCCTTTAAGAAGCTGATTTTAAAATGTGTTGATGGAGTTATATCCGTATCGCAGATGAATAAAAAAGAGACTTCTGTTATTTTAAACGTGCCCATTGAAATTTGTAATCCTTATCCAGCAAGAGTAGAGCCCATCAAAATGGAAAGAAAAAATTATGGACTGTATGTTGGAAGATTAGACCCGGATAAAAATATTAAACGAATTTTACAAGTTGGCTTAGCCTGTCCTTATTTTGAAAAAATGATTATAATCGGCGAGGGCGCTTTAGAGAACTATATTAAAGCAGAATCAGAAAAATACGACAAACTTAGATATCTTGGGACTAAAGAGAACGTTGGCAGATATTACAGCCAATGTAAATTCTTAATTCATCTGCCGGATAAAGACCCTCATCCCTGCACTACCATGGAGGCAGCGCAATGCGGTTGTTTCCCCATAATATCAAGGGGGGTTGGGACAAACTATTTGTTTGACGATATTTTTATTGTCAAAAATCCAGATGATTCCACCGAGATAAACGAAAAGATAAAATATATATTAGAGCATGAAGAAGAGATGAGAAAATTACTAGAAAAATCTATCCTAAAAATTGAAAGCAAAGAACAATCACTAAAAAATTTTAAAGATAAATTCGAAAATATATTAAATAAATTAAATGGAAACTAAAAAAATTGCCATCTTTCATAACTATATGGATAATATCGGAGGAGCCGAAAGAGTCGGTTTAATCTTGTCCAGAGAACTGAAGGCAGATTTTTATACTACGAATATAGATGAAGAAAAAATAAAAAAAATGGGATTTTCCGATATAAAATTAAAATCCATCGGTAAAATACCCATCAACCCTCCTTTTAGAAACCAGCTAGCTCTGTGGAAATTTCGAAGACTCAATCTAAAAAATAAATACGACTTCTATATTATAGACGGTGATTGGGCTATGTCAGCAGCGGTCAATAATAAACCGAATTTATGGTATGTTCACTCTCCGATAAGAGAGATCTGGGACCTGTATAAATATACAAGAAAAAATAATGTGCGACCGCTTTTAAGACCGCTCTTTGATATTTGGGTGCGTTATAATCGCTATCTCAACAGAAAATATGTAAATCAGGTGGGAAAATTAGTTTGTAATTCAGAAAATACTCAAAGACGAGTTAAAAAGTATTTAGGCAAAGATGTTGTAGTAATTAATCCTCCCATTGAAACATCTAAATTTTATTACAATAAAACTGGAGATTATTGGCTCGCGGTTAACAGATTGATTTCCCATAAAAGAGTAGAATTGCAAATGAAAGCTTTTTCAAAACTTGAAAAGGAAAAATTGATTATCGTCGGCAGTTACGAAAAGGCAAAGCATTTTTTATCTTATGTAAATCACATAAAAAAAATAAAACCAAAAAACGTTGAAATTCTAAGCTGGGTTGAACAAGAAAAATTAATTGACCTTTATGCAAATTGCAAAGGATTTATTACAACCTCAAAAAATGAAGATTTTGGCATGACTCCTTTAGAAGCCATGGCTTCCGGCAAACCGGTTATTGCCCCAAATGAAGGTGGATACAAAGAAACCGTAATAAACGGTGAAACAGGGATATTGATAAATGATATTGACGAATATAAGTTAGCAGAAACTGTTAAAAAAATGTCTGAGGAATTAGAAAAAGACCCCGAAAAATACAAAAATGCCTGCCTTATTCAAGCAAAAAAATTTGATACAAAAATATTTATTAAAAAAATAAAGAGCTTAATTGAACTAACATGAAAAAAGAAATTACAAAACGAGGCGTTCTCTATGTAGGATTTCTCTGTAATCTACAATGCAAGTTCTGCTATTATCGCTATATGAAAAATAAAAAATGGAGAGATATAGACAAACTCAAAAAACGAGCCTCAAGAATCAGGTATTTTTATAGAAATGGTTTTGTTGATATTACTGGTGGAGAACCAACCATCTATCCTCATATTTTTGAGCTAGTCAAATATTGCCAAACCATAGGCTTAAAACCAACAATCATTACCAATGGGATTGCACTAGCGGATAAAAGTATATGTGAGAGATTCAAACAAAACGGGATTAACGATTTTCTGGTAAGCATTTACGGTTTGGGCGAAACTGCGGATTATATAACCGGCGCTAAAAATGTGGCTGAAAAACAAAGAAGGGCCCTGGAGAACCTGAGAGAATTGAATATTTCTTTTCGTATCAATGTAACCGTCCACAGATTTACCGCTCCTCAGCTCCCGGGCATAGCAGAATTTGCGGCGGCAGAAGGAGCCAAGGTTATAAATATGATAATATTCAATCCCTTTCTTGAATGGAAAAAAATTATTAACATAGACTTTCAAGAAAAATACTCTATCATGGCTCCCTATATCAAAGAGGCTGTAAAAATTTCAGAGAAAAAAGGAATAGAAATAAACGTAAGATATCTGCCGTTCTGTCAATTAAAAGGTTTAGAAAAAAATATTTATAATTTTAAACAATTAAATTACGATCCTCATGAATGGGATTTAAACACCGCAGATGACCATAAAAAAATAAATCCAAAGGACTTCTGGTACGAAAAAGAGGCAAGTCAAAGAACGTCAATTGAAAATAGGCTTTATCAAAAATCAGAAAAATGCGAGAGATGTTCTTTATCTGAAATCTGTGACGGTTTTCACGCTCAATATGTAAAAAAGTTTGGTTTTGGCGAAGAAAAACCCTATACGTTGTCACAAAAAATAAAAGACCCGATTTATTTTATTCAGAGCCAGGTCAAAACTAAAGACGCCTACCAAAAACCGAACAAAACAATATTTAAATATCTTTTATTAGAAGATAAAGAATTACTATCTGATTTGATTAAGTCAATAAAATGCCTAAAATTCATTGATAGAAAAATTGGACAACTAGGGTTATCCTTGAAAAAACATTGGCCGAAATTGTACTCTAGACTAAAAAAAATAAAATGAAAGAGCTGAAAAATAAAAAAAAATTATTAGTAACTTTAGCTGACGAAAATTTCGTTAAACAAGCCAAACAACTTTTTTCTAGCGTTTATTGGAATGCTGGCTGGGAAGGAGACTATATGCTACTTGCTCACGAAATTCCAGATGAAAAATTAAAATGGTTTAAGGAAAGAAATATCCTGGTCAAACAATGTCAATCTATCCCTACTATCCAAAAAGATAGAGATACAAAATGGCCCCTGACTGTCTTTAGTAAATTTTATTTATTTTCTCCTGAATTTAAAAAATGGGATAATATCATTTTTCTAGACGCAGATATGATCGTCAGAGCATCGTTAGACAGATTGATAGAAATAAAAAAATTTGCCGCCGTAAAAACGATAGGGTGGTCTTTAAAATATTTCTTTTTTTGCCCAAAAAATAAAAAGGATCTATATAAAAATCTTATAGAAAACTATTCCTTAAATGAAAATGGCTTTAATACCGGTCTCATGGTATTTAATACAAGTATCATAAAAAAAAATACGCTCTCTAAACTCATATATCTTGCCCAATTATACAATCCATTAAATTTTCACTCAATGGAAGAGCCTATATTCAATCTACTATTTTATAAACAATGGCAAAAACTGCCTCGGGTTTACAATATATACTCCGACAAAACAAAGGGGATAATTATTCACCCTGTAAAATCACATTACAGACCATGGGATAAAGCATCTCCTCTTTATAAAGAATGGACTAACAATTTGAAAAAAGCCGATCTAATAAATCTTAATCAAAGACCTCCCGCGAAAGAAGTGTGGTCTAATACAAAAATCGGGTTTTATATTATATATTTGAAAATAAGGGATCTATTTTTTTATATTTTCTCGCAAATTGATAAACTAATCGGTCAATTCGGCCTTTTTCTCAAAAAACATTGGCCAAAACTATACTTGCAACTAAAAAAACTAAAAAAAGAATAAAAATGAAAACATTTTACATAAAATATATCGGCTGCGAAAGAAGAGGATTAGATGCAGAAAGGATAAAAAATTATCTAATCCAGAATAAATTAAAACGAGCAGGCTCTCCAGAAAATGCTGACTACTTATTGGTAATTACCTGTGGTGTAGGAGAAAGCGAAAATGCCTCAATAAAGATAATCTCTGATTTTCAGAAATACAAAGGAGAACTAATTATTGGTGGCTGTTTACCCTCAATGAACCCAAAAAAAATTAGGAAGATATATAGGGGAAATAAAATTTTTAATACAAAAAATATTGATCAAATAGATAATTTTTTTCCAAACTTCGAAATAAAATTCAAACAGATCGAAGACCCCAATAGAACGCTAATCGAAAATAAAAGCTTATTTAAAAAAATATCTTTAATAAATTTCGCCACTCTCTGGAATAAAATTAATTTACCTAAATCAATTGAGGCTAACCCAAAAATTCCTACAATTCGTATTTCCCGGGGTTGTACGGGGAATTGCAGTTATTGCACTATTCGTCAAGCAATTGGTAGGCTAAAGAGCAAGCAATGGGACGAGATATTCAGGGAAATAAAAAAAGCTTTATTAAAAAAGCAATATCGAATTAACATCATCTCCAGCGACACGGGTTCTTACGGTCTGGATATTGGCTCCAATTTCCCACAATTGTTGGAAAAAATTCTGGATTTAGATAACAGAATCAAAATCGAATTTATCCAGGACCTTCATCCTCGTTGGATCTGCCGCTACAATTCAGAATTGGTCAACCTAATCAAAACTAAAAAAATAAAAAAAATTTTGACTGCTGTTCAGTCGGGGAGCGAAAGAATGTTGAAGCTGATGAATAGACCAACTGATTTAAACAAGTATCAAAAAACGCTAAAAAAAATGAAGGAAATTTATCCTCGGCTGGAATTAAGAACGCAAATAATTGTCGGTTTCCCTACTGAAACAGAAGAAGATTTTCAAACAACAATTAATTTTGTTAAAGATTGTAAATTTGACACTGTTGATGTATTTAAATATCAAGAATATAAAATGGCTAGCTCGGCGAAAATAAAACCAAAAGTTTCTCAACGAATTATTGAGCAAAGATTTTGCAGGGCAAAAGAAATATTTTCCATCCAGCCAAAAACTAATATCAATATCGATAAATTAATCGGTCAATTCGGTCTTTTCCTAAAAAGACGCTGCCCTAAACTATATTACAAATTAAAAAAATAAATGAAGCCAATTATTTCTGTCATCATCCCGGTTTACAATCGAGAAAAGACATTGAGGCAATGTCTGGATTCTGTTTTAGACCAGACCTGCGATAACTATGAGGTGATTATCGTCGATAACGACTCCACTGACAAAACCAAGGAGATTATCATGGAATATCAAAAAAAAGATAAGAGGGTAAAATATTTATTTGAACCCAAAAAGGGGACAGCTGCCGCAAGGCACAAGGGCGAAATAAATTCTCAAGGCGAGATAATTTTAATGACAGATTCTGATTGTATTGTTCCTAAAAATTGGATTGAAGAAATGATAGAGCCGATTTTAGTAAAAAAAGCCATAGCGGTTCAGGGACCTAAAAAAGCGGTTTCCCTAAGTTATTGGAGTCAGCAGACAGAAGAAGAAGAAAAAAAATCAGCAATGAAAAGACTCAATGACAATAAAATCGGACTATTGGATACAGCAAATTTTGCCATTAAAAAATCTATTCTAAAAGAAATCGGTTATACAAATCCGGCTGTCTATAGCGTAAACGATACTGAACTTGACGCTAGGATTAAAATCAGAAAATATAAAATATTTTTTAAAGATTTTAGCGTATTACATTATCATCCCACTACGGCGATAAATATATTTAAAAAATATTTTAAGCGAGGCGAATTAAATATGAGACTTATAAAAACATATAAAACCCATCAGGATCTCTTTTGTATTCATACCATAATAAGTCATTTGCAATATCTTATCGGGCTTTGTGCCGAACTATTACGCCTGGATAAAAGTTTCAGATATCATCTTGTATCAGGTATGGGATGGAGAGCCGGATATTTCTATGCTTATTTTTTCAAAAAAGGTTTTGAGAAAATTGACAATTAAAATAGTTTTCTATTGAAGATAAGATTCTATAACTTTTTGACAGTCGTCCTCCTTAATAATTTGTCCCTTGTCTAACCAGATTACTCTATTACAATGCCTTTTAATAAGATTCAAATCATGACTAACCAATAAAACCGCTACACCTTGTTTAGCCAATTCTTCGATTTTTTTCGAACTTTTTTCTTTAAAATCCTCATCGCCAATTTCAAATACTTCATCCAATAATAGTATTTCAGGGTTGGAATGAATGGCAATCGAAAAAGCAAGTCTTTCTTTCATTCCTTCTGAAAATTGATAAATTTTTGTATTAATAAAATCTTTAAGCTCTGCAAATTTTACTATTGAAGTAAATTTTTGTTTAATCTCAGGTTTAGTAAGACCAAAAAGAGAGCAACATAAATAGATATTATCTCTCATTATTAATCTCTCTTTTAGGGCAATATATAAATTTATCAAAGAAATTATTTTTCCATAAGTTAATATTTTTCCTTTTTCCTGCTCATATATCCCGGTAATGATTCTAAGCAGGGTACTTTTACCGGAACCATTTTCTCCAATAAGTCCGACTATCTCGCCAGCCTCAATGCTAAAAGAAACATCATCCAATACTTGAATAATCTTTTGTGGTTCTTTTCCCGAAAAAGATGAAATGAACTTGGCTAAAGCTCCTTGTTCGTTTTTAAAGCCAATTTTAAATTCTTTTGATATATTTTCTAATATTATTCTCTTCATTTTTGTTAAATCATTTCTGCAAACTTAACTTTTAACTTATTAAAAATGATTAATCCGACAATTAAAAATAACAAACTATAAAATATTGCTCCTGAAATCATCCATATTTCGGGAATTCTTGCATAAATAATTAAATCTCTTGCTATACTGATAAAATAATAGATTGGGTTCAATAAATTAAGTTTGAATAACCATCCTTGATTTTCAATTGAATAAAAAATAGGGGTTCCTAGCCAAAGTAAGAAAGCGGCAAATGTCCAAATATTGTCTATGTCAATAAAATAAACAGTTAACGCTGATAAAATAAGGGAAACTCCGTAAATAAAAAGACAAAAGAAAAATAAAATTAACGGATAAAAAATTATTCCATAAGGAGAAACATTAAAAACAAAAAGAAATATGACAAAAAGAATTATTTCAAATATGTGGGAAAATAGGGTTTTCAAAACAAGCGAGCTAATAAGAGCTTGACGAGGAAAATTTATTGATTTGATAAGTCCTCTGTTTTCGTATATAATTTCTGTAGACTCTGTTGTCGCTTGCCGAAAAAAATTAAATAAAATTATGCCGAGTAACAGATAGAGAGGGTAATTAGGAATATCTTGACCCAGTTTATTTGAAAAAACACCCAAAAGAATTAAAAACATCAAAAGAGGATTAAGTAAATACCAAAATATCCCCAGATAGCTTCCTTCATTTCTTAGTTTAAATTCCGCCTTAGCCAGAGCAATACTCAAATTTAAAATTTTTTTAAACATATGCTTAAAACAGCAATTGGTCTTATTTTATTATTATCACCTTTTTTATTAATCTTCAAGTACAAAAATAAAAAAATTGGCTTTGCCAACATTGTTTCTTTTCTGATAATCCTTCATTTATCCATTGCGCTAATAACCCAAATCTTCGGTGTATTTACATATCCGGTCGTAACAATCATTAATCTGATTGTTTTTTTGATTGTTGCGATTATTATCGGAACGGGTTTTAAGAAAATGTTTTTTAAAACAAAACTTAATTTAAGAAAAGCGGATTGGGTTTTAATTTTTGTTTTACTCATTGCTTTTATAAGTTTATTTTCGGTTCATTTTAATTATTCCGGCAAAATTACGACGATAACAACTTTTAGCCAAGAAGTAGAAAATATGCAATATCCCTACCCTTATTTCTCGGATGAATGGTACAATATCAGCTTTATAAAAAATTCTATTAATACCCACCAATTGCCTTTTAAATATCCTCTAATGCAAGAATCTGCTACGTTTACTAATTTAGAATTCGTATTCCATTCATTTCTTTCAGAATTATTTTTACTGCTTAATTTAGATCCTCTAACTAACTACACCGTTTTAACCATTTTTTTCAATTTATTGATAATCTGCCTGGTTTATATTTTTCTGCGAGCCAATGCCGTGAATAAACTTGCAGCAGGTATTATTTCTCTTTCTTTACTTTATATAACCAATGGAGCAAATCTTCCGGGAATCTGGAATCTTCTACCTCTAAGTTTGGGTATTATATCGATTATATTGAGTTTTTTCTTTGTCTTTTCCAACAATAGTGAGCAGGATGCTCAATATATCGGGCGTAGCGCCCGCTATAATAAAATAGCTCTTCTCATGGCTTTTATTGCTCTACTTTTTTATCCACCGCTCTTTCCTTTTTGCGCGTTAACAATAATTTTTTCCAACCTTACGGCAAAGAGTTTACCCATAAAAGAAAAGTTTAAAAATATTTTGTATTTTTTAATATTGACAATTCTTGTCGCCATTGCTCTTTTATTAGCTTTTTTTTCAATAAAGGGTTCGCTGGACAATTTCTTTAATTACGCTTTTTCAAAGGTTTTCTTTCCACATCTTCCTGAAAATGCTATTGATCAATATTCACCGATTTATGTTATACCCATTCCCATTCTTATTCTTGCCGCTTTAGGTATTTGGAAAATAATTAAAAAGAAAACCTGGTTGGCTATTGTTTTATTGTCCGGAATAACATATTGGATTTTATATTCTTTTCAAGCCTTCAGATTGTTTATTTCCTATCCGCGGGTAGTTTTCTTTACCGCAATTCTTATTACTATTACTGCCGGTTTCGGATTAAATTACTTACTGAAACTCCTGAAAAAAATTAACTTTATCCGAGAAAAAGAAAATATTTTAAAGTTTACTCAGATTGGAATATTAATCTTATTTTTAATTCTTTCTTTTAATTATACGTCAAATGAGACTTGGCAAAAACTTAAATTAGTTTATCCAGATTCCAAGACAAACGTAAGCCCGGCTGCTCCGGCAAATAATTATCTTCAGCCCGATGACCTCAGGTTATTCAGCAATATTAAACACAAAACTTTTTTAAGTCTGCCTTGGAAGGGGACCGTAATAGGCATAGCAACGGATAATTTCCCTAAAGGTGTAAAAAGCGGGGTAATAACTTCAGACAGTTTTTTATCTCAAGAATTTATGCAGTTAAATTGTACCCAAAAAAAACAAATTGCAAGAGCTTACGGGATTGATTACGTATACCTGCCAAAATTTAATTGCCCAAATTTTCAATTGATTGATAAGAGTGAAGAAGAATTATATCTTTATAAGTTTGAAGAGATATAAAAGCTTTGAAGAACAAATTTATTTTTTATCATTCACTTCCTTAAGCAGTTTTTTTATAAAGGCTTCAAAATTAACTTCGCCCAAGACGCCTTTTCTGATGCTTCTTACATTAACGCTTTCATTTTGTATTTCTTTATCGCCAACAACTAAAATATAAGGAATTTTTTGGATTTCTGCTTCGCGGATTTTTTTAGAGACAGTTTCCGCTTCAATTTTTGCTTCAGTTCTTATTCCCAACGATTTTAATTTTTCTTGAATTTCCTCGGCGTATTTTCGATGCTCACTGCCTATCGGTATTACCCATGCTTGAACAGGGGAAAGCCATAAAGGTAAAGCGCCGGCATAATATTCCAATAAGACGCCAATAAATCTTTCCATACTGCCTAAAATCGCCCGATGAATCATAAAGGGTTCTTGTTTTTTTCCTTTCTGGTCTATATAGGTCATTTTAAATCTTTCAGGAAGATTGAAATCAAACTGGATTGTTGTA
>Ga0315539_1004112_pt1 | contig 10071 bp, 4 predicted proteins | sample SalMarSW160150MG_FD_203097 | JGI IMG/M metagenome (GOLD analysis project Ga0315539, IMG submission 203097) | Salt marsh sediment microbial communities from the Plum Island Ecosystem LTER, Massachusetts, United States - Salt Marsh Sediment SW1601-150 ... | reverse complement strand
GCATTCCAGATATTCGATAGTAAGAGGCAATTTTGTCTGGTCCAGAATTCTAAGACAGCCCTCCCTCCACTCCAGGGTTTTGAATTTCATCTCCTTCATAAATCAGCCTCGTTGAAACAGAAATCCCCTTCTACCATTCCTCCCGACACTGTCTTCTGAAAACTGCAAACTGCATACTGGCTACTGCCAGCAGCTCTACTCCCCGATTACCTGCACCGTTATTTCCCTTTGTCTTCGCCTGTTATCAAAATCGACCAGGATGATCTGCTGCCAGGTTCCCAGTATCATCTTGCCATCCACAAACGGAACGGTGAAAAAGGACTTCAGCAGAGCAGCCCGTACGTGAGCGTATCCGTTTCCATCTCCCCAGGTTAAGTTGTGTTTGTAGTCGCCGCCTTTGGGAATCAACTTCTCAAAGGTTGCGGGAAGATCTTGAAGCATGCCCGGCTCGTATTCGGTGGTGGTAATCCCGGCAGTTGACCCCGGCACAAATACGGTCAAGATTCCGTCCTTCAAAGCCGTCTCTTTAAGTGCCTTCCCCACCTGAGCTGTTATGTCCAGGATGTCGGTGTCGCCTTTGGTCTTTATGTTAAACGATTTGGTTACGACCGCCATCTGAAAACCTCTGTGGTCAACGGTTCATAGTTAGTAGAAGATATCGAATCTTGTTCAGCAAGAAACCCAAAACGAAGAGAAAGTCAAGAAAAAACGTCTCTTGGCAAACGAGCTTTGCCCAAGACTGGTCCAGGTTACTGATTTGGGCCGCCGATGAGTGAAACCGCTCTTCTTTCGTGTCGGTCTGTGACGCCAAAATTTCTATTGATTTTTGGAGAGCAAAATCTTATCCTGAAAATGAGGACAGGAATTCACCATGGGGCTTTGACTCGATGATTTAAGCGCAACTGAATTCACGTAAGGTGGACTGTGGATTCTCACTATTCCGATTATAAGTTCGATCTGTTTGTGGGAAGGAAAAAGGAGCTTAAGCTCTTAGGTAAACTCTTCGATCTGGCTTTGGAGAACAAGGGCGGCTTTGCCTTAATCCAAGGAGAGACCGGGATCGGAAAGTCCAGACTAGCGGAGGAGTTTCTAAGATCCATAAAGTCCCAGGAGGTCACCGTGATCAGGGGGCACGGCTATCATAGGGACATTTCCCAGTATAGGCTCTTTTCGGAAATGTTCCGAAATTTCTTCTCCTCCATAAATTACGATACCCGATATCTGGCTCTGCTTTTGGATAACCTGACCATCGTTAGCTTGGAGAGGATAGTCCCGGAGTTAAGAGAACATATTCCTTTTGACATCTCTCGTATCCCCACCTCTCCCCTGCCCCCCAAGGAGGAGAAGCAGAGGTTCTATGACACGCTTCTTCTGTTCTTTCTCAAATTGTCGCATCGCTCACCTCTGGTTCTGAATATAGAGGATCTCCACTGGCTGGAGCCGGATACCTTTGAGCTTCTGAGATATTTGATCCATAACTTCAGGAAGGCTCCTATCTTGGTTCTCGCCACCACACGGGGTCCAGAGCCCGCTTCCTTTACAGAGGAGTGGGTTTCTGGTTTGGAGGACCAGAGGTTAGTCCATCGCATAAAGCTTTCCACCCTGATTCCCGAGGAGGTCAAGACTCTGGTGCAGGGCTTCTTCGATCAGGAATTGACACGGAGTTTCCTCAAGTGGCTTTTGGACTACACCGCTGGCAATCCCCTCTTCATCCATGAAACCCTGGGAGCCGGAATCGAACAGAACGCCTTCGTTCTTGATCCCGTTGAATCTGGCTGGGGCATCAAAAAGGAGTATCTGGAAAACGTCCTGGAGCCGGCCACCATCCAAAGCGTGATCCAAAGAAGATTGCAGGGTCTGGATGCTCAATCCCATAGGGCATTGTGCTTAGCTGCGATGGTGGGAGACAGATTCGAGCTCCAGACACTCCAGAGGATTTCGGAGATTCCTTTGACCCAGTTGAGAGCCACCCTGGAGAATTTGATCTTGAGGAACCTGGTAAAGAGGCCCTCCGAAAAAGAAGAAGATGAGACTTATCGTTTCACCCATCATGTGGTCCGGCTATACATTTATCAGGGACTGGATGCTGATTTCAAATTAAAAATGCATCACCGAATTGCCTCGATCCTGGAGAAGGGGTGTGGAAAAGACAAAGAGAAGCGTTTTCAAAAAGTCGAGGATTTGGCCAATCATTACAGCCGGGGCAAGAAAGACAAAGTTTCGCTGAAGAAAACGGTGAGTTTTCTGACCCAGGCTGGATTAAAAGCGCAGAAGCAATATTCGGAAGGCAAAGCTGAAGAGTACTATAATCGGGCCATTGAGTTTTTGGAGTCTTTTCCTTCAGGCAAGGAAAAGCACCAGAAGCTCTTGCATCTTTTGGAAAACTTGGGCTACGTGGAAACCACGCTCGGTAAACAGGACACGGCTATTCGCACCTACCAGAGAGCCTTGAAGATAGGGAAAACCCACAAGCTTCTCCCCCGTTTTAAGGAAGCCCAACTCTACAGAAAAATCGGATACGTTTATCACAGCTTAAGCGACTATCGTCAAGCCATATCCCATTATCATGAAGCTTTGAGCAAATTGAAACAAACCTCCACCGATGAGGAATATGAGGAGTTCATCACCACCTGTAACTGTTTGGGCTTGACCCATTTTTTGAAAGGGGATTACTCTCAGTGCGTCCGACTATCAGAAAAGGGAATTGGATTATCCAAAAAGAAGAAACACCTCCCTCTGATAGCACAGAGCTACAGCAATATGGGGATGGTGGCGCACAGCCAAGGTGAATATGAAAAGGCCATCGAGTCTTTCAACAAGTGTTTGGAGATCCAAAAGAAAGTTGGAAATCAGTACCGGGTCTCTGCCATATATACCAATTTGGGGGTGATCCATCTGAATTTGGGTCTGTATGATCAGGCTACCGATTATTACTACAAAGGCCTGAAGCTGGCCGAGGAGATGGGCAATCTTAGCTGGAAGGGAATCCTCTACAATAACCTAGGAGTGTTATATGAGGACAAGGGTGAATGGAAAGAGGCGCTTGGGTTTTACGAGAAGAGTCTAAAGATCAGGGAACAGTATGGGGATCGACGGGGAATGGTTTCAGCTTTGGAGAATTTGGGATCCGCCTCCTTAGCTCAGGGACAGGTCGATAAGGCTTTGACTTACTTAGACCAAAGCGAAAAGCTCTGTCAGGAGATTGGTGCCAAAGAGGTCCTTCCCTTTGTTCAGGCACGTCTGGGAGAAGCTTATTTCAAACTGAAGGATTTCGATAATGCTAAGCATTACCTTGAGAGCGCATTGGAGATATCTACGAAGCAATCCTCCAAGCTGGCGATGGGAATGACCAAGAGGTCGTTAGCTACATTGTACTCTGAGCTTAAAGATTGGGAAAATGCAGAAAACCTTTTTGAGGAGAGCAAAACAATCTTTGAGGATTTGAAATCCACCTATCAACTAGCACAGACGGAAAGCAGGTGGGGACTTTCTTTGGCCCAGAAGGCAAGGGAGGCCGAATCTCGGAGAAAGAAAGAGAATATCGAAAAAAGTGAAAAGGTGTATGAGAAGGCCATCGGAATACTGGTTGACCTTGGATTTGAGAAAAGGCTTAGACTTCTTGCAGAAGAAATCAAAAAGAGTGGATTGGAGCTCGAATTAGCCCAGGTCTTAAAAGAGATCGCTCAGAAGCTGAAGCAAATGGAGACGAAAAGGAAGGTTGAAAAGCAGCCGGAAGCCAAAGCCTTGGTGGAGGTGACCGGCGACTATATCGATCATTTGCGAATCTACTGCTTCGGGAGACTGAGGGTTTATCGCCCCTATGAATCTGAAGAAATTCCCTCTAAAGACTGGGTCTCGGGCAAAGCCAAACAGATCTTGGCCTACCTGGTGGTCAATGATCCCAAAAGGATCGGGGTGACACGCGACAAACTGGTTGATGCCATCTGGCCGGAGATGGATCCCAATACCTTGGGCAATACGTTTCACGTCACCCTCTCCCATCTCAGAAAGACTCTGGAAAAGGGAAAATCCGAATACGTGATCTCCCAAGGGGGAGTTTACCGCCTGAGGTGGGAAGGCAAGGTCTGGTCTGACGTTCACGAGTTTTTGTGTCATCTGAACAGAGCTCGTGATTTTGAGAAAGAGGAAAAACTGCATCCCGCCGATCTTGAATACCAAAAAGCGGCAGAGCTTTTTTCATCCAACCTGTTGGAGGATATCTACGAAAACTGGGCTGAGACCGCCAGGGGCGAATATCAGGAAAAACATAGAACCGTCTTCTGGAAATTATCTCATTTGGCTCTGGAGAAATTCGATTACCAAAAATGCATTCGGCACACCCAATCCCTTCTTCTATCTGATCCCACCGATGAAGAGGCACACCGCATGATCATGCTCTCATACGCTCTAGTGGGAAGTCGCACCGCGGCCATCAGACAGTACAAGGCGTGCCAGGAAAACTTAAGAAGGTATCTGGACATTGAACCAGAGGCAGAGACAGTGAGTCTACTTAGGAAAATCAAGCAAGGGGACCTGAAAGGCTCCAGAAGCTTATTTGAGAGTCGCTTGAGGCTTGCCACTTAAGTAGTGTACCATCTTCCTATCAAAGGAGAAACAGCTCCACCCACCTCTTGGTCTCAGGTATGGATCCAATCTCTCAACTGATCAGAGAGAGGATTAGTCATTTAGTCCAGGAACCACAAGTGAGTTTACATATCCCCTTGTTCTCTGAGAAGAGGACGGGCTCCTCCCTGGGTGAGCGAATACCTATACAGATAGCTCTCCCGGGCTTCACTTGTCCTTGACAATTTTGACTTTTTTTGTATATTTTGTAGAGAGCCCTGAATTTGCACTTTTATGCTCCAACTTCTGTCTGGCATAATGCCTTTTTGACGAGCAGAACAAGACTTAGCTTTGGAGGTCTTTCTCAATTAGTTGAAAGACGGAAAGTTAGGGGTCAACTCTCCTGGGGCACCTGAAAAGATGAAGAAGTCTACGGTTTTTTTGAGTATCTGTTTTCTCTTGTTTTCCGGTTCAGCTTGGGCTCAACCGAATTATCTAATCAGAATTGACCAGCGAAACCAGCCAACTATTGAGCAGATAAGACATACAGCAATTGAAATATATGCCAAAACCGCAGATTTCTGGATTGCCGGCGCTGGCGAAAAGGATTTGGAGTTCTTGAGAGAAGAGGCAGTAGCCTTTCAGATGTTGGATAGGGACCCGGACACAGGTGAGTATTACTTAGTCTGGTCAGAGCCCTCAGGGACGATGGCAACTAATCTGCAGAAGATAAAAACCAAATCTCGGATCTTGGCTTCAGACCGGAACGTAGCTGTGGTCAAGGGAGATCCCAGGAAGATTGAGGAATTGGCATCTTTAGGATTTGACTTAGCGAAGATACATAAGAAACCTCTGCCCTTAGAATCGACAACTTATATCCCCGCGTATCTGGAATCTCTCTCCCCGGATTATGACCCCTTGATAGACAGTATCGTGAAAAAAGTCGACCAGGCTCAGCTCTTTTCCTGGGTCGATGATCTCACCGGTGAGGATACAGTCTTAATCGGAGGAATGGAGGATTCCATTAAGACAAGATATTCCTGGAGCGACGGGGTCTTCAAAGCCGCCCATTATCTTAAAGAGGGATTTGAAAAGATGGGTATTTCCGTTGAGTTCGACACGTTTCAGGTTGGTGCACCTACAGCCTATCTTGTGGATGTCGCTTGCAGCCCTGATGGTCAAAAGGTCTGGGCAGTTAGTATCGGCGGCGGAATCATAAAGACTACTGATGGAGGAGACCATTGGAGCCTGGTTGAGGGTAGTGATAATTTAACTCTTTGGGATATCTGCCGGGTGAATGATGACACCTTGTGGTCCGTTGGCCAGAGAGGTATTATCATCACATCCACCGATGGTGGGGATACCTGGGCGAGCAGAAGCAAAGACGAATTCAGCGAGTTGGATTTCCGGGGAAGCTATTTCGAGGATGCAGATCATGGGTGGGTGGTAGGAGATGAGAAGGTTGTATTCACGTCAGACGGAGGAACCAGCTGGACCGAGCAAGCGGAAGTGGCTGGTGTGGGGTTATACGGAGTAGACTTTGTGGATTCCGCCCAAGGATGGACGGTGGGGGAAAATGGAACTATTCTGCACACCACCAACCGCGGGATTAACTGGAATTCTCAGATCAGCGGCACGTCTGTCCGCCTCAGGAGTGTTGATTTTGTTGATCTTCTGAATGGTTGGGCCTGTGGAGATGATGGATGGGCGATCTATACCACAAATGGAGGGTTAGTTTGGACTCGAAAAGACCTTTCTACCTCGACGGACCTTAACAGGATTGACTTTGTCGATAGCCTGCAGGGATGGATGATTGGATGGAATGGAAGCATTCTCTGCACGTCAGACCTGGGCGTTAACTGGACCTCCCAGGTCTCTGGCAGCTATTACCTTTGTGGCGTAGACTTTGCCGATCCTCAGGTTGGCTGGGTTACTGGCTATACTGACCTAATCAAGACCACGGACGGAGGGCAGAGTTGGTTTTCGCAGTATGACAATGTGGAATATCCATACCTTGTGAATGTGGTTGGCAAAATCAATGGTTTTTGTTATCCCGGAAGAGAGTTTCTGATCACCGGGCACTACGATGACATATCCGGAGATCCCTACAATTGGGCTCCGGGTGCAGATGACAACGCCTCCAGTGTAGTCTCCCTTTTAGCCGCTGCCTCTATTTTGAAAGATTACGCATTAGCCAACACGGTGAAATTCGTCGCATTCTCGGGTGAGGAACAGGGACTTTTGGGTTCAGCGGCCTATGCGCAGGAGGCTTACAATCGAGGAGACACCATCCTGGGAGTTATAAACTGTGACATGATTGCCTACGACAATAACAACGATAGGGTGATGGAGGTGCACAGTGGTCTTCCTGCAGAAAATCAAGCTTTGGCTGATATCGTCATTGGTGCCATCGCAGATTACGGCTTGAACTTGGTCCCCGAAAAGATAACCGAGGGTGCCTCCCACACTTCTGACCACGCCTCATTTTGGGGTTATGGATTCCCGGCTATCCTAGGACATGAAGACTATCAGGATCGAAACCCTTACATGCACTCAACCCAGGATCGGGTATCTGTTTTCGACAGTGCCTATTATTCTGAATTTGTGAAAGCAGCAGTAGCCGGCATATCGATTTTAGCTAATCCTTTCCTCATAGGCGATGCGAACGGGGACGGGGTGACGGATATCGCTGACGTTATGTACTTGGTGAATTACCTTTTCATTGCAGGATCACCGCCCGATCCTTTACAAGCGGGCGACGCCAATTGCGACGGGGAGGTCGACATTGCCGACGTGATGTATCTTATCAACTATCTATTCATCGGTGGGTCGCCGCCAGGATGCCCGTAGAAATTGGAGATAGGGAATCCCCTTAAGACCTCAGTCCTTCTCTATCGGGATCGGGGCTTCTTTTTTTGTGGAAAAACTCGAACCAACACGGAATCATTCTGACCACGCCCTTGGCGGGGGAAGAATCTCCATGTAAATCAGACAGATTCCTCGGTCGCTACTCTCCCTCAGAATGACAATGTGGCTTTTTCGACACGCCTTTAGGGTAAACACTCCGAATTCTCCCCTCCAGACACTTTTTCAGAAACCTCCAAACCAACACTTGACTTCAAATCTTGTTGGACATATATTGGGGCGAGGTTTTTGGGCTTTGTGGAAGATGGCTGAAATGGTGAAATCCTTGAAGATAAACCCCCTGGCAAAAAGAATTCTGATCTGGTGGAATAGACTTTTTTTTAAGCCTGGCGCTTTTTCCTTTGCAGAAAAGATGAGTGGGGCGGCAAACGTTCTTATCTGTCTCCCCGCCAAGGCGGAAAGCTTCGCCTCCGCCAAGGACCATCTCACCGTTTTTTCAGACATTTTCCGTAACAAAAAGATCTCCCTGCTCTTGCCGCTTGCGGGAGCTGAGGATTTTCTTTCACATCTTAAGAGGTATCCGGTGATCTGCCCTCAAAAAGAGGACCTTGGGATTTTCTCTCTTCCCCGGAGGAAGTTTATCCGAAGGATAAAAGGTTACCAGTTTGAAATCGCACTGGACCTGGACACAGAGGACGGCTTCCTCAGCTCCTATGTATGCCTGAAAAGTGGTGCCCAGGTACGTATCGGGCTGGAAGGTAGGAGCGGCCCTCCCTTTTACAACCTTCAATTGGCTCTTTCAAAGGGAAGACTGTATCAAGAAGATCTTTATGTGGGAATGGCGGAGACTCTCAAAAGCTTGTCCCTTGGACCTACAGCTGGCGCAAAAACGAATTCGAATTCTATTTCGAGAACCTGAGGGGAATAAATGTATCTATCCAAACTTGTCATTTTGGGATTTAAATCTTTTCCCCAGAAAACCGAGTTGATCTTCGACGATAACCTGACCGCTGTGGTCGGCCCCAACGGCTGTGGCAAGACCAACATTCTGGATGCCATCAGGTGGGTTTTGGGAGAGCAGAGGACCTCCCTTTTGAGGTCCGGCAAGATGGAAGAGGTGATCTTTAACGGGACCAAGGACCTGAAACCGTTAGGCATGGCCGAAGTGTCCATGATCATCGAGAACAACAAAGGGATTTTGCCCATCGATTACGATCAGGTTACCATCACCCGCCGTCTTTTCCGCTCCGGGGAGAGCGAATACTTGCGAAACAAGGTCCCCTGTCGACTAAAAGATATCACCGAGCTCTTCTTAGATACCGGCATGGGCACCCATGCTTACTCGGTGATCCAGCCGGAGATGGTGGATGCCATACTCTCAGACAAGGCAGAAGAGAGGAGATTTCTCTTCGAGGAGGCCGCCGGCATCACGAAATATAAATTAAGGAAGAAAGAAGCGGAAAGGAAATTGGAGTATACCGAGGCCGACCTTTTGAGACTCTCCGATATCCTGGCCGAAGTGGAGAAGCAGACAAACTCGCTGAGAAGACAGAAAGCAAAGGCAGAGAGATTCAAGAGGCTGACCGACGAGATCAAGAATCTGGAAGTCGGGATAAGCCAGGACGAATTCGAGAATCTCAAGACAAAAGAGAGGGAGCAGGAAAAGAAACTAAGCCAGTTTGTGGATGAGGGCCAGAAGGTCAAATCGGAGTTAGATAAGGAGGAAGCAGAAATAGAGAACCTGAAGCTCGAGCTTCTGGAGAAGGAGAAGGAGCTGTCACTCCTGCAAAAAGAGATCGCAGACTCCTCGGAAGCGTCCTTCGGGATCGAGCGGGAGATCTCCGTCAGCCAGGAGAGAAGATCGCATCTGGAGCAATTCATCGTCAAAACCCAGAAGGAAAAAGAGAACCTAAACCAGCGGCTGCTTGCCATAAAAGCGGAAAAAGAGGAAAAGAATGAAGAGCTGAACAGATCGTCCTCGGAAATCGGGGCCAGAGAGGAGCGGTGCAAAAAAGAGGAACAAGAGCTTCTGGCCAATGATGAGAAACTCCGAAAGATGAAAGATGAATTCGAGCGTCTCTCCCGGGATTTGAAGGAACAGGAGCAGGCTTTGAATAGAGAAGTCAATGAGCATCAAAGCATCAAGGCCCAGATGGAGGAGTTGGAGGAGAGGGGAAATATCTTTGCCGGAGAGGAAGAGTCGATTCTCCAACGGCTGGCCGAAATCTCATCTGAGCTTGAAGGCATCGCTTCAGCTTATGATGAGAAAAAGAAAATCTGGGATGCCAAGGCAGAAGGGAAACGAGTCCTGGAGGAAAAGATCAAACTGAACCAGGAAGCCATCGGTCAGCTTTCCTCAGAAGAAGCCAAGGCCGAATCCACCTTGAGCGCAGAAGAAGCCAAACTGGGGATGTCCAGACAGATATCAGAACATTATGAAGGATATGGAGAGGGTCAAAAGGCCGTGCTTTTGGAAAGGGAGAATCTAAGGGGAATCGTCGATACGGTGGCCAACCTGATCACCACCGAGAAGGAATATTTGAAGGCCATCGAGTCGTGCTTGGGCGAATCCCTGCAGTTCGTGGTATGTCAGGATGTGAGCGCAGCTCTGGAGGCAATTCGCTTCCTGAAGGAAAATCAAAA
>Ga0315539_1004111_pt1 | contig 10073 bp, 5 predicted proteins | sample SalMarSW160150MG_FD_203097 | JGI IMG/M metagenome (GOLD analysis project Ga0315539, IMG submission 203097) | Salt marsh sediment microbial communities from the Plum Island Ecosystem LTER, Massachusetts, United States - Salt Marsh Sediment SW1601-150 ... | reverse complement strand
AGGCCATTGTCTCTAACTCGGTGCGTGCCAGTACGGCCGAGGACATGAAAAAGGCCTATGATGAGGGCAACAAGAGCAAGTACGAAGACATGCTGAACTACGAACTGCAATGGCAAAGACAACAAACCCGTAATCTATGGTTCGGTTGTTCCGCATTCTATAACGAACGCGATGTCGTCGCCTGGGACCAGGGCAATTCACTTGTCGCCCCGCTGGGGGAAATGAGCATCTACGGTGCTGAAGTGGAAGTCCTTTATAAGGCGGACAAGACGACGATGGGGCTGTCGCACGGCTACAGCCAATTGTGTAATTTCAAGCTGGACGATCCATCCACGGACCAATTCTTCACGACAGAACCCTATGGATATGGAAAAGATCTGGCGGCCTGGCACGACCATATTACCAAATTCAACGCCAGCTATGACCCAACGGAAAAACTCAATATCAACGGTTCATTTGTCATCTACTGGGGCAATCAGGGACGCAAAGATTATCTGGCTTACACCAGAGTTAATCAAAGTTGGGACTACACCGGGGGCGTTTCCCACCGAAAGGTGGGTGATCCAGCTTATTTCCTGAATCTGGGTCTGGGATACGCATTCAACAAACACTTAAAAGCTGCGGTTAATGCCCATCACTTATTGGGATTGTTGGGTGAGTCCTTAAACCAGAGAGATTACGCATTTTCCGGTATCCAACGCTCTTCAACCATGATAGACCCCACCTCGGTGTCTTTTACCCTAACCTACCGATACTAGCGATCTATTAGATAACTCGAAGACAAACACGACCAAAGGGTTATGATGGCCATTGGCCAATATTGGAGACAATATTGGAGGGCCGGACACCCTGGCAGCACCTGGATGGGAGCGTAGCTATCGCGCCTCATCGTATATGAATCTGGGTCTCCAGCATCAGCCGAATAAAAATCTGACGCTCCGTATTGACGGCTATTATTTGCTGGGCATCTTCAATAAAGACTTAAATAAACGTATCTACGGCGGTAATAATCCATGGTACTGCTCACATGCACCTGCAGTGGGTGTTAGTATGATGTATAAATTCTAATAAGCGAATATCAAAAGGGCTACTATTCAGGGGAAGCTAAGGTTTTAATAAGACCGTAGCTTCCTTTTTAATTTTATGACTGGAGTTTCTTCGTAGAGGAAACATGCGGTAAAATCCTATACTGAGAATTCAGGTACGAACAATTATCTTTTGGATCCTGCTTAGCTGCTTAAATCGAACGGCGAGATATAATCGCCGTGTTTATCGCGCGCTGCCTGAAGGCGGTTTCGAGCTTCATCGAAGGTCTTAAAAACAATCCGGGGAGTATCGGAGACTTTTTCAGTATAAATCTTTTCGACTCGCTGAAGTTTGGCGAGATTTTCCTGAATGCGATACTTAAACTGTTCTACATAATTTTCCTTGGTGTATTCTTTGTGGAGCTTCTCTTTAAATAACCCCGCTAAATCTTCATATTTTGGTATAAATCCGGTCGGAGTTTTGATGCCGTCAACTTCGCCGTTTACCCGCAGCTCCGCCCAGAGAATCCAGATAAGCTTATCAGCCATACCATTGAGATATTTGCCGTCTTTGTTCTTTAGGAAATAATTGACCGAAAAAATCAACGGCGGATTTTCAATGCCTTCGGCAAAATCCAGATTATTTTGAATATATCGGCCGAGCGGAATGGAGAGAAAGTCGAGGTTACTCATCAGATTGAATGTCCTTACTCCTTCCTGCCCGAGTGTTGCCGCGGTAGTTTCAGATTCGAGAGAGGCGCCTTTTAAGATAATACCTTCTTCCCAGCTAAAAGCCTGCTCAACAGGATTCCACGTATCGCTGTCGCGTCCACCGTAGATGATACCGCCGACCGGTACACCGTCGGGATCATCCATCAGTGGATCGCGGTTATTTAAATCTGCAATATTAAGACAATAGCGCGCGTTTTTATGCGAAGCGGTAATCTCATTACCTTTGTCGTCTTTTTTCCCTTTGTGCCATTGACCGGAGGGATTAATTCCTTCGCTGGGTAATTCCGAGCCCATACCGAGCCAGTGCGGCTTTTTCTTATCATCGATCAAAACGTTGGAAAATATTACTTCGTTTGTATTAGTCAGGGCCTCGTATATAATCGGGTCGTCGGTTGGATTGACGTCTCGAATTATACCGAAAATACCCTTTTCGACATTCACACATTTCGTTTTGTTGTTTTTCTTTCTCAAATATGCGATGTCGTCGCCGATTATGGTCTGTCCCGGCAGCATGGAAGTCGAAGTTTTTCCGCAGGCCGATGGAAACGCACCTGTGAAGTAGGTGACTCTACCACCAGGGCCGTGTGCGCCGAGAACAAACATGTGTTCGGCAAGCCAGCCGTGGTTTGATGCTTTGTTGATCGCCAGCCTGAGCGCCAGTTTCTTCAGGCCGATGGTGTTACCGCCGTACTGCGTATTAACGCTGTACACTATGTTTTCTTCCAGGTTTATATAAACTCTGCGTTTGTCGATATTTTTACTAACGGCGTTTTCAAGCTCACCTTCCGAATGCAGAAATCTGAAAAACTCGGGAGAATCGCCTATCTTCCTGAATTGTTCGTAGCCGCTGCGATAGAGAATACACTCGCTGTGTGCGACATAAGGAGAATCGGTAATTTGAACACAGGGGATGGAGAAATCCGAATCAACAGGCCCAAGGCAGAAAAACAGAACCAGCATCTCACGTCCCGCCATCGAGTCCTTGAGAAAAGAGCGGACTTCCTCGATGCCTGCCTGTCTTTCAATGGAATTCAAGCTTGCCCCAAGGTCCGAGCCGGCCGGAAGCAGGTACTTCGTTTTGGATTTGTCCCGTGCCTGGTCGTTGTATCCGTCGAAATGACAGGTGTGTCCCTCGGTCTGGAGCTGTATTTCCTCGCCGAGCTTGATAGCCTGTCGGCGGATGTATTCTCTGTCGGTCTCTGAGTCTGTGCATACGTAAACTGATTCAGCTCCGGTCAGCTCAATCGCATCGGTGATAAATTCGTGCATCCTGGGATTGTTAAGAGCCGCCAGTTTGTTGTATTGTTCTTCTGTCAGTTTTTCTTTCAAAATTTCTCTTGTCTTACTCATCTTTAGTTATTACCTCCTGGGAGAATCTACCCCATGAGATAGGCTATTAAAGCCACCATCTCACGGGGTGTATTTCGGTTCAAAAAAAATCCGGGGAATTGTAACGACGCAAAGTATAACCGTCAACTCATTTCTATAAAATATCCGGTTCATACGTAATTTGAGCGAAAAAAGTTCTGTCGCTAACAGGTCATTTAACTATATGTTAATTAAGAAGTTACTACAAATGATTGTTGTTAACGATGGATGGTTCTACAGAAATAAACGGGATATAGTAAATATTGTGCAAAAACCTTAAATAAGGCATTACACTGATAATAGATCTATAACGAAGGATTAAAGCAAAAGAAGGTCTTATAAAACTCGGTCTAATAACCGTATTGAAATAAAAATCTTCAGACAGATAAAATAATTTTATAACACAAAGAATGTCTTGAGTCTCGTTGTTATTCAAACTAATACGGAAAACGTGCCGATTGGCAAGCCACCTCATGGTCGAGTATAAGGTTTTCGAACCTTTTTTCTCAGAAATTTACGTAACGAATAGCCGGTTATTTGCCGAAAGACAATTCATATATACCATAACAGGATAAAAAATAGTCATCTTGTTTTTTTATGAAGGGGGGCAGCTTCAAATTGACTATTACCTGTTATAAGAGAAACTTGCTTCTGGGCAGAACACGCTTTGTAATATTTAAGGACTTAGATGAAGAGAAGTATATATATATTCCTTGACTCCGGGATGCGGGCGATTCTTTCCGTATTCCTGCACACGATTCTTGTGTCGCTTTTCATAGTACAGCCTGCTATTGCCGACCCTGCCGATGAACTCCGGGAATATTTTATGAATGAAAGCAGGGAGACAAAAACTACATACAATCACCAAGAAGCAAGTCAGCTAAATTATATTCAGGAAATAATAGACTTAAATAACAATCAAAAGACAATGGCTTCGAAATGGTCCCCTTATTTACATCTGACTACCAAGGCCGGTGACGATCGCCAGATTGGCAGGTTTGTCTTTATGTGCCCGGTATGGCAATCCTCGGACTCTATGATTTTCTCTGATATCCGATCCACTTTTGATAACGACGACAACATAGAAGGCAATATAGGACTGGGATTTCGCCGTATTATACAGGGCACCGATAATGATGACTGGATTTGGGGAATTTATGGATTTTACGACAGATTGAAAAGCTCGACAGATAACCAGTTCAATCAGGGAACATTTGGTGCCGAACTGCTCAAGACTAATTTCGAGCTGCGTGGGAACATATACCTTCCCGAAAATAGAAGTTATATCGTAGGAAGTAGAACGGTTAGTAGTGTCAGCCTCAGCGGCACAACGGTTATGGAGCGCAATCAATCACTTGTGGCTCGTGAGCGAGCACTCCCTGGATTCGATGCTGAAGTCGGCTATGGCTTTGATATGGGTAAAAAAGACAAACTATGGGTCCATGCCGGATATTTCAATTTTAATCACAGCGACGCTCCTGAAATCGCAGGCCCTCGTCTGCGTCTGCACTGCGAGTTGAACGACGTCTTTGGAATGCCCGAGAGCACACTTGCCATCGGTGTTGAGGTTCAACATGATAAGATCCGTAAAAATGATACTTTCGCCTGCATTTCTTTGTCAATACCTTTTGGTGCACCACGTGACGTTTGGAAAGAAACGAGTAGAAAACGTGACATAGAAAGTCGTATGATGCGACCTATAATACGTGACATAGATGTGATCACAAATACTGATGACATTAGCAAATCCCCAGGGTCTGCCGATGGCCCGGAACTTGTCTCTGATACAGAGGGTCCATTAATCGACAATGCCACCGGGGAGCAGGTCGATATGTATTTTGCGGATGCCGATGGCAGTGCTGCAGGAACGGGCACTCAGGAAAATCCCATGACTATCGTACAGGCAGAAAATACTTCCAGTGCAAGCGATGTAATTTTTCTCTTAAATGACTCAGGCGTTATCGATGTCAATACCATCTCCAGTGGAACTCTCACCCTCAAACCAAATCAGCAGCTTCTCGGTATCGGGGATAATACAAGCAGGGATGTTTTATTGCCGAATAATCATACGCTGAATGTGAGCTCCACAGCGGGACGACCCAGCCTGAGCCGTCTTGATGGGGCCGATGTCGTAAAGATGCTCTGGAATAATACCATCGATGGTTTAAATATCTCAGGCGGGAATAATGGGATTTACGGATTGAATGTTAATAATCCGACCGTTAGAGATGTTACTATCCAGAACACCGGCAGCAATGCAATCAATCTTGCCAATAGTTCCGGGACCATAACGATCTCGGGCAGTGTGATACAAAATAATACTTCGAATGGAGTGTACCTGAGTAATACGGCAGGAGGCAGTGTCACCGCCTATATATCTGATAATAACATCTCTGATAATCTCGGCATCGGCCTCTATAGCTTGAATACGAACGCCAGTACCCTCACAGGAACTTTTCAGAATAATACAGTTTCCGGGAATGGTACTCAAGGCATATACGTGAACAACACAAATGGCGGTGTGGCCACGCTCGATATCTCTGATAACTTAATCTCTAACAACCTCGGCATCGGCATCTACAGTGTAAATACGAATACAAGTACCCTCACAGGAACTTTTGAAAATAACATTATTTCCGGAAATGGTGCTCAAGGTATATATTGTTACACCTCGAACGGCAGCACGGGAAATATTGATATCTCCGATAACCAGATTACGGGAAATACGAACGAAGGGCTGCGTATGTACAGTTATACCGGCAGTACGGTGACAGCTACAGTACAAAATAACCTGATTTCAGATAGCCAGGACGATAATATATACTGCTACAACAGCGAGAGCACCTTAAACCTGACTCTTAATAACAATGATATTATCAACAGTACCGTGGACACAGGAGCACGTATTTCCAATGTCTCGGAAGGCGGTATATTATCGGCGAATATAACAGGCAACAGATTCACCGGAAATATCAATCGAGGTTTGTATCTCTATAACTCAGGAACCACTTTTTCACTTACTGCCCGGGATAATACCATAACCGGCAACCAGGCCGGGGGCCTTGAATATGTCACTGACGCGGGGGCAACAACTCTGACAATCGCCAGTAACATCATCAGCAACAATAGCGGCGGCGGGTCAACCACGGATGATTTCGGTATTTCCATCGACCAGGATACCGATCCAAACAGTACACTTGCACTGACATTAAGTAATAATACAATTGAGGGTAACGGTTATAGAGGCGTAAACCTTAATAACGCCGATGGGACATATAATGCATCATTGATTGGTAACTCAATCGTTAATAATAGTTCCGATGGCGTTTACATAGTTAATCAGACAACCGGTATTTTAACCGTCGATCTTTACAGTAATACGATAACTAACAATGCTGTAAGAGGCGTATGGCTTAGTAACGATACCGGAACACTGAACGCAATGTTTGAAAATAATACCATTAAAATGAATATAAATGACGGTCTCGAATTAGACAACGTCAATGGAGGGACTTTCGATTGTGATTTGGGTGGCGGAACGTTCGGCTCTGCCGGCCTAAATTCAATCTTTGCCAATACTTCCGGTTACGATATCGATAATGATACGGGCATAAGCATCAAGGCGGAGAACAACTGGTGGGGATTAGCTCCCCCTAACCCCGCACGCCTTGCCGGTACGGTTGATTTTGATCCATGGCTTACCGCGGAGCCGGATTAATCGATTACCGGCTAAAGTACCGTGACGGTTATAAAATTGAGACGATTAGCCCCGGAAGTCTTTCTCTTATTTTGTCGTATCATATTTCGATGATAAATCAGTCGAGTATTCCCATTAGGACCAGCTTAGCCTGCTGGCGTAATGTCAAAGCTTCTCGTAAATCCTTCTGTGCCTGAGCCAATTGTTTTCTGGCGCTTGCTCTGGCCTGTTGTAATTCTATCATTTTCTGCCTGATTGTTTCGGGGGGTGAATTAAAATCATTCAGCAGTGCATCAAGCTGACGGCATATTCTTTCGCCCTGAGTTTCCCGCCGGCTGGATTGGCTCTGGAAAGAGGAATCGGGGGCTGTCATGTTACTTCCACCACCACTACCTCCGCCGCCGAGCTGGAATTGAAAGCCGCCTGCGAAACCACCGCCTTGTTGTGAGCTGGTGCTGGCAAAGTTGCTGCTGAACGGCGGACCGATGCTTACAGTAGCACGCTGGCGGCAGGCTTTGACTTTGTCTAATTTAGGTTTTATGACTTTCCACTGTTCTTCGTTGACACCGAGTGCCTGCTTCATGGCCATCTCTTCCTGCTGCTCGGCCATTCTTTGCATTTCTCTTATTTTCTGCTCCGGGCTTAGATTTCGTAATCGGGTGAAATCGGGGCCGAACCTCTGCGGCATTGTCCATTGCCGGGCTGTTCGCTCCTGTAGGATATTTGGACTGTCTTGTGGTATAGTTTGCTGCTGGCCTTCAAAATCTTGTGGGTATTCCGGTACGTCAGATTCGGATTTCTCAGATGGGCTTTGGCTCGCAAACACACTTATCGAACAAACAACAATCATGCTAAAAATCATTTTTCGCCATAACATTTTTATATCCTTTCATTACGGAATCAGTACATTAAAATCTGCACTTTCTGCCGGAACTTCTCGAAGTTCAACTCTCCCTCCGAGAATGCATCCACATCCGATTTCTTCGCGCGGATTGTCAGAACCGTGGCAGGAGGAATCCCCGTTTCGGAGTATCCGCCCATACCACCACCGTACATCCCTCTGGTTCTACCTGTCGTACCTCCGCCGTGGCCGCTCATGCTACTGCTGTCATATCCTCCACCCATTGCACTGCCGCCGTATCCACCCATACCTCCGCCGCCGTATCCGCTGACTCTTGACGAGGATGATGCCCGAGACCGGAAGGAGCTTTGTACATACTCTCCCCATCCGCTCATTATACCCATGCCGGATTGCGGGCCGGTCCCTGTGACACTGAGAATCACCCATTCTTCGGGCATTAGGTTTCGGATATTCGCTGCGTGTTTGAGTGTCCGGATTAGTTCGGCCTTGAGCTCTTCGACCATCCGGCCTTCGTCCGGCCCTGCCTGGGTTCTATTTATTCGTCCTGCGCCGGGGGAAAATATCCTCTCTCTTGTTTGCTGCCAGGTCGGATCGACATCTTCGGTGGTTTTGTCTTCGGCCTGTTCCTGCGTTTGTGGGGTGGGTGTGAAAGTATAATCGACCTCCATCATAAAGATAGCGCCGTAGCCCTGCATATATACGGCTTCCGTTTCGCGGTTGTCCCGTCCGAAGTAATCGCCGAAATCCCGGAAGACTCCCTGAATCATTCGAGGCTCCTTGAATCTGTCGTCAAGGATATATGAAAAGACATACAAATCTTCCACCGTCCCGGTGAGTTCTTCCGGCTTGATATCCTCGGTCGGTATAACGAGAATTCTCCGACTGCCGGTTCGTCCCATTGCCGATGGTATTGTTGGTGTTACTCTTCGATAGCGGGTATTGTATATGTACGATGGTGATGTGGGAGCCGGTGGCTCCGGGACACCATCTCTGATATTTGTCGTAACATTTGTGAATGACTTACTCGGCGGATTAAACTCAAGGCCTTCCTTGAATAAAGTAATCTCGCCGCTCCAGCCGTAAGGAACTTTGAGGGTATATCTGCCTTTGGAATCTGTGATTGTAGTCTCGCCTTCAGCATCGTTCCGGCTTGTAGTGACTTTGACACCGGCAATCGGTTTTCCTCCCATTTGTACCACATCGGAAATCGTTAGCATCTGCGATTCGGCGTAGTAATCCTGATTATTCATATTATCCGTAATTGCTGCGTATGAACGACTTGGTGGTGTAATTTTGTAGCCTTCTTTTATCGGTATCACTGTGCCGCTCCAGTCGTAGGGGACTCTGGCGCGATATTGGCCGTCCTTGCCGGTAATTGGAGCACCCGGCAGGCCCTCTATGAAAACTCCAGGGATATTAATTTCGCCGGAAATATCCAGAAGAATCAGTGTCGCTTCATAGTTTTGATTGTCCTGATTAAAGTGAACTCTGTTATAGACTGTGCCGTCAGGTTCGAACGTATAACCTTCTTTTTTCGGTGATACTGTGCCCGACCAGCCATATTGAACTGTCGCACTATAACGACCGTGACGGTCTGCTACCCTATTTCCGGGCAGACCCAGCATAACCACATCGCCCACGCCGACATTGCCGGAAATTTTATAGCTCAGTATTTCCGAACTATAGTCCTGATTTACCATATCTTCGCTAACGGCAGAATATATTTTTGACGGTGGATTGAATGTGAAGCCTTCTTTATGAGGCCTCAATTCACCGGCCCAGCCGAATGGAACAGAAACGCTGTAATTTCCTTTTGAGTCGGATGAATAAATTCCATCCTTAATACGCAAAGCTACATTAGGAACTCCGACATTGCCTGAAATGGTTAAAGTGATTCGTTCGGCTATGTAGTTTTGATTATCCCTGTCTGAGTCAACTGCCGTATAAGTCATGCTTGCCGGTTTGAATGAATAAGCTGCTTTTGCGGGTGTCACAGTACCGGCCCAGCCATGGGTAACTTCCGCGACATAATAACCACTGTCATCGGTGATAACTCTAACCGGAAAACCTTTCATCTCTACGCTGCCTAAGCCCGGGCCTACTGTTCCGGAGATAGTGAATGTTTCAGATGTATCTTGTGCAAAAGTAATGCCTGCTGTTATCAGAGTTGCGGTGATAAATAAAGCAGCTATACGATTAAAAGATTTCATTTTTGTTCCTTTCGTTTATTTATTGTTCCGGTCGTTTTTAGTTTTGCTCGATTTGCTTCAACTGGTTCGTCTGTGCAGCGAATGTCACTAAACTGCCGATTCGGGCGTTGTCCTGCCGCCGGTTAAGCTCAATCTGCTCCAGAGCTGCGGCAATCCACTGCCGGTCTTTTACCCGGGCG
>Ga0315539_1004110_pt1 | contig 10073 bp, 8 predicted proteins | sample SalMarSW160150MG_FD_203097 | JGI IMG/M metagenome (GOLD analysis project Ga0315539, IMG submission 203097) | Salt marsh sediment microbial communities from the Plum Island Ecosystem LTER, Massachusetts, United States - Salt Marsh Sediment SW1601-150 ... | reverse complement strand
TTTGTCCGGCATAGGGTAGGTTTCATAGTGAGGCGAGCCCCCATACTCGATCACTATCGTCTGGCCGAAGGAACGGTTCCCATTCTCGTCCAGAACCTCGACGTATATGTGATGGTTCCCCGACTCCTCCTGCCACTTCGTCCGGATCAGCCGCCAGTACCACTGCCCCGTGTTGACTTGTACCTCCTCGAGCCTGACTGTCGGCCAGAAGTAGTCCAGGCGGCGGTCCCATTCACGAGCTGGCGCGGGTGGCGGTGCCGTAGCAGTGGCAGTAGGCGGAGCAGCGGGCGCTTGTGTGCGCGTAGCCGTGGGCACCGGCGTATCGGTCTCCGTCGGCGTGGGGCTTCGCGTGGGCGTCGCGGTAGGTGCAGCAGTATGGGTCGGTGTGGGGCTAGGGGCAGTGGCGATCTTGTATTCCTGCATGGTGGGATTCTCTACCCCGAGCGCCTGGGCCAGATCGATCAAACACCTGGTAGTCTCCACATCCTCCGCCCGGTCCATATAACGGACAGCCGTCCCGGCAACGACCTCGGCAGCGTCCCCTTCTTCCAGCACCATCACCCGCTCTCGGGCCCGAGCCAGATCGCCATTGGCAGCATAGGACTCACTCACGCTGACTAGGTACTGTTCCCGGAGGTACTCCATCAGCGCGACGTTTCCGGGTACCTCTTCCTCTGCGGGAGATAGACGCCACGACAGTGACAGGCCGGCAGCGACCGCTGCGACCAACGCCACGACGATCAACAACCAAGGCAGCCATCCTCTGCGAGTCCGCGAAACCAGGCCATCCCCCATGATTCTTTCAGTGTGAAACCAGTCTGAACGTGACATTCAAATGCCAATGCTCGGTGTAGTCGACCATGCCCAGCCCTGTCACACAATCGCTGGGCAAGGAGTCCATTACCCACACTGCGTGATAACCAGCATTCGGAGGTATGTAGGCACTACCCCACCCCATGACCATATTGGCTTCCCCATCGTGGTTGGTGTACATGACATGAGCATTGGGTCGGCACGCCCCAGGAGTGTCAACTGCATCCTCGAATCCGAAGAAAGCAACCGGCACGTTGGGCATCCGGTTGCCGTTGCCATCCAGGACTGTCACGCGCAGTGACACGTCGTGCGATTCCCACAGTGTGTCCACAGCATACACGCTGCCCCCCGGGCAATTGGCCGCTTCCTGTGTGCCGACGCCGCCAAACACTTCCTGCAACCAGCCCCAATCTCTCGCGTTGGCGAATATGTCCCGGATGGTGACACCCGGGCGATTGGGACAGCTTCCCACGGGCTGCGAGGTTGCGGTGGGCGTGCTGGTGGGCGAATCCACTGTAGGCGTCTCCGTCGGGGGCACTGATGTGGAGGTTGTTGTCGCTGGCACAGGGGTACTGGTAAGTGGCTGCGGAGTGTTCGTGGGCCGCACAGAAGTGAAAGTCGGGGTAGGAGGCACAGGCGTGGACGTGGCCGTGGGAGGCACCTCTGTTGGGGTTTCCGTGGGCAGCGGCGTGTCGGTGGGCGTTGAGGTGGGCACTTCCGTGGGCGTGAAGGTAGGGACCGGTGTGGGCGTGGCCACGTAGGCCAGCATGGCCTCCGTGCTGGAGCCCAGGGCGTCGGCCAGCATCACCAGATTCCTGGTCGTCGTGTTGTCCTCACCTCGCTCCAAGAACTTCTCCGCGAGGTCACCCACCACCTGCGCGATGTCGTCCTCTTCCAGCTTGGCCAGTCTGTCCTTCGCGTGGTCCAGGTCCCCGTTGAGGGCGTAGGCGGCGCTGACCAGGACGATGTACTCCTCCTTATGCTCCGCCCTCAGATCCACGGGGTCTGTGTCGTAGTACTCCACGGGCCAGACGCCCCAGCCGATCAGGAATCCCACGCCCAGACCAACGGCCACTCCCACCAGTAGCAGCGCCAGCACTGCCCTCCACACGCTCATCCTCATCTCCGCAACGTAGCCCCTCTAAGAAGAGAACCGACGCTCAAGCCTCTGCCGGCCCATTCACTCGTCGGTTCTGCGCAAGGATACGGCTTTCCGTTGTCGCAACATACGCAGCTCACAGGTTGGAACCCTAGCTTCACGATCCCAAAGCTGCTATAATGCACCATGCCGAAGGTGGGACTCGAACCCACATGAGGGTTACCCCTCAACGGTTTTTGAGACCGTCGCGTCTGCCTGTTCCGCCACTTCGGCTTTCTTTTGCCGCCAGTATAGAGTAGGACGCGCAGTAAGTCAAGTGGACGAGAAGGCGTTGATCGCCGCCGCCAGGCGGGGCCATACCCACTCCTTCAATGAGTTGGTATCGCACTATCAGGACATGGTCTACAACGTGGCCTACCGTATTCTGGGGGATTCCCAGGCCGCGGCAGACGCGAGTCAGGACACCTTCCTCTCCGCCTACCAGGCTGTCGGCAAGTTCAGAGGTGGCTCCTTCAAGGCCTGGCTGCTGCGCATAGCCACCAACGCCTGCTACGACCAGTTGCGACTTCAGAAGCGGCGTCCCACCAGTTCCCTGGAAGCAGTCTACACGGATAGTGACCCCTCGTCTCACTTCGTCAATGGACGTGAATCGCCCGAAGAGTTTGCCCTGCGCCACGAACTGGGTGAGACCATACAAGGAGGCATAGCCACCCTTCCCCCTGAGCAGCGCGTGACCCTGGTGCTCTCAGACGTTCAGGGTCTCAGTTACGTCGAGATAGCACAGGCCACGGGTGCCTCGGTGGGGACGGTGAAATCACGCCTCAGCCGCGCCCGGGCCAGGCTGCGCGACTATCTGCTGGACCAGACGGAACTTCTGCCCGCTCACTATCGTCTTAGGAGTGAGGGCTGAGATGTCTTTGCTAGGCAAGTGGAGGAAACCCGAACACCAGTGGGTGGAGGAGTCGTTGTCCGCCTACCTGGACGGCGAGCTATCACCCGCGGAGAAGACCCGGGTAGAGCAGCATCTCCAGGAGTGCGAGGCCTGCGCCCAGAACCTGGCCACACTGCGGCAGACCGTGTCGCTCTTGAAGGAGTTGCCCACAAAACGTGCGCCGCGCTCCTTTACCATCAGGCCTGTAACAGTCAAGGCCAAACGTGCCGCGGCACCACCCGCCTGGGGCTACGGCCTGCTCAAGGGAGCCACTGCCCTGGCAGTACTCCTTCTCGTGCTGCTGGTGGGCGGCGACCTAGCCATGCACTTCGTCGGCGCCCCCCTGGCCTCCTGGGGACCGGGAGCTCCAGCAGAAGAGATAGCGCTGGCGCCCGCGTTCGAGCCCAGCATGGCCCCTGCCCCTGAAGAAGAGCAAGCGATTCTTGGTCACGACAAGACTGAGGCGCCAGCGCCTCCCACCAACCAGGAGGAACCGGCAGCGCCCCTGGAAGCTGCCGATGACTACGAGACTCAGGAGGAGATGCCTACTGCCGAAGCCAGGGCCGAAGAAACAACACCCGCTGGCACACCAGTCGCCCCGGTCCCATCCGGTGAGGAACCGCTGCTGGAGGAGGAAGGCGTGGGAACAGGTGCCGGCGAGACGCCCCCTGCCGCTCTCGCCACGCCGACGCCCGCTTCAACCGTTGGCCAGACGAGCGAGCCCACTGCACAGCCTGCACCAGAGACCGCGCCGGTGGAAGCAGCGGAAGAGAGCGAAGCTGCTCCATCACCCACACACACGCCGCAGGTACTGGCCATGGTTGAGGTCCCGCAAAGAGAAGGGGAAGTTGAGTACGCTCGCGGCGCACAACCCGAGGAAGAGGCCCTGCCCTTCTCTGCGCTCCGGCTGGCCGAGCTGGTTGCCTTGGCCGTCCTGGTTCTGCTCGGAACAGCCACCGTCGTGTCCGCCTGGCTCAGACGAAGAAGCGGCTGAGTCTTCCCCTTTTCTGGCCACAACTCAAGAGGGAACTTACTGGCTGTCAGAAGCTCGTCCCGCGAGCGCGCGGTATCTCCACAGGTTCCCCAGCGCTGCGGCCGCCCTCTCCGGCGTCGGGTAGTTGGGGACACCGGCCGCCTCCAGGATCCCGATGCCTTCACGCCATATCTCGCCAGGGGCGGACAGACAGGACACGACGGGCTTCTTCCCCGCCCAGCTCGTGAGCACTTTTGACAGGCTCTCCACGGCACCGACGTTGGCCGAGGCATAGGCAATACACAGTACGACGCCATCAACCTCCGCGTCCCCCAGTGCCGCGTCGGCAACCTCGGCGATGGCCTCCGGGTTGTACCACGCCGGTCCCATGTCCACAGGGTTGCTTCTCAGAGCCAACGGAGGAAGGGCCTTCTCGATCCTGCTCTGCGTCTCTTCAGAGAAGGTAGTCAAGACTAGCCCCTTTTCCTCGCACACGTCGCAAGCGGCCATCCCCGGTCCTGCTTGACCGGACAGCACCGCGGCCCTGTTGCCCTCCGGAACAGGACAGGCGTCCAGGGCCTTGACCGCATCCAGGAGTTCCTCCAGGCTTCTCACAGACACCCAACCAGCCTCTTTGAAGGCCTCCTGGTAGATCTCGTACTGCCCGGAGATGGAGCCGGTGTGGGACCTGGAGGCCTTGTCGCTGACCTCAGATCTACCTACCTTGTAAACCACCACGGGCTTCCTGCCTCTCACTCGCTTGGCGATCGCCATTAGGAGGCGCGGGTTGTCGACGCCCTCAATGTAGAATGCGATGACCCTGGTGGCTTCATCCTCCACCAGGTACTCCAGCAACTCGGCGAACCCCACGTTGCACCGGTTGCCCACCCCTATGACCTTGCTGAAGCCCACGTTCTGCTCCAAAGCCAGGAAGGCCAGGATATGGGCCATGCCCCCACTCTGGCTGATGAGGCTGATCCCACCCTTCTTCACCTGGGAGAACTCTGGAGTGAAGGAAGCGTTGAGGTCCTCGTGGAGGTTGACCAAACCAAAGGTGTTGGGGCCAATGATGGGCATGCCGGCGTGGTTGGCCAACTCCGAGATCTCCTCCTGAAGTCGCGCTCCCTCCTCGTCCTCGATCTCCTTGAACCCAGCGGTGATGAGCACGATGCTTCTTACGCCTCTGGCGGCGCACTGCTCGATGATCCCAGGCACAGCCTGCGCAGGCAAGACCACCACCGCCAGGTCGATGTCCTGAGGGACGTCCAGAAGAGAGGCGTAGGCCTGGATGCCGAAGAGTTCCGTCTCCTTCGGATTGATGGGGAACAGCCCACTCCCAAAGCCGCCCTCGGTGAGGCTCTTCATCACGTGGTATCCCAGCTTGCCGGGGTTCCTCGAAGCGCCGATGACGGCCACACCTCGAGGGCGAAGAAGCGCGCCCAGATTCCCTTTCCTGGTCAGCATCGGCTCGGCCTTTCTCGATAAACAGGGAGTCTGACATCAACGACGTGTTACTGGCACCCATTGTACGCCCACGCTGAAGGACAGTCAAAGGTGATCAGAAACCGTGCCCAGACAACAGAACCTCCATTCTGATCACACAGGGCGTGGTGAACCACCAGCGACAGTGATACAATGGACGCGATCACTCCACAGCGGCCACAGCGACCGCGGTCTGCCACCGAGAGGCTTACGTTTGCAGAAACTCACCTACAGAGCCATCGCCCTCCTCTATCTCCCGCTTGCCGCGAGCTGGGCGTTGATGCTGGCGGAGGCACCGCTGATCAACGCCTTCCTGGCTCGAGGCCCGGACCCCGAGGTATCCCTGGCAGCCTTCGGCGTTGCTCTCAGCATCATCCTGGTCGTCGAGGCCCCCATCCTCATGATGCTGGAGCTGAGTATCGCCCTCTCCAGGAGCATGGCCGCGTTTCGGAAGATCCGCGTCTTCTACTTGATCGTCGCCGTCGGCATCACGGCGCTTGGCCTGGCTCTCTTCTACACTCCATTATGTCAAGGTCTTCTCTGCGGACTGATGAGGATTCCACCTAACATAGCAGAAGCGACGGTGCCCGCGCTCCGGGTCCTGGTCTGGTGGCCCCTTCCGATTGGCTGGCGAAGAATCTATCAGGGCATACTCATCACAGACGGGCGCACGCGAATCATCAGCGTCGCGACGGCCGTACGCCTTGTGGTGCTTCTCGCGGCGATAGTCGCCGGCCGGACTCTCGATCTCCTCCCGGGCGCCACCCTCACCACAACGGGTATGGTGCTGGCGGTCACAGTCGAGGCCGGCCTTACACACTGGGCTGCCCAGTCCAGCATGCGCAGGAGACTATCGAAGGATACTCCCGACCCGGAACCATTCACCTCGCGTTTCCTCTGGTCGTTCTACCCGCCTCTGGCTATCACAACAGTGCTTCGCCAGATGATTCGCCCGTTGATCACCGCAGGGATCGCCGGGGCGCCCCTGGCGGAACTCTCTCTGGCGGCCTTTCCGGTAGCCTTCAGTCTGACGAGCCTCTTCTGGGGACCCACCATGGCTCTCCGCCAGGTGACCGTGGCCCTGACGAAAGACGGGGAAACGTGGCACAGAGTGAGCCGCTTCGTGCTCGCCGCCGGCCTGGGATTGACCGTGCTCCTCTGCTTCATCAGCTTCACGCCGCTGCTGGACCTGGTCCTCACAAGGTTCTTCGGGCTTTCGGAGACTGTGGCGGCCTTCGCGGCCCCTGCCACCCGGGTCATGGTCCTGATGCCCCCCGCCTACACGCTCCACGCTCTCTTCACCGGCCTTCTGGTCAAGAAGGCACGTACGTCTACCGTGCGCACGGCCAAGATCCTCGACCTGGGAGTCGTCGCACTGACCCTGTACCTGGGCCTTGGATACGGCGGCTTGCGGGGCTCCGTGCTGGGCGCAGTGGCTATGACCTCAGGCGCCCTGGTGGAGGCGATCTGGCTATACTGGAGAAGCAGAGAGGGCGTGAGGTCGATCACCGCTTCCACCGAGGACGAGGCAACCGTCTAGTCGTGAAGCTGCACCCACGTACTCTTCACTCCTGGTCAACCCTCATGGACTCGCCACCATGGTCCAACGTCCGTCGTTTCTCCTGCACAGGCAACCGGTGTATAATTGCCACCGGTGACGTATGAGCCTGCGATCATTCCTGCACAAGGCGCGAGAACACGGCCGGCTTACCGTGATCAGCGACCAGGTCGACCCCCACCTGGAGATGGCTAGAGTCATCGATGCGCTCGAAGGCCCACCCCTCCTCTTCGAGGACCTGAAGGGCTACGACAACCCGGCCGTGGCCAGTGTCTGCGGGGCGCGAGAGAACCTGGCTCTCGACCTGGGGGTGGATGCAGCTTCGTTGCTCTTCGTCCTGGCCGAGGCGCTAGGCAGCCCCGTTGTTCCCGATGTTCTCCCCAGCGGACCGTGCCAGGAGGTAGTCGAGGAGCAGGTCGATCTGGACCGGTTGCCCATCCTCCGCCACCTGCCTCACGACGGCGGCCCGTACATCACCGCGGGTGTGGTGGTCACGAGGGATCCCGACCACGGGCGCAACGTATCGTTCCACCGCCTGCTTCGGCTGGACCGTAGACGCCTGGTGGCACGCCTCGTAGAGGGGCGCGGCACTGACCTGCTGGTCAACAAGAGCACCTCTGCCGTTGAGGTCGCCATCTGCATCGGCAACTCACTGCCGGTGCTGGTGGCCGCGGCCACCTCTCCACCACCGGACGTGGACGAGATCAGCATCGCCAACGCACTGTCGCCTACCCCCCTGGTCAAGTGTCTCACCATCGGCCTGGAGGTTCCGGCGGACACCGAGATCGTTCTGGAAGGGCGCATTACGCAAGACTCTGCCCCGGAGGGTCCCTTCCTGGACCTGACAGGAACCATGGACATCGTACGGCCAGGACGCATCGTCGAGGTGACGTGCGTCACTCACCGCCACGATGCCATCTACCAGGCCCTGCTACCAGGGGGACGGGAGCACAAGCTCCTCATGGGCCTGCCCCGCGAACCTACCATCTACACTGAGGTAGGCAAGGTCTGTCGCTGCTTGAACGTCGTCCTCACGCCTGGGGGCGGTACTTGGCTGCACGCCGTGGTCCAGATAGAGAAAAGAGGGACTGACGATGGTCAGAGGGCCATAGAGGCCGCCTTCCGAGGCCATCCCTCACTGAAGCACGTAGTGATCGTGGACGACGACGTAGACATCTACGACCCCCACGACATAGAATGGGCCATCGCTACCAGGTTTCAAGCCGACCATGACCTGGTTGTCCTCGAGAACCAACCGGGCAGCTCTCTAGACCCGTCGGCCACCCACGTCCCCGGAGAGAAAACGCGAACCACGAAGATGGGCCTTGACGCCAGCATCCCGTGGTGCAAGCCTTCTGGAGAGCCCCGTTCGTCGGAGGAGAGGGAGGCCTTCAAGAGGATCAGCTACCAAAGCTAGGGGTTTTTCATGGAGCTGACAGCAGAGGAACAGGCCATACTGGCGGGAGACCAGGGGCCGGCGGCCAGGAAGGCCATGGAGATCCTGGTCGCGCTGGGGACCATCTACGGAGCACAAGACCTGGTGCCCGTGTCCAGCGTCCAGGTGGCCGGTGTCAGCTACGGCAACGTAGGGCAGGCGGGGCTGGAGTTCATTCGCGAATGGGCGGAGGAAGGAGCACGTGTCAAGGTGCCCACGACCCTCAACCCCGCAGGCATGGACCTGGAGGCCTGGCCGGAGATGGGAGTGCCCGAGGAGTACGCCCGGCCTCAACTGGAGCTCATCGAAGCCTTCCGAGCCATGGGCATTGCCACGACCTGTTCCTGCACGCCCTACCTGCTGGGCGTTCGTCCTCAACTCGGGGAGCACCTGGCCTGGAGCGAGTCCTCCGCGGTGAGCTACGCCAACTCCGTACTGGGCGCACGCACCAACCGCGAGGGCGGACCTAGCGCCCTGGCCTCCGCCATCACTGGCCGAACCGCCAACTACGGACTTCACCTCGACGACAACCGGCAGGCCCAACTTTTCGTGGACGTGAAGTGCTCAGTGTTGTCTGTTGCCGACTATGGCGCCCTCGGCTATCTGGTAGGCCAGAGAGCAGGCGACTCCGTGCCCTACTTCCGGATGTTTACAGGCCGGAAGCCGGGGTTGGAGGAACTCAAGACACTCGGCGCGGCCATGGCTGCCAGCGGTGCCGTCGCCTTGTATCACGTGGAAGACGTGACGGCGGAAGCACGCCTGGGCGGCGTGTTGGGCAAAGACGTATCCTCCATCACCATTGAGTCGCTGGAAGAGGGATATGAAGCCTTGGATGGCTTTGGGCAAGATATCGACCTGGTATGGATCGGTTGTCCTCACGCGTCCCTGGCCGAGATCGAACGAGTGGCAGATCTCCTCCGTGGCCGCACACTCGTCGCTGACCTATGGATCACCGTGGCCCGAACCGTCCTCCAGTCGGCCAGCGCCGGTCGGCTGGCCGAGGAACTCCAGACCGCCGGAGGCCGGCTGGTGGCCGATGCCTGCCTCTTAGGGGCACCCCTTCGTGAGATGGGGTTCACCAGCGTGGCCACCAACTCTGCCAAGGCTGCCTTCTACTTGCGCAGTCTTCAGCGCCTCGAAGTCCGGTTCGGATCCCTGCCCCAGTGTATCGAGGCGGCCGTCACGGGGGGCTGGAAACCTTGAAGGTCAGAGGTAGAGTGATCAGGGATGGCCAGGCTCGAGGTCCTGCTCTCGTCTCCACGCAGGCCATTGGTTTCTTCGGGGGTGTCGACCCGGAGACCAGTGTGGTGGTCGAGCCAGGCCATGAGTTGGAGGGGCAGGCCATAGCCGGCAGCATCCTGGTCTTCCCGCACGGAAAGGGCAGCACCGTCGGCTCCTACACCCTCTACCGCCTCTGCAAAAGTGGTCTGGGGCCCTCGGGCATCATCAACTCACAGAGCGAGGCCATCGTTGCCGTGGGAGCCATCATCGCCGACATCCCCATGGTAGACCACATCGACATATCTCAGATACGGACGGGGGACACCGTGACCATCGAAGGGCAGACCATCGAGATCACTCGCCCGGACACTCAATCCTGACCTGACACATCGACGTGACAGGGCGAGCCGCTCGTCGATGATGGCTGACCACGCAGGAGACGTGCTGAGATCGAGAAAGGGGAGACAAAGAAGATGATCGTCCATCCTTCCCTGTCCATCCTCTGTGTGACACAGGATGGTGTTCCGTCTCTTCAGCCCTTCCTGGACTTCCTTCACTCTG
>Ga0315539_1004109_pt1 | contig 10075 bp, 6 predicted proteins | sample SalMarSW160150MG_FD_203097 | JGI IMG/M metagenome (GOLD analysis project Ga0315539, IMG submission 203097) | Salt marsh sediment microbial communities from the Plum Island Ecosystem LTER, Massachusetts, United States - Salt Marsh Sediment SW1601-150 ... | reverse complement strand
GCTTCAGATATTCATGTAACTGGGCATTCTCGATGGCAACTGCGGTCTGGGAAGTGATGGATTGGCACAAATTCAGTTTTTCCAAATCCAGCCTGTGTTCGCCGGATATGCCTAACCCGGCAATCCCCAAAATCCTTTGCCCCACACGGAGGGGCATCAAGATCAGCTCTTCGGCGGCATCCGCAAAGAAGAACTCCTTTTTTCCTTCTGGGGTTTGATCCTCTCTCATTATTTTCGCCATCTTGCCCGTTTCAAGCACTTCTCTATGATGAGGGGCAACCTCTAAGGTCAGATTCGCTTTTTTCTCAGCAGAATCAAACCCCTTGTGAGCAGAATAGACTGCTTCTACCTTCAAGTTTCTTCTATCCTCATCCAAAAGTGCTATATAACTCAGCTTCGCCTCGGTGATCTCAGCCATCCGCTGGCCCAGAACTTCCAGCACCTGGTTCAGATTCAGACTTGAAGATACCGCGTAGGAGATATTCAAAAGCAAGGAAAGATCCTTGGCTTTCTTGGCCCAGCTGGAGAGCAAATTCATGTTGTCAATGGCCATTCCCACCTGTTGACCGACAGCCGACATGAATTCGTTCTCCTCCAGGCTGAAATCTTTTTGGCTGAAGCTGCCCAATGCGACCATTCCGAAAATCTCGCCTTTGGCAGCAAAGGGAACGGCTAATAAGGATTTCACTTTCTCGCGTTTCAACCTGTTATCCCGAGGTGAGCACTCTTTTTCCACGTCAGGGATGAAGAGTACCTGGTCTTGTGCGGCTGCTTCCCCGAAGATCCCTTCACCTAACTTGATCTGATCAAGTTCGGGGATTCTGTCCACCTCTATCCCCCTCCACGCTTTCACCCCCAGACTCTTTTTCTCCTCATCCAAAAGATACATTATCCCCCAATCGAAATCGGTCACCCCCAAGATCGTCTCCAACACGTCGTCAAACATACGGTCCATGGCCTGAGGCTGATTCACCGCAGCGGCTATAACATTTAAAGCCAGAAGCCTTCGATGCAGGTCTCTGATCTTCTCTTCTCTCCCTTTGAGTTCTTGGGCCAAAAGTTCCAGGGATCTTCCCAATCGATCATAATCGTTTGAGCCCTGATTGTGTGTAATCTGTGATCCGTCTTTCCGGTCGCAGAGGGTCTCCGCCTTTTTGACCAGCCCGTGAAGGGGAGAGAGGATCCTCCTGATCAAAAAGAGCACAACGGATGTGACCAAGACCAAACAGATTAGCGCGAAAAGGAACTCCGGCCTGCGGGGATATTGGGAAACCAAAAACTGCCAGCCAAACCTGTAGAAGAGGAACATACCTGCGCAGAGCAAAACGGCTGACAGGATCGTAGTTTGCGTAAGGGGACGCCTTTTCGGAGAAGTATTAGATAACATCATGCTGTCGTGATTACCCCATTGAGATTTTCAACCAGTCGGGTCCGAGATTCGTCCTGGTTTCTCGGCACACCAGGAGGTTTCCGGGAATTGACGTGATCCTCAGCCAACGTCGTCCGGCTTCGGTCCTTTCGGCCTCCAGAGAGAGACAATTGTGGATGTTCTCTTCAGCCTGTATCGGCAAATCTCCTTTGGACCCAGAAATTATGTGGCCACCGGACTTCCTTGCAGTTTGTCGGAACTTAGGTTTTGCTGTGAATCGACCGAATCTAAGAAACCTTCCAATACCTTCTGGATTCTATCTGCTCCCTTTTCAATGTTTCGGATATACTTGAAGTTCTCTGGACTTATGTTGCATTCTTTCAATCTCAGAAGTTCCGCTGAGCCGATAATGGTGGTTAGCGGATTGCTCACCTCAAATTTCAAATCTGACCAGGACGTAGGAAGACGCTTTTGGCCTTCCAACCGATCCTTCATTCCTTCAAATCGCTTAAGTTCCCCTCTCATCCGTTCATTTGAGCGCACCAGAAGTCCTTCTTTCAGAGCCAAGGAGAGCTGGCTGGAGACGTGTCTGACAAAGGTTGTCTCCTGCTGGGTGATGGGTTGTCGCTCGAAGTTTCGCATCTCCCCCAAGGAGACCACCCCTATCGCCTCCCCGTCAAGGGTCAAGGGAACCAAGAGTGCGGATTTAATCCTTTCATCCAGAATAAGCTTTGCCTCCTTCACCGGCATCAGGCTTTCCGGGTCGTCTTGATTGATCAGCATGGGTCTCTTAGCTTCCAGGGTCAGACGGTGCCAGGGCAGATCCTCCAAAGAGAATTTCTCCATTTCTCTTAAATTCACTCCTTCCGTCCTGATTTGATGCAGCGCATGGGTGATCAGATGATCCCTCCCTCTGTTTAGAAGGCTGATTCGGGCAAAGCTTTTTGGCAGCTCGGTGGTCAAGCTTGTGGCCACCTTATCCAGGAAGGCCTTAATGTCCTCATCTTGAGCCAACTTCCCAGCGTAGTCGGAAAGCAGCGAGGAGAGGTGCTCTTCGACTTTTAGCCTCTCTAAAAGCCTCTTTTCCTGGATGATAAGGGCAAGCTGCTGGCTCAATGGTCTTAGCCATTTCACGTCGTTGGGTGAGTAGAAGCCTGGCCTTTGATGGCCTAAGCTCAAAGCCCCGCAGATTGATTTGCCAAACCACAAAGGAAGGATGAGGCTGGATCTGATTCCGCACGCCTTGAGCAGTCCGTCATCTGTCAAGTTCTTATCTGTTGCGAAGGAGCTGGACGAACGGATATCCTCCTCGATGAAGGCCTCCCCTGACTTCACCACCTTCCCCACGGCGGTATCAGCCGTGGGGATGCTGGTTCTCTTGTCCAGAAGGACCCCACCTGATGTTCCCTTGGAGATGCGCTTCATGTTCTGCCCCGATCTATCCGTAAGGGCTAAAGAGATATAGTCAAAACCAATTATCTTCTCCAGTTCCGCGGCAACCCGGGGGAAGGCCTCCTCCAAAGAGTCGTCCTCTTGAGCCACGTTAGAGACGGTCTCTACACAAGAGATGTAGTCTCTCCTTTTCTTGTTTCTCTCTGAAGTTAATATCTGTTTTGCCGCCAGCCCCAGACTTTCGCCCAAACTGGTCAGGAATTGAATCTCCTGGTAGGCAAAGCGATCAGGTTTCGAATCATAAATCCCCAAAAGCCCCAGTATCTTTCCACAGAACTTGATGGGAACGCAAGCAAAGGAACGTACGTTGTCCTCTGGGAAAAAGAGAGTGCCATATTCAGGCAAGCTGGTAACATCGGAGGTGCTGGTAACCTCCTTAGACCTAGCCACCTCCTGATATAATGGATTGGTGGAATAGAGGTCGTAGAGGTGGGCTAAGTTCTTTGCGGTTATCCCCCAATGGGTCACCAAGATCATCTCTGAGGAGCGGAAAGTGGGCTTGAAGATGACCCCCATTTTGTATCGCATCACGTTCATCACACAAGGAAGAGAGTGTTTGAAGATGGCGTCCAACTCTTTGTGGTGATTGAGGATAGATAGGACGGCCTTGGTACAGATCAGCTGCCTGAGACGCGACGCGGCAGTTTTTCTGACCTCGGAGAAAGCAGATGACCATTTCAGGAAGCCTAACAGCACTAGTCCAGTTCCAGCAATGTAGCCAGAGATTTCTGCTATCGACACGAGCGCGTGTAATTTGGGCATAGTTAGATTAGGGTTCTCATAGAAACCGTGAACAAGTCTCGTCCCCCCAGCCAACAGGAGAAGGAATCCACCCAATGCCAGTATCCTCCAGCTTTGGGGGCACTGTTCGAAGTATTTATTCTTGGATTTCACAATCAAAAGCGAGAAGGCAAGGAAGATCAAAGGAGGCAGCACTTGCATTATGATTCTATACATCTTTTGGCCCTCCTAAAGAGAGATTGAGGTTATGGTTCGACTTCGCTCACCATGAATGGTTCGATTTCACTCAGCATGAATGATTCGACTTCGCTCGGCATGAATGGTTTGACTGTGCCCATCAGGAACGGTTCGGCTGGGATCACCATCGGTGCTCCGAGTGCGCCCCCTCACCACGAAAGGATGGATAAGAAAACTTTTGCAGAAGAAAGACTTTTCGATTCTTTCGGATAGCTTCGAGAGCATCATCATTACGAGACCGTCAGGCGGAAGAAAAAGGCATACGGTTTCTCAAAAAATCAGATGGAGAGATAAATCAGCCTGTGACTTCCTATGAAATCATCACACTTCTATTATCGACCGAAAACGTTTAACTTTTAGCTGGCCAGCAGTGGTCAACTCAGAGACGGCGGGTTTGAAGTATAAAGAAGATAAAAACTCAGCGTAAGACTTTTTCTCTAACAGGGGGCTAAGACAGAACTATACGCACGAATACCCGCGCCAGCATGGGCGTCCGGGAGATGGGTGGGTTTACCATAAGTCGTATCTTTTGATTCTTTCCCTCAAGGTATTTCTGGAGATACCCAGGATTTGCGAAGCCCTTACCTGATTATGGTTGCAATATTTCAGAGTGAGAAAGATCAAGGACTTCTCCAAAGCTGAGAGGAGACGGTCATAGATCTTGCCTTTGGAATTCACCAAAATCTCATCGTATATGGGACTTAGAACCTGATCAAACATCAGGTCATAGCTCTTTTCCCCAACGGAGCATCCTTGCCGTGTTTTGTCATAACCGGCTCTTGCCTTTTCCGGGCTCTCCGACGAACCCGAAATTTTGGTGACTCCCTTCGAATCGATTTGTTTTTTCCCTCCCGGTGTTGCGGTGTGAACCTTGTGGCTAACACCCGTGGACAAAACTTCCTTCACCATAAATGAGATCCTTTCCGGCTGAATGGGTCTTTTTACTGCTCCGTAAACCTCCTCTTTTATCGTGGGGACGGTGGTTTGGTCGGATGAATTGCCAGTAATGGCTATGATGGGAGTATTTGCATTCGACTCTCTGAAATCCCTTAAAACATCAATTACCCAGCGGTGGGGTGAACTCAAATCCATGACGGCCAAATCGGGTCTTGAGTTTATCATGGAGGATTTGGCATTCTTGGGATCATGAGAAAAAATGAGCGTGTGCTCTTGTGGGTCGAAATACTTACGAAGATCCTCGCACGTTCTTAGATCTTTGCCCACCACCAAAATCTTCTTCATGGCTCCGTTGCCCCCTTTGGATGACGAAGGCTCGTCTTGGAAGGTCAGATTTTTCTAAAGGTTATATCGGCAGAAAAGAGGTGATCTGAAGCAAAAGGCATTCGTTTTGCAAAGCACTGGCTTCTGCTATTTAAAAAAGACAGACGGAAATTCCGCAGAATTCTGCAGTCCGGGGACCTGGGGGCCTGTTGAGCCGCAAAAAAAAATCCCGGTTGGCGAAAAGCGCCAACCGGAATCGAAAGGATGCATGTTCCTTCCCTGTGTCATTCAGGCAGCGTGACCATCAAATCTTAAGCCGGCGGATTCTTGGAGCTCAGCCCGGATCAGGCTTCTTTGACCGCCTGGAGAAATTCCTCAAGCGGTATGGCCACCAGATTCTCCGGTGCCACCTTTCCTTTCATGGCCGTCTTGAAGAGAACCTTGAGGGCCGATTTCTGATCGGGAAATTCAGTGATGTAAATGAAATCGTATCTTCCCAGAAGGGCGTAAGCGTTTATGATCTTTCCGCCAGCCTGGCGTATCTCCTTCTGCGCCTCTTCCATGTACTGCTGACTTTCCTTGAGTCCCTTAGTCCCTTCAGCGGTTGATCTGAAAAGAGTGACATATATAGGCATGTTTTTCACCTCCTTTGATCCGTGAAAGATTGGCCGTGGGGGAACACCCAAAAGCTTTTTTGCTCGGCTGGGAGCCCTTTAAGTGAACCCTCACCAGTGACCTGGCTGTTTTTCGGTTCAGGCCAGGGGTACCCTGAGCCAACAGGGGAGTTTACTCTTCGATTATCCCTTCTACCAGCCTTAAGGCCGCTTGCTTTCCTCTTTCGCCGACCTCCATTTTCGGCCCCACGCAGGAGGGACATCCATCAGAACATCCACAGCTTTCTATGATCTCTTGACAGGCTTTGAAGACGTCCCTGGACAGCTTAAATATCTTCTCGGAAAAACCGACGCCGCCGGGATAGTTGTCATAAACATAGACGGTGGGTCTTTCAGAGAATGGCGATTTTACCTGGGGAAAGGTCCTTATGTCTTTAGGATCACACATAACCCACAGCGGAACCACGTTGCGCAGTATATTGGCTAAGGCTCTCAAGCCTCCGCCTAAGTCTTCTTGGGAGAGGCCGATTCTCGAGGAAATCATTTCCGGAAACTCAAACCAGAACGAGGTGGTGTGCATCTCCTGTTCGGGAAGATTAATCTCTCCAAAACCAACATTTTCATGCGTGCGGAATTTTATCTTCTTATAGTTGGTGGTTAAGGTAGTCACTGAGACCTCGCCCCAAACCTGGTTTCCCGAAGGGCCTTCCTTTTTCTGGCTTTCCTCCAAAACCTTTATGTCAGTTTTCGTTATAGCGTCGGTGTAATAATCCACCTCTACCTCTTTAGCGTAAGCCCTCTTTCCCTCCCAGTCCAGCTCCTCGATTTGATATTGGTCCGCGCCATGCAGGTAGACCGCATCTTCGTACAAAAACATGGGGGCGCTGAAATAATCCATCTCACCGATGACTTTATTTCGGTCGGTGGAATCCAGGATTACGAAATTCTCCGGAGAGGCGCTTCTTAAGCTCACCTTTTCCGCCGGGTAGATTTCAGCGGTCCAATGCCATTTTCCGTTTACGTGATGCAGAACATTGTTTTCCTCCAGGTGAGCCAATATCTTTTCTGTGGCGTCGACTCCGAATTTCTCTTGATCGGAAAAAGGAAGCTCAAAGGCGGCACACTTGATATGGCTGATCAAAATGATCAAATTATTGGGATCGACGATGCCGCTCTCCGGCGATTGACTGAAGAAATAGTCGGGATGGTTGATTATGAACTGATCCAGAGGCGAGCTGTTGGCCACCAGAATTGCCACGGAGACGTCCGTTCTCCGCCCCGCCCTCCCTGACTGCTGCCAGGTGGAAGCGATGTTTCCCGGATATCCTGCCATCAGGCAAACGTCCAATTGTCCGATGTCAATCCCCAATTCCAGGGCATTGGTGGAGACCACACCTTTGATCTTCCCATCTCTTAAACCCCTTTCGATCTCTCTTCTCTGAAGCGGAAGGTAACCGCCGCGATAACCCCTCAGGGAATCAGGGGACTTTTTTGCCTTTTTCATGACCTCGGATAGGTAGGTCAGCAATATCTCCACTCTCAACCTGGATCTGGCAAAGACGATGGTCTGAACGTCATTCTCTAAGAATCTGGCCGCCAACCTTTGTGCCTCGTTGACATAAGATCTCCGTATTCCCAGTTCCTTATTTATCACCGGAGGATTATAAAGGATGAAATGTTTTTGGCCGGAAGGTGCTCCATTGTTATCTATCAAGATCATCTCTTCCTCCACGATCCTTTGGGTGAGCTCCTGGGGGTTGGCGATAGTGGCGGAACAGCAAATGAATTGGGGATCGGATCCATAGAATCGGCACACCCTTTTCAGCCTTCTTATCACGTTGGCCAGGTGACTGCCGAAGACTCCCCGATAGTGATGGATTTCGTCGATTACCACAAACTTCAAATTCTCGAAAAGCTTGATCCAGCGGGTGTGGTGCGGCAGGATCCCGGCGTGAAGCATATCCGGATTGGTCACCACCACCTGACCTGCGGTGCGGATGGCGACTCTTGCGGAACGGGGAGTGTCCCCGTCGAAGGTATACGTCTTTATGTCGGAGTCCAGATCGGTTATCAATTGATGGAGCTCCGCCACTTGATCCTGGGACAGAGCCTTGGTGGGGAAAAGATACAGCGCCCGACTTTCAGGCTTTTCCAGAATTCTGTTGACTACCGGAAGATTATAACATAGGGTCTTGCCGGAGGCAGTGGGGGTGACGATCACCACGTTTTTGCCGGAAGAGATTTTTTCTATGGCTGAAGCCTGGTGAGAATATAGTCTTCTCACTCCCCTTTTCTCTAATACGGCTTTGATCCTGGTGTCGATCCCTTCCGGAAACTCAGCCCAGGTGGCTTCTCTTGGGGCGATTACCTCCCAATGGGAGATACAAGCTCTAATGTACCTGTCCGTTTTGAACTGATCTAAAATCTGTAGGAGATTCATCCTCGAACCCTTGTCTTTCGCTTTTGATCTAAACTACCATCACCAGGCTTGATTTGTCAAGAGCAAAAACGCGGAGGCAGGTTTTTGCCATCGTTTTTGATCTTAAGCAGCCATCCCAGATTTGCAGGAATTCTCTAATGTCACCCGGAAACGTGCCGATCTAACGAATGTTCGGTCTTGGCACAGGCGTATGATAGTGTTTCTTCAACTTAAGAACCCTTTAACCTTAGACCAAAGGGGGCATCATGTTAGCTTGGTGCGCGATTTTATTCATTTTGGGGATTCTGGCATTTTTGGATGCCATGCTGAGCCCGCCTTACGGTGACGTTTTCAGAAAAGTGAACTCTCTGCTGTTCATGTTGATTTCTTTGGGCATGCTGATCAGGCTGAGGATGGAGAAATCGCAGCGCAAGGGGAAAAGTCCAGCGCACGAAACCGAGAGCCTGAAGAAGGAAAAGACGCCGGTGGGGGTGGAGAACTAGAGAATTCAGTCCGAAGACAAGTCTTTACCTACGCTAATCCATCATGTTTTTCGTCAGCTCGATCCATTTCGCAACTGAGCTGTGGCAAATAAGAAGACAGCCCCGCCTGTGGTGAGGCTGTCTTGTTCACAGATACCTATCTCCCAGCCCCTGTCCCACGCTTGGGCAAAGGTCTAACGGCTGCATTGATGAATGCACTGAGAAGGTGCCCACTTTCATGACCGAGTATTGACCGAAGAGCTGGAAATCAGATGGATTATTAGGCCGCATGGAGTGGGAGCTTGGGACAGCCGGTTTTTGGCGAATCTGCAAAATTTCTCTTGCTTTTCCCGGACAAACTCGTATATTTGTAGGGGTGTATGGTGGGGGAATAATGGCGACAAAGAAAACGAGAGCAGATTCATCCATTTGTCAGAAGGAGGTTTTTGATAATCTTTTTGAGGTTCTCGGTCGCGACCTGAAACGAAATGAAAGATTGGCGCCTTATACCACCTTCGATATAGGAGGAGAGGCCGAGTTCTTCTGCGAGGCAATAAGCCCGGAGGATCTAATCAGGGCCATCCAGGCGGCGAAAGAGGCATGCATCCCGGTTTTTGTTTTAGGGGGCGGGAGCAACGTTTTGGTGAGCGATTCCGGATTCAAAGGATTGGTGATAAGAAATCGGTGCGACAAGATATTTCCCAACGATGAAAAGATTGCCTGTCAGTCGGGAGCATGGTTGGGTGATTTAGTCGGTTTGAGTTGTGAGAATTCGCTTTCCGGGATGGAGTTTGCGGTAGGGATTCCGGGCACAGTAGGAGGAGCGGTATATGGAAATGCCGGAGCTCTTGGAAAGGCAGTGGGCGACCTTCTGACCGAGGCAGTTATTCTGACACCCCGAGGAAGCATAGAAAGGGTTGAAAAAGGGTATTTTGAATTCGGATACAGAGAGAGTAGGCTGAGAAAGACTAAGGACACACTGCTCTCCGCGACTTTCGAGTTGAACCAGGGAGAGAGAGAAAAGATAGAAGGAGAACTCAAGAAGAATTTGGAGGAGCGAAGAAAAAGGCTTCCGCAAAAGGAGAAATCGGCGGGGTGCTTTTTCAGAAATGTGGTCGATAACGGAAGAAAAGTTTCAGCAGGATTCCTGCTGGAACAGATAGGCGCGAAGAACATGCACCAGGGAGATGCGGCTGTCTTCGAAAAACACGCCAATATCCTGATAAACTCAGGAAAGGCGAAGGCGAAGGACGTAAGAAGGCTGGCCGATCGCCTGAATAGAAGGGTAAAGAAGGAGTTTGGCATAGACTTGGAAGAAGAAGTGGTATATTTATCTTGAGATTTTAGCCGAGAATAGGAAAGGAGGTATTATCGAAAATATTTAAGAATTTTATGGTTTGAACCAGCAAAAGGAGTTTTCTTCCTGATGCGTCGTTTCAAGCAAAAGCATAAGACCGCCAAGTGTATCTTCTCTCTCTTGGGAGTGGCGGTTTTGTTTTTATTGATCTGCAGCCTCTGCGGTGAGGTCGGGGCTGTGGGC
>Ga0315539_1004108_pt1 | contig 10076 bp, 5 predicted proteins | sample SalMarSW160150MG_FD_203097 | JGI IMG/M metagenome (GOLD analysis project Ga0315539, IMG submission 203097) | Salt marsh sediment microbial communities from the Plum Island Ecosystem LTER, Massachusetts, United States - Salt Marsh Sediment SW1601-150 ... | reverse complement strand
AAGGATGGCCATTATATAGATATTTCTACAATTAGCGAAGACGATATTTTTAATGACATAATGGAACACTTATTAATCTTCGTAAAACAGAAACTATGACATATATTCTTCATGAAAAAACTCGTGACAAACTTTGTTATTTTCATGTTTATGTCGAAAGGCGTCTCCGAGGGCGGACATCTATTGCACAAAAGGATGATGAACGATAAAAGGTTTATAAAAGACAGTGACAATTAAAGCTGTCAGGTTCTGTTCCGGGAGAATCCAAAAGAAACTACCAGTGGTTATTGTGATTCCGGGGCTTTTTGGAAGAGGATTCGTGTCGAATTCTCTCTGAGAGATTTTTTCGCGACATGCCTTGCAGGTTAGAGGTTTCCGTTAAAAAATAGTGCGGCCCCGGAGGCGGGTTCGACGTCGATCTGCACCCGGCTGTCCTTACTGACAAGATTCTCTTCGTGCGAAGGCTGCCATGTTTCCCCGGGCTTGATCTCCGTGCCCGCAAGAGTCACTCCCGAAATGGCAGTCAACGCGGGAGCCTGCAAGCGCCAGACCTGTGCATCATGAGCAGAGGGAATGGAAATCTCTAACTTTTGCTTTGCATCCTTATTGATCAGGACCATGCGAGTGCTCCCATCCGGCATGTCCGCCGCAAAGGCCGATGCATTTGCCGGAGATTTATCGAAGTGTGCCGGACGCATCCGGCCTCCGGCCAGAACACCCGCTAACTTCATGCCGTAAAAGATGGGCCGGGCTTTGAAGCCCATTTCGCGACTGCCGGCGATGGGAGTGTAAAAGCTGCCTTCGGCTGCGATAGCCGCTGCATCGGGGGTAAGATGTTCTCCCGGCAGATGCCCGCCGAGTGCGCTGCGAATAACTTTAGCACCGCCGCCGTGGAGGTTCACACCGGCACAGCCAAAACTCGCCAATTTTAGGAGGTAATCCGCCCCCCAGAGGGCCGAGCAGAAGGCGTCGCTAACGCCCGGCTTGCCGCCACGGTAACAGGAGTTACCCTCGGTCATTCGGTAAACGAGGTTGTTCTCTCTGGCTATATTGATTACACGCGGCACATCCCGGTCCACCCTGGGATCCGGAGCGAGCAACCGTTCGACGGTAGAGCGAGGGTCGTCCGGCGGCCCCATAACGTAATAATGCCCGCTACAGGCCACAATCCTGCCGGGCAGTTGTTGTGGAGCTTGACGCGCGAAACGGATAACCCACTGCCCACTCGAACCGACGTCCGGCCCGCCGAAAACCGCTTCCGGCACGCGAGCAATTACCGCTAGGGCAATGGCCATCCATTGGTCGAGGTATTTATCGAAGTTCCAGTCCCGGGAACGCAACCGGTTGTTGTCGTTGCGGTAATACTCCGGTTCGTTTCCGATCTGAAAATAGAGCAGCCGCTTGCCCAGCTTCTTTGCGACATAGGCCGCCTCCTCGGCGTCCCGCTCGGGCGTGCCCGTCCCGAGATTTAAGTTATATATCACCTTCCAGCCCGTCGCCTCCAAAAAGCCCGCCAGGTTATCAACGGCAATCGGCTCGATCGCTGTAAACGAACGCGGCATCCAGTTATCCTCTCGGTGAGCGGACTCGGGCAGCTCCGGCGGACGATCGTTAGCTGCTGTCTTCCACCAGCAAAATTCACTGGAATTGCCGCCAAGGCGCAAAATGCCCTCGGGAGTGAGCGTCTTAAAAAGCGAGACCAGCTCACTGTTTTCCGGGTCAAAGAAGGTTGGGTCGGCCAATTGAGCTGTTTCACAACTGAAACCGAGATAATCGCGCGGTACGGGGATTGACGCCGCTTTTTCAAGGGTCAGGGAAATTTTTGCTACATTTTCCTGCGTCCCGGCCGCCGCATCGACACCGGCCGAGGCATTAGCCGCCAATGACAATGCACAAATCACAAAATACGCAGGAATGGAACCGGCTATAAGTTTGACTGCATCGCGCCTTGAGATTTTCATGGAGCTGCCTTTCCTTTCTTCGTTAAGGAACTGATATACATTTGGCATTAAATCTTTAACAAATTTATTGTAATCGCTGCCGTATATTTAGCAAATGCAAATTCCTGCCTGTGACAAGGATATTAACTTTTTCCGGAAAAGACACCTTAGAGTCAAAGGATTGAAAAATCTTGTATTAATTTCCTATTGGCCAAAATGCCCTGATGCAGTTATGATTCGAGTTTTGAGAAGTTAATATCATTGGGGAAAATGTAATAAAAGCATGAAATTATTGGAAAGGGAATCGACGTGAATAAACAAGTCATATTAATCAGTTTCCTGACATTATTGTTTTCGATCTCGTTGGCATCGGGTTCGGACATTCGACTGAATTCCCTTGGATATCTGCCGGATATGCCGAAGAAAGCTTCCATCGTAAAAGAATGCTCCGAATATACAGTTAAAAAAGTATCGGATGATTCCGTTGTTTATTCCGGCAAAACAACAGGGCCTGTGCATCAGGAAGATGTGGATCAGGATGTATGGACTGCTGATTTTTCCAGGATCGGCGAAAAAGGCAAATTCTATCTTGATATTCCGGGAGTTGGAAAATCTGTTGAATTTGAAATTGGTGATAATGTTTTTGATTTTGCTTATTATACCGCAATGCGGGGCTTTTATCTCTGGCGCTGCGGCACTGCAGTCGAAGGCGAACATAACGGCAATAAATATTCTCAAAAAGCATGTCACCTTAACGATGCCTACCAGGATTATATGGGTATAGACGACACTTCCGAAAGGGACGGCACGGGAGGCTGGCATGACGCCGGCGATTACGGCAAATACACCGTCAATGCAGGTATCACGATGGGGTGCCTGTTTCTGGCATGGGACCATTTTCAGGACAGGCTGGAAAAAATATCGCTCGATATTCCCGATACCGCGCCGGGCTTTCCGGATTTCCTGAAAGAACTCAAATGGGAGACGGACTGGCTTTTGAAGATGCAATACCCGGACGGTTCGGGAAGAGTTTCTCATAAATTAACACGCCTGAATTTCTCCGGATTTGTTATGCCGGACACAGATACGGAGAAAAGATATTTTACAGACTGGAGCACAGCCGCTACTGCGGATTTTGTTGCCGTGATGGCTATGGCGGCAAGGTATTTCAAGCCATACGATACCGAATATGCACAAAAATGTCTTGGTGCGGCGAAACTCAGTTACGAGTTCCTGCGAAAAAATCCGGAGCCTAAAAGGTTCCGACTGGGAGATTTCAATACCGGTGGTTACCAGACTAATGACACTGACGACCGGCTCTGGGCCGCTGCCGAGATGTGGGAAACGACCGGGGATATGGAATGTCTCAAAGATTTGGAGACCGGAATCGCTGCGTCCACCGCCGGCGGCAGAAGAAGAGGGGGCGGAGATTCCGACAGAAAGGTGGATGAAGATTGGGACTGGGGAAACGTCAGAAATCTCGGGATGTTTACATATGTCCTTTCCAGGCGGGCGGGGAGAAATACAGAATTACTCGAGACTGTCCGCCGGGATATTATTACCGTTGCCGATGGCGTTGTGGACAATACGAAACAGGACGTATATGGCAGACCGTTTCGCCGGTACTATTGGGGCTGCAACGGGACAATCGGCCGGCAGGTATTGAATCTGCAGGTGGCGAATAAATTATCTCCCAAGCGGGAATATATAGATGCTGCTCTGGATGCGATAGGGCATTTGTTCGGCAGAAATTATTACGGCCGTTCTTATGTCACCGGTCTCGGAATCAATCCGCCGATGTTCCCGCACGACAGGCGTTCGGGTGCGGATAATATCAAAGATCCCTGGCCCGGTTATCTGGTCGGTGGCGGTCATCCCGGCGCAACAAACTGGCAGGATATTCAGGACGATTACAGAACAAATGAAATCGCCATAAACTGGCAGGCTGGACTTGTTTACGCCCTTGCCGGATTTACCGGCGGTCAATCAAAATAGAATGGTAGATTCATTCGAAAAAGAAGAAGATGAATTGTAAATACAACTGTTTTTCAATCGTATTAATCTTATTGTCACTGTTCGGATCGGCAACTGCCGAAGACCTCACATTGCGTTATGACAAACCGGCCCGGAATTGGGAAACCGAAGCATTGCCCATCGGTAACGGCCGCATGGGAGCGATGCTCTTCGGTGGCCTGGAGACGGATAGGATTCAGTTCAATGAAATAAGTCTCTGGACCGGCAACGAAGATGTTATGGGCGCCTATCAGGCTTTCGGCAATTTGAATATTTATCTTCCCGGCCACGACAGTAATGTCACTGATTATCTTCGAGAGCTTGATTTGAGCCGGGGCGAGGCAAGGGTAAGTTATAAAACCGATGGCGTCACATATAAACGCGTTTATTTTGCCAGCCATCCGGCCCAGGTTATTGTGATTCATCTCAGTGCCGATAAGCCGGGGTCCTATACCGGTGAAATTGAGCTGGCGGACATGCACGATGCTCCGACTGTTGTTGAAGGTAACCAAATGAAATCCTCCGGAGCTTTAACTCTGCGAATGGCCGGGCGCAAACGCCGTGACCGACGCAGTGAGACCGAAAGATCCCAATCTCAGGCAAGCAGAGACTCGGAAATAACGATGTATTATGAAAGTCAGGTTATTGTGCTCAATGATGGCGGTGCCATTAGTGCTAACGGCAGTAAAATCGCCTTCAAGGGATGTGATGCCCTTACGATAATTCTGGGAACCGGCACAAGTTATATTTTGGATTATGAAAAGAAATTCATGGGTGACCATCCACACGATAAATTGACGGCACAGATGAAATCCGCCTCAACAAAGTCATTCAAGCAGTTGTGTGATGAGCATATTAAAGATTATCTCTCGCTATTCGACAGAGTGGATTTGAACCTCGGAGAAAGTTCCGCCGAACGCAGGAACCTGACCACGGATAAGCGTATCGAAGCTTATACCGCCGAGGGAAACGATCCCGGCCTGGAAGCGATGCTGTTTCAGTACGGCAGATATTTATTAATGTCCTGTTCGCGGGATTCTTTGCCGGCAAATCTTCAGGGACTCTGGAACGACCGGAATAATCCACCGTGGAACGCCGATTATCATACCAACATAAATATCCAGATGAATTACTGGCCCGCCGAGCCGGCAAACTTAAGTGAGTGTCACCTGCGTTTATTCGAGATGGTCATGGCGTTGCGCGTTCCATATCGGAAGGCCACCGCCGAACAATTCCCGCAGCCCGAGGGAAAGCTTATTCACGGATGGACCGTGCGCACGGAATCGAATCCTTTCGGCAACATGAGCTACGTCTGGAATATGGGCGGCAGCGCATGGTACGCCCAGCACTTCTGGGAGCATTATGCGTTTACACTTGATAAGGAATTTTTAGAAACCGCCTATCCTATGATGAAGGAAATCTGTGAATTCTGGGCGGATCACCTTAAAGAATTGCCGGACGACAGGCTTGTTGTGCCGAACGGCTGGTCACCGGAGCACGGACCACGCGGCGTCGATGGAGTGACCTACGACCAGATGATCGTTTGGGATTTGTTTAATAATACAATCGAGGCTATAGATAGTCTGGGAATTGATACGCGTTTCCGCGATAAACTCGTGACGATGCGGGATAAACTTCTCGGGCCGAAAATCGGGAAATGGGGCCAGCTCCAGGAGTGGATAGAGGACATTGATGATCCCAACGACCAGCATCGGCACACTTCTCACCTGTGGGGTGTTTACCCCGGCCAACAGATTAGCACGACCGTAACGCCGGATTTGGCTAAGGCGGCGGCAGTCTCGCTTGCCGCTCGCGGCGAAACAGGCGACAGCCGGCGGAGCTGGACCTGGCCCTGGCGTTGCGCCTTATGGGCCCGATTAGACAGACCTGAAGATGCGTATCGTATGGTCCGGGGGCTTTTCACCTACAATCTTCTGCCTAACATGTTTGCGAATCATCCGCCGATGCAGATGGATGGCAACTTCGGCGCCACGGCTGCTATTTGCGAAATGTTGCTTCAAAGTCATACTGGTGAAATTGAATTACTTCCGGCACTTCCGTCGGCCTGGCCGAACGGTTCGGTTAAAGGATTATGTGCTCGCGGCGGTTTTGAAATAGATATCCGGTGGGAGAAAGGCAAGTTAACCGGTGCCGTTGTTCGTAGCAAGGGCGTGCAGAGTTGTAAAGTCCGATATGGAGACAAAGTCGTAGATGTCAATCTGGCCGACGGTCAATCAATTTCCCTTGACGGAGATTTGAATAAAATCCTGTAAATATAAGACGAATTGAGATGAACTCTGAATTGTCGGGGAACTTTACAATGAACAGAAAGAACGGGATTAGCTTTTTGGTGGTGTTAATTGTCTTAGTTATAGCTGCAGTAACTTCAGCTCGGACGTGCATGGATTTCGATTTCGACTGGCGTTTCAGCAAGGGAAATTTTGCTACGGCAATGATGCCCGAGTTTGACGATTCTGCTTGGAGAATTGTAAATCTGCCGCATGACTGGAGTATCGAGGGGCCGTTCGGCGCCGAATACGGAAGCGGTAACGGATATGCCTCCGGTGGTATAGGGTGGTATCGTAAACATTTCAGGCTGGACGCTGCTGATAAAGATAAACTGGTAGCGATAGAATTCGACGGAGTTTACAACAATTCGGAAGTCTGGATAAACGGGCATTTTCTTGGCAAACGCCCGTACGGATATATCAGCTTCCAATATGATATGACGCCGCATCTGAAATTCGGCTCCGAGGAAAATATAATCGCCGTTCGTGTGGATCATACGAAATTTTCCGATTCCCGCTGGTACACCGGCTCCGGCATTTATCGCCATGTGCGGTTGCGAATTACCGATAAGGTCAGAATCGCGCATTGGGGGACGTATGTCACCACGCCGGAGATTAAGGAAAATTCGGCATTAGTACGCATCGAGACTACGATAAAGAACAATTCGAATCAGGCAAAAGAATTCTTTCTTCAATCGGATATTGTCGGGGCCGATGGAAAGATTATTGCCGGAAAGACTGTCCGGGGAAAGCTTAATGCAAATTCACAGCAGGTCCTCGTTCAGCAGATTGAAGTAGAAAAGCCTCAACTTTGGTCGATTGAGAATCCTGTTTTGTATGCGCTTCAAAGCAGCATAAAACAGGATGATACTGTGATTGATGAAGTTTCCACGCCTTTTGGAATTCGTAAGATCGAATTTGATCCGAAAATAGGTTTTTTTCTCAACGGCGAACCGGTCAAACTTAAAGGTGTTTGCCTTCACCATGATGCCGGATGTCTTGGGGCTGCCGTTCCGGATAAAGTATTGGAGCGGCGTTTGCGTCTGATGAAAGAGTTGGGGGCCAATGCTATCCGGACTTCTCACAATCCTCCGGCGCCGGAATTACTGGATATTTGCGACCGGCTCGGTTTGCTTGTCAAGGACGAGGCTTTCGACGAATTTACGCCGCCAAAAAACAAATGGATCACCGGCTGGAATAACGGCGTACCCAGCCGATTCGGGTATGGTGAAGATTTTATTCAATGGTCCCTTGTCGATATACGGGACATGATTCGCAGAGACCGCAACCATCCATGCATCATTATGTGGAGTATCGGCAACGAGGTTGATTATCGCAATGATCCGTTTTCCCATCCGGTGCTTGGCGGCCAATATCGTCCCGAACAACCGCCTGCCGAAAATATGGTCAAATATGCCGAACCACTGATTGCGGCGGTGAAACAATTGGACCAAACGCGTCCTGTAACGGCGGCACTGGCGACTATCGAAATGTCAAATGCGATCGGACTGGCGCAGATGCTGGATGTGGTAGGATATAACTATCAGGAAAAATTCTATGAGGCCGACCACAAGAAATATCCGGAGCGGTTTATCTTCGGCAGTGAAAACGGTGACCAATATAGTGCCTGGGCCATAGTCAGGGACAATGATTATGTCGCCGGTCAGTTCCTGTGGACCGGAATAGATTATCTCGGTGAAGCAAGTCAATGGCCGAATACGGCAAACGGGACGGGGCTGCTCGATTTGTGTGGTTTCAAAAAGCCACTTGCATGGTTCCGACAAAGCCTGTGGAGCGATGAGCCTATGGTCTATATTTTTGTCTCCGTAAGAGGCCGCGGGAGAGGGCGGGGATTCAGGGGTGCCGGACACTGGAACTGGCCGGAAAATACATCGGTTAATGTGCTTTGTTATACGAATTGTTCCGAAGTGTCACTAATACTTAATGACAAACAAATCGGAACCAGACCGTATTCACAGGCCAGGAACGGAGTGTTAAACTGGAGAGTCCCTTATGAGCCGGGAGTATTAAAAGCAGTGGGACTCAACGACGGCCAAAACGTTTGCCAGTATGTCCTGCAGACGGCAGGGTCGGCGAGCCGGATTGAGTTACTGCCGGATTTAAATCAAATTCGCGCCGACGGCAAAGATATTTCACACATCGAGTTTCGGATTGTGGATGATAAAGGAGTGATTATTCCCGACGCGGAGCATGAGGTGGCGTTCGAGATCGACGGGCCGGGCAATATCATCGGCATAGGTAACGGAAACCTCAATAATCTTGACGGTTACAAAGACAACAAACACAAAGCTTTTAACGGCCGGGGTCTGGCCATCCTGCAAGCGAGACGAAATCCCGGCAAAATTAAGGTAACAGCTCTCGCCGATGGACTAAAGCAGACTTCTGTTGAAATTGAAGCTGCGCCATAAACATGTGATAGAGCGTCTGTAGGAGTCTTTATTTGGATTTACACAATCGACCCGGCATTTTTACTTGTAATTTTTGGCTGTTTTAGTACAATCTTAAACCAAAAATGTTGGTTGCAGGTCGTACCAGCAATCTCTGTGGAGTTGTTGAACATTGGTTGACAATAGTGCTGTAATTGTGTTATTTAATTTTTTGACATATCCGGCGGTTGGGCGGGGTTCTAACCAAAAGCCTCATCCCTCGTCGATATATATACCTCAACATGATAATTCCAAAGTAATATACTGGGCAGAAATATACTTTGTGAATGATTCCATTGCGGATGGGAGTTCTAACTGCACAGTCTGAAAAATATTACATGAAGGAATATAATCGTGAATCATATCCGATATCAGAAGCGATAACTAAAAACCGATCGGCATGTGTAAATTTTATATTGTGCCTGTTTGTGCCGGATATTTTAGTTCAAAATAAGAGAAAGGGGAAAAATGAAAACTTATTTACATATAGTTCCTGCGATTTTTCTTTTGTATATACCCGCCGTGAGTTTGTCGAATAGATCAATTGCCTCCGAAAGACCCTGGCAGGAGCTTTCCAATCCGAGTATTGCCGAAGTGGCTTCCAATTTTAAGACACCATCTTCCGTATATAGCATGACATTTTACTGGGGCTGGGATGGTCCGGTGGATGAAAAAGTAATCGCCCGCGATTTGAAAGAATACAGCTCCAAAAACGTCAGGGCGGTTACCCTGGAAGCAGGATATCATATGAAGGCGAAATATCTCTCGCCCGAATGGTTTGCCTTAGTCAAATATACGGTGGAGCAGGCCCGCGAGAATGGTATGCGCGTATGGTTGGTAGATGAAGGCAAGTATCCAAGCGGTTTTGCCGGAGGAAAGTTCAGCGAGCTTTGCCCGGACCTGACTATGCAGACGTTCAGGGTAACAGACCGGTTTACTGCAAAAGGCGGTGAGATTGTGGATCGTCAGGTTAAGGATAATACAATCTGTGCCGTTGCAGTAAATGAAACGGACGGCAATTCCAAGGTTCTCGAATCTGTGAACGGCCGTTTGAATTGGACTGCTCCCGATGGTCAATGGCGGATACACGTGATTGAGCAGCAGTTTCGCACTTCGGCCACACGCTCGGTGAATAATCCGAAAATCGGAGCCAAGGACGGGACTCATGCTTTATGTGATTATCTCAAGCCCGAGGCAGTGGAGAAATTTATCGAATGGACGCATGAGGAATACAAAAAAGTTGTGGGCGATGAATTCGGCAAAACCGTTCTGGGTTTCAGGGGCGATGAGCCTGATTACGGCATCATTCCCTGGACGGATATGATTATTGATCGATTCCAGAAGCGAAAGGGCTATGATATTCGGCCATACCTTGCTTCTTTCACCCA
>Ga0315539_1004106_pt1 | contig 10078 bp, 10 predicted proteins | sample SalMarSW160150MG_FD_203097 | JGI IMG/M metagenome (GOLD analysis project Ga0315539, IMG submission 203097) | Salt marsh sediment microbial communities from the Plum Island Ecosystem LTER, Massachusetts, United States - Salt Marsh Sediment SW1601-150 ... | reverse complement strand
GCTCGACACGCCGTCCGTCCCCATGATGTCCGGCTTCGTCCGGCTCGCAGCGAACTTGCTCGCGTTCGACGGCCCGAGCGAGCTGAAGTACTCTTGCGGGCCGGTGGTCCAGTTCGTTCGGCGAATCGCACCGACGGCCACCACGTTGGCCGAGTTCGCCGGCGTGACGATCGAACTGGACGCGACGTGGTCTTCCAGGCCGGTGTCGGCCCCCGAGTCCGTGTAGGAGAACAGCTCGATCTCCGGCTCCGAGGGCGCGTCGTAGTTTTGGATCACGATCTCGAAGTAGCCGGATTCGGTCGGTGTGTACGAGATCTCCTCGGTCGGGGCCTGAAACCCGCTCTGCCAGCCTACCGACGAGGCGACAGCCACGCCCGCGCTGCTGTACAGGAAGAGGTCGTAGTCCTGGTCGGAGACGAGCCAGTCGTCCCAGGTCATGTAGATGCGGATCGTATCGCCGGCTACGACATACACCCGGCTCCCTTCGTCGATCCCGTCCCCGTCGAGGTAGTCGCTCCCGGTGCCGAAGTCGTGATAGCCGTCGACATCGGCGTCGACGAACCCCCCCTGCCAGTGTCCGTCGCTCCCCTCGTTGCCGGCGGCGTTGGCCCAGAGGATGCCGTTGCTTCGCGCCGTGTCAGCGATCCCCCCGATCGTTCCCGTTCCGTCGTAGTAGTTGGAGTTGTACCACCCGACCGAGTGATTGATGACGCGGATGCCGTGATCGATGCAATACTGAACGGCGTTCTCGAGGTCGACGGAATCGCTGATCCGCATGAGGTAGAGCGACGCTTGCGGCGCCATGTCCTCGACGATCTCGGCGACGCCGGTCCCGTGTACGGTGTTCGCCTCGAAGCCGCTCCCGGTGTAGTCATGGGTGTAGACGACGTTGGCCAGCTCCCCCGTGGCTCGCGCCTCCGTGTATCCGTCGAACCCGAGGTCGATGATCGCGACCTTTATGCCTTGCCCGTAGTAGCCGGCGTTGTGGAAGTCGTCGGCGCCGGTCAAACCGACGCCCTCGCTGGTCACGGTCAGCGGTCGAACCGGGAACGGCCTGCGAACGTAGGCGATCCCGGCCACGCGATCGGGGAGTTCGAGAAGGCGCTCCGCCGGGACGCGCACGCGCAATCGACTGTTCGAGCGGGCTTCGACCGTGCCGCCCAGTGCGCGGACTGCCGCTTCGTCGACCCAGTCGGCCTCACCGGATATCGGTTCGACGATGACGACGACCGTGTCGTCCCCACGGATGGGGATCCCGACGTTTGCGGCCATCGTTTCCAGGGCCGTTCGGCCTTCTTGCGCCGCCACGGCAAGGGCCTGAAGCGACGTGGAAAGCCGCGGATCGACCTCCTCGGCCGGAAACGGCTTGGTGGAGTCGGCAGCCGCGACCGCGCAACAGCCCAGGCAGATCGTGACAACTGCTGTCACAAGACCACTTCTTCTCAAACGCATACCCCCTCCCACATCTGGCACCCGATTATACGTGGCCGTTGTACTCCCGTTTCGCGCCCGCCGCGAATCCGAGACGTTCTTTGCCTCGAAAAAAGGAGGGGAATCGGGATCTCAAGAACAGGCGCTTCCCGGCCCTCACAAAGCGACCTGAAAGCCGGCGAGGTAGCTGCTGCCCAAAGGCGACGGGACGAGCGCGAGGTCGATCGTGAGGCTTCCGACGGCGATCCCCAGCCCGACGGTCGGCCTGAATCTAGCGCCTGGGTTCAGTACGTCGAATCGCTGGACGCCTGCACGGACGGTCAGACCGAACCACCGAAAGGCCGTACCGACCGAGAGATTGACCTCTCCGGCGTTCTCCCAGTAGTCCGACTCCCCGCCCGCAGGCGGACGGCGTGTAGAGAACTTCCCGTCCAACTCGACCGTCCATTCCCCACTCCTGAAGGGGATCGCTACAGCGTCCCCAAGCCGATCCACCTACGCCGTGCGGTCCACGCCGAGGAAGAAGCACGGATCGCCGCTTCTCCGGGCTGGTTGCTGTGTCGCCCAGGAGTTGCCTCGCAGCTCCTGGATGGACGACTGGGTTGTCGGTGGCCCTACACAGCAGACGAGACCGCCTGGGTCGATCTACCCCCTGCGTTCGGACGCCGCCAGTGCGGGGGGTGTACGGTTCAGCGGGGCTGCGCCTTGAGAAAGCCAAGGACCTCGCGACGGAAGGAGCCGAAGTCGGCATCCCGTCTGGTGAGCGCCTCAAAGACCAGGTCGTCATCGATGCGCCCGTACTCGTGGACCAGGATGTTCCTGAACGCTCTCATCTCGCGAACCTTGTCACCGAGCTCAGGGGACAGCACGCCCTTTCCCGTTAGCCTACGGATGAGATCGTCCTCCTCAGCGGGGAGCCCAAGGCGCAGGCCGGCGACCAAGATCGAGCAGACGTCGATCACGGCTTCGACGCAAAGCTGAAGCAGCCTCTCACACGCTCGTCTCTTCTCGATCCCCGTGTACTGGCCGCGTGTCTCCGGGGCGATACTTGAGAGCTCGCGTAGGTATCCGTCGAGCTGACCGATCTTGATCAGGATTCGCTCGCGATCCAGTTCACCCACTGGCGACGGCCTCCAGGTAGTCCTCGTGGATGTGCCGGAAGTCCTCGAATTCCCGCACTGTCTTGAACGCAACCTCGTACAGCGCACTCTCATCGCGGCAGTACAGGACGCGTCCGTCCCTCAGCACGCGACTGCGAAGATGAAGGGGCAGTTGCTGGAAGATGTGGATGTCGAGACCGAAGCGAGAGAGGTACGTCAGCCGCTTTCGGGAGCAGAGGGGAGTCCCCGCACAATCCTCCTGAAGGACGAGGCAGACGTCGACGTCCGATCGAGCGTGGGCGTCACCACGAGCCTCGCTGCCGAACAGAAGAACGGCGAGAACATCGCCATCGCCCTGCACTGAGGCGACCAGCCGCTCCATGATGATGTCTTTCCGAACTGCCACCTCTTACTCCTTTTCGCGAACGCAATGGACGGTCGTGATCATCCATTGTAGCACGCAGCCGGGGCGGGGAGCGGAGGGCGCGGTTCGTGGCACCCGTTTCGAAGCCTCTGATTCGCCGGTGGAGGGTGGCGAGACGGTCCGGAAGGCCGTCTCGCGCCGGCCCTCTCTTGCAGTATGACGTGCCACCAGGGCATGGATGGAGAGGCGTGACTTGCAGAACCAGTGTTGCTGAATCCTCACAAACTGGCCTGGAACCCTCCGAGGTATGTGCTCCCCAGGGTCGACGGGATGAGAGCGAGGTCGATGCTGAGAGGCCCGACAACGATCCCCAAGCCGACGGTCGGCCTGAACCGAGCGCCCGGGTCCAGCACGTCGTACCGCTGGATGCCGGCGCGAACGGAGATCCCCGCCCACTGGAAGGCCGTTCCAAGCGAGAGGTTGACCTCACCGGCTTCCTCCCAGTACTTCGACTCCCCGTCCGCAGGCGGACGGCGCGTGGAGAACTCGGCGTCCAACTCGACCGTCCAGTCACCTCTGCTGATGGGAGCCGACAGGGCGATCCCAAGACGGTTGACCCATGCGACTCGGTCAACGACCAGCGTCTCCAGCGAGTTCCACCGGATCGACGTCCATCCGACATCGCGCGAGACGACCGCCATTGTCAGGCGCAGTCCGCTCAGCCCGATCGTGTATCGAGCCCCGACATCGAAGCCTAGGCCCGAGCCATTGTCCCCAGGAATCCCGAATTGGTAACTCTTGACAGCGATGCCAACCGCGAGCCGATCGAGGCGAAGTCCACCGGCTACGTGGTAGACGTCGTACAGATCCGATGTCACCACGACCGCTCCAGCGAACCAGTTATCAATCGCGTGCCACCCACCGATGGTGTTGAAGGTGAACAACCCCGCGTTCCGCTGCTCCAGCCCCCCGCCGACGACCGTGCCCGGCGATTGGACGGTCGGCGCGGGGTTCCAGAACGGTGCCGTGAAGTCGTCCGCGAGAGCGACCTGCGCGCTCCCCATGCCACGACCGCGAGCACCGAGCCCGTCGCGCAGGAAGTGAGCCGCGTCGCCAGCAGCTGACTCGGCAGAGCCGCTTGCCGGCAGGGCAAAGAGAGCGAGCAGCCACAACAGCATACTCAGGCGACCAACCACCGACAGGCGACTCGAGCGCATTCGTGAAACCTCCGATTCGCTGTTGCGGCCCAGAAAGCCGAACTGACAGTAGCCGATGCCGACGTCGACGGCAACTGCATCTCGAGACGTACTCCACAACAAAGCGAAGGGGCTGGGTAGCCAGGCGAGTCGTCCTTCCCTACGACGGGGGCCGCCACAACTCACCCTTGACACTGGAGATCCATACGGAGCGGACTCTCAATGCGATACCGGAATCCCCCCCTCGGGTCAGGCTGCAATGGCCGACGAATCCTTACGTGAAGGTCTTGAGAAGGGTCCATGCGCCCAACACGCAGGTCAAGCTTGCAATAACGATCCGAAGGTCGATCCGACGGGCGATCGCACGCGTGGTCCACGCCGCTACCGGCGCGGCCACCAGCGCTCCAGCGACAATCGGCAGGCAGGTTCGCCAGTTCTCGTGGAACCACCCTGTGCCTCCGTTGAACGCGAGATACAGGGAGAACCCCACTGCGCAGATAAGTCCCTCCGCGATAGATGTGGCGCCGATCGCACCTCTCGTGTGATGCCCGGACAGGATCTGCCCAGAGACAACCAGAGGCCCGTATCCACCACCGGAGATGCCCTTGTTGAAGGCGGAGACGACCCCCAACGCGAAGATGCGCGGCCACGAGAACCGCAACTGGACCTTGCGGAACACGAAAACGAGGATCCCCATGGCAAGGACCATGGCGCCGATGTATCCCTTCAGGACCGAGGTGGATATGTTGACTGCAACGAACACCGCCACGACGGCTCCGACAATCCCTGTGGAAGTCAGCACAAGCACGATGCTGCGATCACGGCTGCCACGTTGCAGTGAGATGTTGCCCAGTTTGTGGTGGAACGCGCCCGCTGTCAGCCCGCTGAGGAACTCAGAGAAGAGGACGGTGGCAACCACCACCATCGGTGGGTAGCCGAGGAGCAACAGAACCGGAGTCAGAGTCGTCCCGTACCCCATTCCCAAGGCCGAATCTACATACTCGCACAAGAACGCCATGACCAGCAGGACCCCTGCCATGAAGCACCTCGCACTCCACTTGGGCTATATTTAGAGTACACGACTCCGGCAGGCTCGTCAATCCTCGGCTGTTCGTGCACGCCGTCCTACGTCGTGCGAGCCATTACCCCCTCTGCTTAGGTGGCGACGACGCCTGACGATCGCTATACTCCATTCAGAGTACAGGAGGGACGTATGCCCGACCGTGTGACTCTCAAGATTCCGAGACCGCTCTACGAAAGGCTTCAGCGCGTCATTCGAGACACGGGCTACCGAAGCGTCAACGAGCTTGTGGTCCACGTGCTCAGGGATCTCGTCGCCCATCACGCGTCGAGCAGCTCGACAGTACTCTCAGCGGAAGAGGTCGATCTCATTCGGCAACGTCTTCGTAACCTCGGCTATCTGGATTAGTTGAAACGACAGGAGGCTGTTTCACGTGAAAGCGCAAAGGGAAGGGTTCGTCCTTTGGTTCACCGGACTGTCGGCATCGGGGAAGACGACGCTTGCTAAGGCGGTAGAGAAGGAACTGATCGCGCGAGGAATCTACAACGTCCAGAGGCTCGACGGAGACATCGTCCGTCAGGATCTGACCCGAGATCTTGGATTCTCCAAAGAGGACCGGGACGAGAACATTCGCCGGATCACATTCGTCGCCGAGCTCCTTTCCACAAACGGGGTCGCCGCGATGTGCTCGTTCATCTCGCCCTATCGAAATGCGCGCGCCAACGCACGTGCACGGTGCCGCAACTTCATCGAGATCTACGTGGAGTGCCCGATGGAGACGTTGGTTGAGCGAGATCCCAAAGGCCTGTACAAGAAGGCCCTGGCGGGAGAGATCAAGGGATTCACCGGGGTTGACGATCCCTACGAAGCTCCAGAGTCGCCCGAGATCACCGTTCACACGGGCGCCGAGACGGTCGAAGAGTCGACCCAGAAGATCCTCAGATTCCTCGAGGAGACCGAGCTTGTCACCGTCTCCGGGATCCGGAGCGCTCAGGCGGCAGCCCCGACGGACCTCGTCAGTCGGATCGCCGAGCACCCCGAGAATCTTCCCGCTCCTAGCGGACCGGCCGTCGTCCTCTCGGACGCGCTCCTCTGCGAACTGGACGCGATCGGCTGTGGGCTTTACAGCCCCTTGACGGGCTTCATGATCGAGACGGAGTACGCACGTGTTGTCGACGCCATGCGCCTCCCCGATGGAACCGTCTGGGCAATCCCCGTCGTGCTTCCTGTGCCGGTCGAGTCTCTCGAGACGATCGAGCATGGCATGGTCCTCCCTCTGCGCGGCAAAGATGGCGAAACCTATGGACTCCTCGAGGTCAAGGACGCCTTCCTCCGCGACCTGAAGAGGGAAGCCGAAGCCGTTTACGGAACGACGGACAGCGAGCATCCGGGGGTCGCTCGCGTCCTTACCGAGTCCAAAGCTGCAGTCGGGGGAGACGTCCATCTCTTGAAGCGAGCACCGATCACGTCGCATCCGAAGCACCTCGACCCGGCGGAAACGCGGAAGGCGTTCGCTGAGAAGGGATGGGAAACCGTCGTCGCGTTCCAGACGAGGAACCCGATCCATCGTGCCCACGAGTACTTGCAGAAGTGCGCCCTCGAGTCCGTCGACGGACTGTTCATCAACCCGCTGATCGGCGACACGAAGGAGGGCGACATCCCGGCTAACGTACGAATGGAGTGTTACCAAGCACTCCTCAACGAGTATTATCCGAAGAATCGCGTCCTCCTCGGGACGTTCCCGATCCCGATGCGCTACGCCGGACCGCGCGAGGCGATCCATCACGCGATCTGCCGGAGAAACTACGGATGCACGCACATCATCATCGGCCGCGATCACGCAGGCGTTGGCAACTACTACGGCACGTACGATGCACAGCGGATCTTCGATCGCTTCAACCCGCGGGAGCTTGGGATCGAACCCCTCAAGTTCGAGCACGCGTTCTACTGCACGCGCTGCGGACAGATGGTCAGCAAGAAAACCTGCCCACATGACAAGGAGCACCACGTCTTCCTCTCGGGGACGAAGGTCCGGGCTCTGCTGCAGGAGGGGAAGGATCTGCCGGTCGAGTTCACCCGCCCCGAGGTGGCGGAGATCCTCCGGAAGAGCGTGGCCGGATGAAACGTCTGGCGCTGATCGGTCTGGACTGCGCCGACCCCACGTTGCTCCAAGAGCTCCTGGCCGAACTTCCGACGTTGCGGGAACTGGTCGAAAGCGGGAGCTTCAACCAACTTCGTTCGGTCGATCCTCCGATCACCATCCCGGCATGGATGTGCATGATGACCGGAAAGGATCCCGGGCAGCTCGGCGTCTACGGGTTTCGCAACCGTCTTGACCACTCGTACGAGAGCCTGCAAATCGTCACCTCCACGGCGTTTTCGGACGCGAACCCGATTTGGGATACCCTCAGCCACCACGGACGTCGCTCGATCTTGCTCGGCATTCCAGGGACGTACCCGCCGAGGCCAGTCGCTGGTCACATGGTGACCGGTCTTCTCACGCCGGGGCCCGGCACGGTATTCACATATCCGCCAACTCTCAAGGAAAGCATACGACGATGGGTCGGCGATTTCGTCTTCGACGTCTCCGCCATCGCGACTGAGGACGAATCGAAACTGATCGACAGGATCCACGGAATGACCGCTCAACGGTTCGAGGTGGCCCGCCGTCTTGCCAGTCACAACGACTGGGATTTCTTCGCGATGGTCGAAATGGGCCCCGATCGGATGCATCACGCGTTCTGGGTGCACCACGATCCGCTACATCCCCTTCACGACCCCCAGAGCCCGTACTGTGACGCCATTCGAGACTACTACCGATTCTTGGACGGAGAGATCGCCTCCCTCGTCGAGGTTCTCGCAGACGACGTGCGCATCTGTATCGCTTCCGATCACGGGGTCCAGCGACTGGAAGGGGGAATCGCAATCAATGAGTGGCTGATCCGAGAGGGACATCTGGTCCTCAAGAAGTACCCTGCGGAGCCAACGCGAATCGAAGATCTCATCGAGCGAGGTCTTGTTGAGTGGGACAAGACGGCGGCCTGGGGAGCTGGTGGGTACTACGGGCGCATCTTCTTCAACGTAGCGGGGCGTGAGTCCCGTGGAGTGGTTCCCCCAGCTCGGTACCCCGTGCTTCAGGACGAGATCGCCGCCGGAATCGAGGCGATCCCAGATGAAGACGGAGAGTCTTTCGGGAACCGGGTCTTGCGTCCCTCAACCACATACCGGGCGGTCCACGGCATAGCCCCCGATCTTCTTGCTTATTTCGGGGGACTCAGCCACAGATCGATTGGGACTGTGGGCTGGAACCGTGTTCACCTGCGGGGAGAGAACGCAGGTCCCGGTACTGCGAATCACGCTCCGGAAGGGATCTTCCTCTCATCGCAACCGACTGGACGTGACAATCCCCACTCCATCTTGCAAGTCTACGACTTCATCCTTAGGCAGTTCGGGATTTCGGAGAGATAGCTTGCACGTGCAATTTCGCTCTCTTCGAACGGCAGCGAGAGGTTCGTCTTGAATCTGAAAGCTGAAAGAAGGTAATGAATTTGACGCATCCGGCTCCAGCGTCTATAACGTCACACTAGAGGTGAGGAATGGACGATCGAGAAGTCGAACTCATCGACTACTTGCGGGCCCTGTGGCGACAGAAGTGGGTTATATTGGTCACGGTCGCTGCCGCGGTCGCAGCAGCATGGGGAGCGAGTCGAGCGATCACGCCGACCTACCGAACGGAAACGAGCCTCCTGTTGCTGCCCCCGCTTTCGAGTCAGCTGGACGCTGAGGCCGTCGGAAGCAGACTGGCACCGGAGGCCTACGAGGAACTCGCTGTCTCAACGAGTTTACTCCAGATCGTTATGGAGAAGGCCGGGCTGCCTGAATCCGAGAGCATCGAGGGTCTGAAGGACCGGTTCTCCGTGTCCGTCAAGCGGCTCAGCTCCGAAGGGGAGCTGCTGTTGAGCGCAACAGTCCGGGGATCGGATCCCGATCGGCTCCCCGACATCGCCAAGGCATGGACAGCGGCCTTTGCCGACACCTACGGAGAGCTGTTTCAGGATCGAAACGCGAGATCGTACGACTACATCAGCGAGAACTACGCCGAGACGGAGGCCGAGCTCGATGCCTTGATCGAAGAGCGCACGGCTTACCTCGACGATCACCCGCTCGTGGTCCTGAAGGCCGACGCAGAGGCCCTTGAAACAACTCTCACGTCCAACAGCACGGAGATCTTGAACGCGAAGCAGGAGCTCGAGACCGCGAAGACCTACTTAGCAGCTCGGGAAGGGAGCCGTGCTTCGCAGCTACCCACATACGTCCTTACCAGTGACGTGGATCCGACCACACTGGCCGGCGCGCTCGCGTACGGCCTCTCGGCCAGCGAGTACGAAGCGCTCGCCGAGGCCCGAATCAAGGACCTCGAGCAGACGACGGTCGCCATCACCGAGGAGCTCGCCGCGAAGCAGCGGGAAATCAACGCGGCGGAAGCGACCCTAGCCGAGCTGGATCGGAAGATCGGCCTGCTGGAGCAAGCCTCCGCAAGTCTGGCTGCCAAACTCCAGGACGCGAAGATCGCCCTGGCTGAGACGCCGGAGCCGATTCGCGTCATCGACGAGCCGCTCGTCCCTCGCTCTCCAATCGCGCCGAGGAAGACTACGAACATCGCCGTCGCAGGATTCCTCGGACTGATGGTCGGGACGCTCCTCGCGTTCTTCGTCGACTACCTTGCGCGAGTCCACGAACAGGAGGACACTCTCCAGCCAGCGGAGGGCCGTGGTTCAGAGCAGCTTGGAAGCGAACAAGCCGACGAGGTAGCCGAGACCGGCAGCACAGAGGATAGGAAGAACTCGCCACCGCAGGAGGCGCATAAGAAACATTATAGCGGCCAGCCATGAGCCATTCATGGATGCGCCGTGTGCGTTCTCCCAGGATTTGGCAGAGGGAGTTACAAGCCTCTGGCTGCGAATAC
>Ga0315539_1004104_pt1 | contig 10079 bp, 11 predicted proteins | sample SalMarSW160150MG_FD_203097 | JGI IMG/M metagenome (GOLD analysis project Ga0315539, IMG submission 203097) | Salt marsh sediment microbial communities from the Plum Island Ecosystem LTER, Massachusetts, United States - Salt Marsh Sediment SW1601-150 ... | reverse complement strand
AATCTGCTCCCACTCCCGCTTCTCAACCCTGGTAGGTTTGCCTTTACGAGGCGGTGCTTCAGCAGCTGGAATTGGCACTGCAGCTTGACTTGGCGTTGCCGGGGTGGGTTTCGATGGAGGAGGTACGACTACTCCCTGCATAATCTCCAAAGCAGCCAAGCGATTATTCATTGCGATAACCAGTTCACGCAAGCGGCGCATCTCCTCTCGAAGTGCTAGTTGTTCCTGAGGACCTTCAACTTCAGGTGCCGGCAAGGGGGCACCACAGAACACGCAGTAGTAACTGGTTGACTGGTTCTCTCGTTTACATTTAGGGCACAGCATAGCCCATCCTCTTTCCACCTTCTTGATTATACTCTTGCCATATAGATGTTGTCTTCGTACTTCACCTCTTTCCTAACAGTTTAGTTCTTCCAAAACCCTTGTCCTTCGACAGAGCTTCAGCGGGTACCTGACGCATACACCTGACCGCCCGTCTTATATTGGATTTATAGTACTATCTCGAGTAGATGTTATTCTTATGTAGGTTACGCCATTATTAGAGGAATTGTCAATGGTTTTTTGTGTGGTGTCCAGGACGTACTATAGAGTTAAGGAGTCACCACTGTACGAACATAGGGATGTTTGCTTCTTTTGCACTATAACCAGATTTCCGATAAAGAGTCGTTGACTATCCTACCCACTCTTTCGCGTATCTAAGAACTATACGACGGACTATTTTTCTATTAACTTCAAGGAGTTATTGTCTCGAAAATGGCCGTATAAAGAGTTACGGCTCCCAGCTCAGGAAGGGATAGGTTACTCCATTGATGATGTTCCAGATGCAGCCTGTGTCACGGTCGTTGGGATTATAAACGACAATTATATCCCACCCTGCGCCTAAGAATGTGAGGATGTCCTGCATTCCCGTCGTATTCTTGCCTGTCCCGCCATCTGAAGTAGCTTGTCCGCTGGTTTCGGTGTCCCAGAAGGAGTTGCTCACATTGCCCTCATTCGCTCCCACCAGACCGCCAACAGCATAGATGCCATCCACACCGCCACTGGAATAGGAATTGTTCACAGTGCCGCCTTTATTATATCCCAACAGGCCGCCAACAAAGGCAAAGGGGTCGCCAGTTACGTTGCCAGTGAAATAGGAGTTGCTCACAGTGCCATAATAATTATATCCCACTAGGCCGCCAACACCCCCGCCGCCGTTCACCTTGCCGCTGGAATAGGAATTGCTCACAGTGCCATAACTAGATCCCACCAAGCCGCCAACAGGGCTGCGGCCAGTTACGTTGCCTGTGAAATAAGAAGTAGTCACAGTGCCCTCATTCCTTCCCACCAGACCGCCAACATACTTATCGCCAGTCACAGTGGCGTTCACCACGCCGACATCTTCGATTTGCCCTCCCTCATCGATAATCCCAAAAAGCCCGACAAACCACCCGCTAGGGCGGTTGATAAACAGGTCTTCTATCTGGTATTCCTTACCGTCGAAAGTCCCGGTAAATTGGGACGAATAAGTTCCAATTGGATGCCAGCCTGTTGCATTATTGGCTGTCGGGCCGGCTAGTAAGGAATAACCCTCAGTCGTGGAATCGAGGTCGTTCATAAGAATGTAAGTGCCGCCTAGGTTGTCTCTGATGTCATCTAAATCATACCAATCTCGTATTTCTTGGGCAAATTTAGCGTTGATAGAATAGTGACCGTTCATTGTGATACTGGTTGCATCAGCATTAACATCGGTGATGGCACTCACATCGCCAGCCCAGTTAACAAAGTAGTAGCCCTCCTCAGCCTCAGCCACCAGGTTGACCACCGTTCCTTCGTCATAGGTAAATGTCCCCTCACCGGGGGTGGTTACCTCGCCGCCTTCGGTACTGGATATGGTGAGATTGTAATGAGCAGACAGCCAGCTTAACAGCCAGACATTTAAGGCTATCACAGCCAAAAAGATGATAGCTACCGCTATGTCACGGTTCTTCCTCGAACTAGGTATTATCTTCATACCCTCTATATTGCCTTATAGCACCTGTAATACCATTATATGGTACCATAATTAAATATTCATTAAGGAGATTGTCAGTAGTTTTTTGCGGTGTCCAGGACGTACTATAGAGTTAAGGAGTCACCACTGTACGAACATCGGGATGTTTGCCCTTTCATGCGTACGTTCAGGTGTATTTGCTTAGAAATCCAGAGTTTAAACTCATCTGCTACCAACCAAAAGTACGATCAAAAAAATAACAGAAACCAAAGAAAGACTCATTGCAGCCACCCACGCATAAAACAGGTTTCCCGGTTTTCCGTTCTCCTCAATAGTGAGTTTGCGATATTGTTTGAGATATTTAACTATGTGAAACCTCATATCCCACCAATAGTTGATTTTGTTACCGTTACCATGCTTGGACAAATAAGACGCAATCATTAAACTAAAAACAAGGTTGAGAATGGCACTAATCACTATCAGAAAGCCAAATATGTACCACCTAAAGAAATCTGTGCTCATAGCTGCACACCTCCTGCACCTTATTAGAACACAGGCTATTATATCACTCCCCAAAAACTGTAAGTGGTTTTTTGTGCGGTGTCCAAGACACAATATAGAGTAAAGGATTCACCACTGCACGAACATGGGGATGCCTGCCCTTTCATGCGTACGTTACTGTATAGCTATTTCGAATAGATTTAACGGATAAATCACTGTCTTATGTGTGGTAGTTCTGGGAAAAAGACGTTGAGTATTCTACCTCAAGGTTAGTGATTTGAATTAAGATGGCCGTTCAGCCTCCGACATTGCACTCCCCGCAGCCGACCCATCCTACGGCGACCAAAGTGCCGTCATTTTTAAGCCCCACCGTGTGACTCAGGCCTGCGGCGACTTGGATAATGTCTGTCCAACTACCGACATCACACACGTCATATACGTCGTCTCCCACGGCGACAACCGTGCCGTCGGCCTTAAGCCCCACCGTATGATACTGAGCTGCGGCGACCTGGATGATGCCTGTCCAGCCGTCGACATTGCACGCTCGGTAGTCGCTCCATCCCACCGCCACCACGGTGCCATTGGCTTTAAGCCCCACCGTATGATACTGAGCTGCGGCGACCTGGATGATGCCTGTCCAGTTGCCGACATCGCACTGCCCGAAGTCGTCGAATTCTCTGGCGCATCCTACGGCGATCACAGTGCCGTCAGACTTAAGTCCCACCGTGTGCTCCCCGCCCGCGGCGACCTGGATGATATCTGTCCAGCTGGTGACATCGCACTGCCCATAGGTGTTGTTTCCCACGGCGACAACCGTACCGTCGGCCTTAAGCCCCAACGTGTGTCTCAGGCCTGCGGCGACCTGGATGATGCCCGTCCAGTTGCCGACATTGCACTGCCCGGAGTCGTTCCATCCCACCGCCAACACGGTGCCATTGGCTTTAAGCCCTACTGTGTGATAGCTGCCGGCAGTGACCTGGACGATGTCCCTCCACTCGCCGACCTCGCACTGCCCCCAACCGTTGTATCCCACGGCGACCACAGTGCCGTCAAATTTGAGCCCTACTGTGTGATGGTAGTCTGCGGCGACCTGGATAATGTTGAACCACTCAAAGTTAGCCGTGATGGAATAGTTGTCATCCATTGTGATGTTGGTCGCAGCGGCATTGACATTGGCAATGGTATCTACATCGCCAGTCCACTCCTTAAAGCGGTAGTCTTCATCAGGCTCAGCAACAAGGTCAATCTTTGTGTTAGCGACATAGGCAAAATATCCTTCACCGGGTTCGATAACCGACCCTCCATAGTTATTGAATATAGTGAGGCTGTGACAGCCTGGGTCCATTTCAAAGTTAGCGGTGATACTGTAGTTGTCATTCATGGTGATGTTGGTCGAGGCATCATTAACATCGTCGATGGTATCCACATCGCCAGTCCAGTTGACAAAATGGCAGTGTTCGTCAGCCTCGGCGATAAGCTCCACCGTCGTGTTCGCATAATAGCAAAAACATGACTCACCAGGTTCGGTTACCACCCCTCCCAGGGTGCTGGCGATGCAGAGATAGAAGTCACCACCCGGACACATATTAGGACAGCCTGCCGTCCCCACAACTAAGGCTACCATAACCAGAACCACGCTAACTTTTCTCATATAAGGGCCCCTCTTCAAAACAAGCATTCTCTTCATAACTTCAGTTCGTCTCACAATATCCTGATATGATTATATACTACAATTTTTAAATTCTCGTTAAGGAAATTGTCAGTATTTACTTGTGTGATATCCAAGACACGCCATAGGGTTATGGAGTCAGAAAACGATACGTCGCCCTGAAGCTAGCCTTGCCTACCACTGGACGAACATGGGCATGACTACGTGAACGTAGTTGTCCACGCCTATAGGGCGGATAGTTCCCGGGCTCGAGGGGGTGGTGAGTTCCAGAGCGACCTGGGCTTGGGAAAGGACAGCTAGAACATCGGAAAGATATTTTACATTAAAGGCGATTTTCGCCTTTTCTATCGTCATTATCTCATCTTTTCAAAAGATTCTAGGAGTGGAACTTCTCTTCGGGAATGCCACTCCCTTCAATGATGCTCCTCAGCGTGCCCACTGGCAATTGCTTCCCCTTGTGATAGGGGACAATCACCTGTTTGCCCGTATCGTCATTCCGCCATTTCTGATGGCTGCCTCGTTGCGAGATGATAGCGAATCCGTGCTGTTGCAGTATTTTGACAACCTCGTTGGCTTGCAATCTTGGTAGCTTCCGAGCGATCAGGCTGGCACTTCCACCTCAAAGACCTTCTCGTCAGGGTTCAGTTTGACTGGTGCTGGTTCAAGATATAGAGAGATAGCCTCCCTCGCATTCTTTAATGCTTCTTCCTCGGTATCACCAGCACTGCAACATCCTGGAAGTTCTGGACAGTAGGCAGCATAGCTCTTTGTCTCGGAATCGTATTCTAAAACAATACGGAATTTCATTTCGCCTCCTCCCTACTGGATTAAAGCACCTACCACTGGACGAACATCGGCATGACTACGTGAACATAATTGTCCACGCCTATAGGGCGGATAGTTCCCGGGCTTGAGGGGGTGGTGAGTTCTAGAGCGACTTGGGCTTGGGAAAGGACAGATAGAACATCGGCAAGATATTTTACATTGAAGGCGATCTTCGCCTCTTCTCCATCAGTGAGAGCGTCGATTTCACCAACATTGTCTCCAACCTCCTCAGCCTGAGCAGAAACGGTTATCTTTCCTGGAGCAAGTTCGGTACCCGGGGTAATGACCAGGCGAACTATGCCACTGGCATCGCGAGCAAATATGGAGGACATTTTGGTAACCCGCAGAAACTCATTAACGTCCAGTACAGCTCGCGTGGTATAGCTTTGGGGAATAACCTGGGAATAATTGGGGAAGGAGCCTTGAATAAGCTGAGAAACCAGCTCAGCATTCTTGAGGCGGAAGAGAACCTGGCTCTTTTTTTCGTTTACGGTGATTTCTACAGGTTCCTCCTGTTCACTAAGAAGGCGATTCAGTTCATTGAGGGTTCTCGCTGGGACGATAACCGTAGTTTTCACGCTGACTGGCGAGCCGAGTGTTGTCTTGTGGACAGCTAGCCTGAAGCCATCGGCAGCCACCAGGTTGAGCTGCTCGCCATCGAACTCAGTGTTAATTCCGGTTAATACCGGGCGGGATTCTTCAGTGGCAGCAGCAAAGGCGACCTGTGTAATTCCTTCCCTGAGACTAGCTGCCTCAATGGTGGTAGTTATGCCATCGGTTATCTGAGGGACAGGGGGGAAATCCGCGGCATCGATGCCGTGAATATGGGCTTGAAAATGGCCGCTCTTAAGTTCCAGGATGCGACTGTTAGCGGGAAGATTGATTTCGATTAAGTCGTTGGGCAAGGAATTAACAAAGTCGATGAGCAAGCGAGCAGGCACAGTTATGTCTCCTTCTTTTTTCACTTCAGCACCAATCCAGCACGTGGTAGCCATTTCCAGGTTGGTGGCTGCCAATTTGAGGCGCGATTTCTCAGCGGATAAAAGGATATTTTGGGTGATAGGTAAAGTGGACCTGGTGGCTACAGCTCTCCCTACGATGCTTAGCCCCCTATTTAAGTTTTCTTGATGACAAGATAATTTCATGGAATACCTCCCCCTCTGTGTGTAATGACAGTATACTATCAACAACCGTAATAATCAATGATTCGATTTGATCCAAATTCCAGAATCCTCGAAGATTTTGCTCTAAAATGGCCAGGCTATCTTCCTCAGTATGGGAAAGCAAAAATTGCGGATTAATTACGGTAGTGATGCTTCACAGCCTAAAGGCTGTGGCACCCCGTGTAATGGATTGAGTTGATGTACAGCCAGTTGAAGCCCATTTCTACGACACGGGGAGCCGTGCTGGAGCCAATCAGTCATAGCCCCTGCTATGCGAGGGAACAGATTATAAATAATGGGGGCCTGCCTTTGATTGTTCATGAGGGGTTACTGCCTTTTTTTATTATCCACCCCAGTATACAATATAATATAAACTGTACAAAACCTATTATTGACATCGGGACAGGGTCTGCAAGTTGGGAGAAGATGCTGACGATTTGATTCTGAGCATTGACCTTGGAGGCACCAAAATACTGACGGCGGTGACCAACTCTCAGGGAGAAATGCTATCGCGCGACCACAGTATAACGCCTGCCCTAAAAAGCCATGAGGCGATTATCCAGTCTATTTTGGAATCTGCGTATCGCGCTTTAGAGCAGGCAGATGTTGCCATTTCGGAGCTTACTGCCGTAGGGATTGGGGCACCCGGTCTAGCAAACCCCGAGACGGGCATCCTCCTTACTTCACCGAATCTGCCACAATGGCGAGACGTTCCCCTGAGAGACATAATGCAAGAAAGGCTGGGCAAGAAGACCTTTCTTATTAATGATGCCAATGCCGCTGCCCTGGGGGAATTTTATTTTGGCGCTGCCCGGGATGCTCGTAACTTCATCTATATTACTCTCAGCACCGGCATCGGCGGAGGCATTGTCATTGATGGCAAGATTTACAATGGAACTATTGGTGCCGCTGGCGAGGTGGGGCATATGACCATTGATGACGAAGGTCCAATCTGCAACTGTGGAAACAGAGGTTGTTGGGAAACGCTGGCTTCGGGGACAGCCCTGGCCAGGGAAGCAAGGCATCGGATTAAAGAAGGAGTCCAGACATCCATCCTGGAATATGCCGAGGGTGACGTAGAAAAGGTGACGGCACAGGTCATTCATAGCGCTGCCGAGCAGGGTGATGGTTTGGCTAAAGAACTTATTGCTCGGACTGGCTACTATGTAGGTGTAGGGCTGGCCAATTTAATAAACATATTCAACCCGGAGTTGATAGTCATTGGTGGTGGTTTATCAAACATCGGTGATATGTTGCTTGAGCCAGCCTTCAAGACGGCTGGAGAGAGAGCATATAAAGAGTCATTCCAGGCTGTGCGCTTTGCCTCTGCTGAGCTGGGTCGAAATTCCGGCGTGCTCGGTGCCGCTGCCTTTGCCCTCCAGGGGATGGGAAAGCCCCTTTGTGAGTAAAAAAAGTGACATGGTCTGCTATGAGGTGATGTAATGAACATATCTATCGGCAAGCTAAGAGGGCTCCAGCAATTGGCTGATTCCAGGGGCATGATGACAATGTGTGCCATTGACCACAGGGGGGCGCTTAAGCGAGCCCTGAACGAGAAAAACCCTGATGCCGTGAGTTACCAAGATATGGTTGATTTTAAGCTTGACCTTTGTCAAGCGGTGGCGCCTTTTGCCAGTGCCATATTGCTTGACCCGGAATACGGAGTTGGTCAGGCTATAGCTGCGGGTCTCTTGCCCGGGCATAAGGGGCTTCTTGTCAGCATGGAAAAGACCGGCTATACCGGGGATAGTACGGCTAGAATTACTGAGCTTCTGCCCGGCTGGAGCGCAAAAAAGGTGAAGAAAATGGGAGCTTCAGCGGTCAAGCTTTTAATTTACTTCAGGCCCGACTTAAAGGATGTCGCCTCAAAACAGCTCGATTTGGTGGCAAGGCTAGCAGACCAGTGCCTTGAAGAAGATATAGCCTTTCTGGTTGAGCCGGTAAGCTATCCTATCGAAAAAACCAGGACATCCTCGAAGAAGTTTGCTGAGATAAAGCCCGGTCTGGTAATCGAAACTGCCCGGCAGATTACTGCCCTGCCCATTGATGTGTTGAAAGCAGAATTCCCGGCGGACATTAAATTTGAGCAGGATGAGGGAAAACTGCTGGGTTTATGTAGGGAGTTAAACCAGGCATCCCGACTACCCTGGGTGCTGCTCAGTGCCGGTGTTGACTTTGAGTCGTTCAGGAAGCAGGTGAAGATAGCCTGTAAGGCGGGAGCCTCTGGTTTTTTGGCAGGGCGTGCACTGTGGCAGGAGGGCGCCCAAATTCGTTCCCGAGATGAGAGGATGAAGTTTTTCCAGAATACGGCTGCTCCAAGGTTGAAGGAACTAATTGAAATAGCTGATATCTACGGTAAGCCCTGGTATTCCAGGCTGGGGGCTGAAAATGGCAGATTCGCCCCGGTGACTGAGGGCTGGTATCGGAGTTATTGATAGGTAATACTTTGGCAGAGCTAGGCAAATATTATAGTATGATACTGCTTGTGCTGTAGTATGAATGACTACGTTCTTAGGAGGCTGAAATGGATGGCAAACTAATGTTGACCAAAAAGGAGCTTCCCGACGTTTCTTCCGGTAGTATTCGGTATTGAGCAACTTTTACGAAGTTTAAGGAGGCGACGATGATAAAGTGTGCTTTCTATCTGGCACCAGATGGAGAACTCCTGGACCAGCTAGGTATGGAACAAATCAGAAACTTTCTGGCAACTGGGGAGGGACTGCTCTGGGTTGATATGGAGGATGTGACGAACGAGGATGCCGGGTTACTATCGAATGTATTCCGTTTCCATCCCCTGGCAGTGGAAGACTGCATTAGCAAGAATATACATCCACCCAAGATAGATGACTTTGAGGGCTACTTGTTTATCATCGTTCATGGCATCAATTATCACGTCGAGTCTGATGTAGTGGAGACCACCGAACTCGCTCTCTTTCTGGGAAAAAACTACGTGGTCACCAGCCACGATGTACCAATGAGGTCGATTTCATCTATGCTGGATCGCGTTCGAAAAGACGGACGCCTTATGCGCAGGGGAATCGATTTCTTTGCTCATGACCTTATCGATGCCTTGGTGGACAATATCATGCCTACTATCGAGGAGATGGATGAGAAGAATGATCAACTCGAGGCCGAGGCACTTCACGAGCCGAAGAGAGAAACACTGATGTCGATTATGCAGCTCAAACGCAGCATACTGGCGTTGACGCGGGTCATATTGCCTCAGCGGGAAATAGTGAACAGGCTCAGCCGCGGCGAATATGCCCTGATAAGCGAGCGGGCTCAAATTTATTACCGCAACATTTATGACCATTTGGTGCGGATTGAGATGCTCACTCTTGGTCTCAGAGATATGACTGAGAGTGTACTGAGCACTTATCTTTCTTCAGTGTCCAACCGTATGAATGAGGTGATGAAGGTGCTGACACTCATAGCCACTATCTTCATTCCGCTGACCTTCATCGCCGGCATTTACGGCATGAACTTCGCAAATATGCCGGAGCTACAGTGGAGGTATGGGTACTTTGGCATCTTGATTGTAATGGCAGTAATAGGCATTTCTCTGGTAGTCCATTTCAGGAGAAGGAGCTGGCTCTAAAGTTACTGAATGAAGAATATGTCTCCGGCATCTGAACCGAAGGGCGAAGCAATTAGGCACCCGCAACCTTGTACACAGGCAGTGCCATTCATGGCTCAGAAGAACGTAAGTTGGAGGTGTTGAATATGGCTTATGTAGGTATTTTGTTGATAGCTATTCTAGTTTCTTTCATCGTCGTCCGAATTGGAGGCTTTGCCCTCGAGTTAACAGGGATAGAACCCGAAGTAGCTAGATTTCAGGCGTTATCTGCTTTCTCAGGAACGGGCTTCACGACGAGAGAAGCTGAACGGGTGGTGGGACACAGAACCAGGCGCAGAATTGTGACCATTCTCATTATATTGGGAAATGCCG
>Ga0315539_1004102_pt1 | contig 10081 bp, 7 predicted proteins | sample SalMarSW160150MG_FD_203097 | JGI IMG/M metagenome (GOLD analysis project Ga0315539, IMG submission 203097) | Salt marsh sediment microbial communities from the Plum Island Ecosystem LTER, Massachusetts, United States - Salt Marsh Sediment SW1601-150 ... | reverse complement strand
CTGAGAGAATACAGCATTTCAGACAGTTCCTGCTCATCGGTTGGCTTTATCGGCCTGAAAAATATCTCTGTTCCATCCTTTAAAGTCTCATACCGCTCCAATTCTTCCGGATAACTTACATTTTCCCACGCTAATTCTATCTGGTCCTCATATACATACTTTTGTGCTTTTGCCGCCTGGATAAGCTCATTCCTGAATTTTGGATGTGCGATATTTATCAGGTCCATCACCCTTTCTCTTATACTTTTACCATGCAGGTATGCTATCCCGTATTCTGTAACAACGTAATGGACATCGCCCCTGGTGGTTACTACTCCTGCACCTTCGGTAAGATGCGGCACAATTCTGCTAACTGTGCCGTCTTTTGCAGTTGAGGGCATTGCAATAATGGCTTTGCCACCCCTGCTTCGTGATGCACCGCGTATAAAATCCACCTGCCCGCCGATTCCACTGTAGAATTTATAGCCGAGAGAATCTGCGCAAACCTGGCCGGTCAAATCAATTTCCAGCCCGACATTAATAGCCACCATTTTCTCATGCTGACTGATAATATGCGGGTCATTAACGTATTCCGTAGGATAAAATTCAAAAAACGGATTATTGTCGATGTAATCGTATAATTTTTCTGAACCCATACAGAAGCTCGCCACCACTTTACCGTGGTTAAGAACCTTTTTTGCACAGGTAATCGCACCACATTCGACAAGGTCAATAATCCAGTCGCTGAACATCTCTGTATGAATGCCAAGGTCCTTTTTATACACGAGATATTCCGCCAAAGCCTGCGGAATGCGCCCTATGCCACATTCAATAGTACTGCCATCTTCGACAAGCCTTGCGATATTCTGGCCGATTCGGCGCAGCGTATCATCTGAATGAAATTCTGGAATCGCAATTATATCTTCATCGTAAGGGACCAGCATATCAATGCTGTTAACATGAACGAAACTATCTCCGAACGTTCGGGGCATACGACTATTTACCTGAGCTATTACATACTTGGCATTGGCAGCGGCGGATTTGACTATATCCACAGAAACACCGAGACTGCACAAGCCATTCACATCCGGAGGCGTCACGGATATCAGGGCTACATCAATTGGAATCCTTCCGCTTTCAAACTCATATGGAATTTCTGACAGAAATATCGGAGTATAGTCCCCTATTCCCTTTCCCAGGGAATCACGTACGTTCTCAGCGATGAAAAAACTGTTCATTTTAAACTTTTCGCGGAATTTCTCATCTACGTATGGGGCCGTGCCCATTGTCAGTAAATGCACAATATGGGCATCATAAATATGGCTGGAATATTCAACAAGTGCATTGACCAGATGCTGCGGCTGACCACAGCCGGTTCCTATAAATATACTATTGCCTGACTTTATTAACGTCATCGCCGATGCGGCGGTGCCAATTTTGCTGCTATGTTTCTGTTTCCAGTCGAATTCATGCATATTACTTCTCCAAGGTCATTCTTGCATCGACCGCGACGGGCGTAGTCCCTTCCGGGCCAACCATATAAGGATTAATATCCATTTCCCTAATCTGCGGAAACTCGGTAACCAACTGTGACAGCCGTTGAAGACCTTCGGCTATCGCATCCATGTCCACGCCTTTTTGGCCGCGCACGCCCTTGAGCATCTGATATGTCCGCGTATTTATAAGCATCTGTTTTGCTTCCCGGGCAGTCAATGGTGCAAGATAAAATGATACATCCTTCAGAACTTCGACCATTATCCCGCCCATTCCAAACATCATCAAAGGCCCAAAATGCGGGTCTTTATGCATGCCCAATATGACCTCTCTGCCCTTACAGCACATTTCCTGCACAAGGACACCGAGAATCTGCGCTTCCGGGCGTTTTTGAGGCACGCGATACATCATTAAGTCGAACGCATCCCTCACCTCATTTTCACCGGCCAGTCCCGTTTTTACTCCGCCAACATCGGATTTGTGCAGTATGTCCGGCGACCATATCTTCAATACAACCGGATACCCGAGCTGCTCAGCTATACTTGCTGCCTGCTCGGCTGTTGTAGCAACGGCACCTTTTGGTGTTACAAAACCATATGCCTCAAGTATCTCTTTCGATTCACTCTCACCGATTTCCAGAATGTCCTGACGCAAATGTCTTTCGATGATGTTTTCGACTTTACGTCGATTAACAGGGAAAAGCTTTACCACACGTTTCGGCCGATTGCGCCATCTTACATAATCAGTCACGGCCTTTATAGTCTCCACCGCACCTTTTGGGGAACCAATCTCAGGGATTCCACCCTCCCGCAAAACCTGCCTGCCTTTTGCAACTTTCTCAGAACCGAGAAAACAGGTAATAACAGGTTTTTTCGGTTTTAATTTTGACACTTTGACAATTGCCTCAGCAGTAGCTTTGGCTTCCGTCATCGCCTGAGGCGTTAAAAGTATAAGGACGGTATCAACATTCGGGTCATCAAGAACAACATCGAGTGCAAATTCGTAACGGTCGGCTAAGGCGTCCCCTAAAACATCAATAGGATTATGCAAATTAGCGGCAGGCGGCAACTTTTCAGCCAACTTTTTTATAGTCTCATTGGTTAGCTTTGAAAATACAAGACCTACATCTTCGACAGCATCAGCAGCTATAATGCCGGCACCGCCGGCATTTGTAATAACCGCAACATTAGGCCCTTTTGGAAGCGGCTGAAGAGCTATCGTCTGGGCGTAATTAAACTGCTGTCTTATTGAATCACATCGTATGATTCCCGCCCGTGCAAATGCGGATTCGTAAGCTATCTCACTTCCAGCCAAACTGCCTGTGTGTGATGAGGCCGCCCTGGCCCCTGCCTCGGTCCCTCCCGATTTCATCAAAAGTATGGGTTTATCGTGAGAAATCATCTCAACCTCTCTTACAAAGCTGCTTCCATCGGTGATACTTTCAAGATATCCCGCGATGACCCTGGTTTCAGGGTCACTTGCCAGCGCTTTTATGACATCCAGCTCATCAATATCTGCCTTATTGCCGATGCTGACGAGCTTGCTAAAACCAATATTATCCGCATTTGCCATATCAAGAATGGCAGCGAGTAATGCTCCCGACTGTGAAAGATAACCAATCGAACCTGCCGCCGGCAGGTCACCCCCAAAACTCGCATTTAGATTGTTTGCCGGCGCTATCACTCCCAGACAGTTAGGACCTATGACTCTTATGCCCGACTGCCTGGCGATTTGAACTATTCGGTCTTCAAGCTCTTTCCCTTCCTTGCCCGTCTCCCTGAAACCCGCAGTAATAATGATAACCGACTTGACTGCAACTTTCGCACAGTCCTGCATTACAGCAGGGACAACCTTTGCCGGCACAATAATTATCACAAGGTCGGGGGTTTCTCCTATCGATTTTAGGTCAGGGTAACATTTCAGTCCCTCGATAGCATCAGCATTAGGATTGACCGGGAATATCTTACCCTGATAACCGGCTGCAATCATATTTGTCAGGATTTCATAGCCGACCTTGTTTTTCTGACGAGAGGCACCTACAATCGCTACAGACTCAGGATTAAAAAAGCTCTTAAAAGCCATAGAAAACTAAAAACCCATACAAAATAAATACAATTCCCCAAAAGAAATAATTCTATTCTACTCTGTGTGTAAACGCAAGTCTTTTTGGCCTGTCAAAAGTGTGGACGCAAATAAAAATTTAAGCACCTAAAATGGCTAACAATATAAAACAGACAGCTATACCCTCTTGTTCCTATGCACTTATTTTCTCATTTCCGGTATATCCGGCTCGATATGAACAGTAATGTTGACCGGCCTGGCTATCTGCTCGTGCAGTGCAGCTTCAAGATTTTCTGATATTTCGTGTGCGGCGGCTACATTCAAATCCGGGTCAACAAGGATATGCAAATCAAGAAAAACCTCCCTTCCAACCGTTCGAGTCCGCAGCCGATGCCATTGTCGTATCCGACCATTGGCGTTTATTATGTTTTTTATATGCTCAATAGTTCTCTCATCTACTGCGCCCTCCGACAGCTCACGCAGGGAATCGCCAATTATCCTTACTCCCACCCACATAATCATCAGACCAACCGCAATAGCAGCTACCTGGTCGCCATGTCCGAATCCAAATTCGAGCGATATAAATCCTATCACAACAGCTACCGAACTTAAAGCATCACTACGATGATGCCAGGCATTGGCATAAAGCGCAGTGCTGTGAGATTGGATAGCGACTTTTTGCGTAACTCTGTAGAGCCATTCTTTAGAAGCTACCGAAACTATTGCAGCTATTAAAACTGCGAGCCGAGGCGTTGTAATTTCGTCTCGGGCTATGACTATAGTGGCATAATATATCATTGCTCCCCCCACGATAATCAAAACCAGCGCAATCAGCCCGGCCGAGAAGGTTTCCGCTCGCCCATGGCCGTATGGATGACCCTTGTCAGGCGCTTTCGAAGCCAGGCGCACACCAAGCAACACTGCTACATCAGTGGCTACATCCGAAAGAGAGTGAATCCCATCAGCAATCAATGCCAAAGAACCGGCAAAAAAGCCAATTACAATCTTGATTGCCGACAAAGAAATGTTAATTGCTGCGCCAAGATATGTAATCGATTTTATCTGCTTACCGACTGTTTTTAGTTTATCGTTGTCCATCAGTGTATAAATGCTTTTGTTCGCACGATATATTCTTGAGCAATTCGTTGGTCTTTTGCCTCAGCGATAATCCGCATAATGGGCTCAGTGTTACTGGCTCTGATGTGAAGCCAACCATCCTCAAAATCAAATCGACAGCCATCAATGGTATTAACTAATGCAGAAGCGAATTCGCTTTTTGCAGAATCCAAAATTTGCTGCATCTGCGATTGTTCAACGGTATATTTGTTCTTAATCATATAATATCTGCCAATTTCATTTACAAGCTGGCTTATTGTTTTACCCGTCTCAGCCATAAATTGAAGTATAAGAGCAATTCCAACAAGGCTATCGCGGACCGGACCGACACACAAATCAATCACTCCACCATTGCCTTCTCCGCCGATGATGCAATTATTCTTTATCATCGCTTCAGCAACATTTGCCTCACCAACAGCGGTTCGTATAACCTCTCCGCCAGACTCGGCGGCAATATCGTCAATCATCCTTGATGTGGAAAGATTCGTCGCTGCACAGCCGGTATCTTTGCTGAAGATATATTTAGCTGCCAGAGCAAGTGTATATTCTTCGCCAATACAGGTCCCATTTTCGTCAACAACTGCCAGCCGGTCTGCATCAGGGTCCTGGGCAAAGCCGATATCGGCTCTCTTTGTTTTAACCTCTTCGCAAAGACCCTTTAAGCTCTCAGTGTTAGGTTCAGGATTATGGGTGAATCGGCCGGTGGGCTCATCATTTATCGCAAAAACTTTGCACCCGAGTTCAGTAAGCAGCTTTTTCGTAATACGCCCCCCTGCCCCGTTGACACTATCAAGAACAACAGTAAATCTCTTTGCAACGATTGCTTCTTTATCAACTATTGCCAAAACCTTGGCGATGTGAACACCATCGGTCTGCTCATTACACGTCATCTTCCCGAAATTAACTGCATCTGTGAGAGCAAAACGCTTATCAAAAAAACACTGCTTAATTCTTTCTGCCGCATCCGGCGGCGGGGCAATACCATTACAAAGTAATAACTTTATGCCGTTGTATTGAGCCGGATTATGTGAGGCGGTAATAACCACCCCCCCACTACAGCCAAGCTCTCTGACCATAATGCCAACGCAGGGCGTGGTTACAATACCCAAATCAATAACATCGACCCCAACACTGCATAATCCTTCAGACAGCGCCAATTTGAGCATTCGACCGCTGGGGCGTGAATCCCGGCCTAAGCAGACAGATAACTTTTCCTTCGAAGTTTTATAACCTTCTTTCAAGAATGAACCGAAGGCCCGGCCATAATCAGCAGCGATGGAGGCAGTAAGGTTTTCACCGACAATGCCCCTCATCCCACTGACACTTATTATCAACTGCTCAGCCATATTAAAAATAGCATTTAAGACGCACACATCAAATAGCAATAGACCGGAACCAAATGTCGAAAATCAATCCAGCATACAGCCATAAATCTCATTTACGAATTCAAGTTTGCTAATCTCATCAATGACTTTCGCACCCGGTTCCTTGTCGAGACTGACGGCAAGTATGGCTTTTTGCTCAGCCGGTTTTTGCCCTACGCCCATTGTGCATATATTAATTTTATGCTTTCCGCAAACGGTTCCAACAGAACCGATAACACCCGGCCTATCATCATTGTAAATAACCAGAACCGCTCCCTGAGGCGTCATCTCGACATTGAATCCGTCTATTTCGATAATGCGCGGCAAGGTCCCACCGAAAACTGAGCCGGTTACGGTTCGCGTAACCTTATCGGTAATAACCTTTGCATTGAAGCTTGCAGCAACATCTTTGGCCTCTGTATTCTTCGTTTCATTGATGCTTATTCCTCGCTCCTTAGCCAGAACAGGAACATTTACAATATTTAAGGGCATATCAAAATGCCGCTGCAATAAACCAATTGCAAAGGCAAGAGTAATCGGCTCGACAGCCAATTCAGCGATTGAGCCGCGATACTGCACGTCAACACCCTTAATTTGCCCCTGCAGGGTTATGCTGACAAGTTTGCCGATTCGACGGGCAAGTTGAGCATATTGCTGGACAATTGGCGAAACTGCACCGGCGGCAGATGGGGCATTAAGGGCGTTCCTGACAGGTCCACCCTTGATGGCATCGACAAGAATCTGAGCGGCTTCGACCGCAACTTCTACCTGTGCTTCCTCAGTGCTTGCACCTAAATGCGGCGTAACAAGACAGTTTTCAAGTTCAGAAAACCTCTTATTTTCAGGAGGCTCTGTGGGGAAAACATCTAACGCAGCACCGGCAATGCGCTTTTCCGCAAGTGCATTGTAAAGTGCGTCCTCATCAATAATTCCGCCACGTGCACAGTTAATAAGCCGAACAGAAGGTTTCATTATTTCAATTTGTTCGGCCCCAATCATATTTAACGTCTGTGGGCTTTTAGGTACATGGACGCTTATATAGTCGGCCTCTTTAAAAATCCTCTTCAGGTTATCGCTTATTTCGATACCAATTTTTTCCGCATCAGGAGGAGCGGCAAGTGGGTCATAACCGATGATTTTCATATTGAAAGCTCTTGCCATTTTTGCCACAGCCATACCGATTCTGCCAAGCCCAATTATCCCAAGGACTTTATTATTTAGCTGGTTGCCCATATATTTTTTTCTGTCCCAGGCGCCGGATTTTAAACTGTTGCAGGCAGGAACGACATTTCGGCTCATTGCAAGTATCAAAGCCATTGTGTGCTCCGCAGCGCTGAGGGTATTGCCGCCTGGCGTGTTCATTACCAGAACCCCTTTCCTGGTAGCTTCAGGGACGTCAATATTATCAACACCGACTCCGGCCCGGGCAATTCCCTTTAGCTTGCCTGGATTGGCCAGGACTTTGGCAGTAACCTTTGTCCCGCTTCGGATGATTAGACCATCATACTCGCCAATAATCTGAGCAAGCTCATCCTCGCTTATACCCGTTTTAACGACCGGCTCAACGCCCTCTGTCGAATTAAGTAAATCAATACCTTCCTGTGCAAGTTTGTCCGTAATCAGAACTTTAATCATTGTCGAACTCCAAAAAACATATTCTTATTTTTATAACTGGTTACTTGCGGCCAAGGCTTGTGCCAATGTTACAGCCCAGCCGGCAGCAATAATCACTATCAAGGCCAGAATTATGTATCTTAGCTTAACTTCAGCAAAAAAACGCCTGATAAACTCAAAATATATCCCAAAAACGGCTGTAAATAAAGCTAAAAATGCTATCACAACCAGAATACAATACAACAGAGCACCGGCCGGCTGGATATAAAACGCCTCGATTATTCTGCCCTGGACAAAGGCAAATAACGCAGTTGTCATCCCACAGGTTGGGCACGGCAGGCCAAATCTCTGCTTGAAACCACAAGGCCTGAGCCACCAGCTTAAATCAATCTTGTCATTTACAGCCAATGCAAAAAGGCCAAATCCTGCGGCTATTGCCAGGAAAATAATACCGGCTAAAAACCGCTGCTGCCTCGTTGCACGGATAAAAAATTTATGTTTTCTATTTAACTGTTGGTTTGGCGTCATAATTAGATTAGAATAGAACAATGCTGTATTTCTGTCAAGAATAAGAGAACATACTTTACGAGATACGAAAATGGTGTTGGAAAATAGAGATTTGAGCATGATGCTGGAGACGGCCATCGTGGCTGCCCGACTGGCGGGCCAGCGGGCTATGGAGGAAATCAGCTTTATCAAGGCCTCGGTCAAAAATTCCACCGAATTAGTAACCCAGGCCGATGCCCGGTGCCAGCAGATAATTATCGACAGAATCAAGGAAACCTATCCCGATCACGGCTTCATCGCCGAAGAAGGCGCAGAAGGCAAGTTATTCAAACAGCCACCCCGTGGAGCCGAACCTGTCTGGTGGCTCATCGACCCGATAGATGGAACGAATAATTTTGCCCACAAGATGTTGTTCTTTACCGTCAGTATCGCGGCAATGTATAAAGGCGAGCCAATCGTTGGCGTCATTTTTGAGCCGGCTACGGAATCAATGTTCACCGCCGTCCAGGGCGGCGAGACACAATTAAACGACAGACGAATAACGGTAAGCGAAGAAAAAATGGACCAATTCTCAAGCGTCGGCCTGGACAGCCATTTCACTGACGCAATTCCACACTGGGCCTGCGAAATTATGAAAAGGACAAGATTCCGAGTTCTGGGCTCGGCGGCTTTGCAATTGGCCTATATTGCCAAGGGCGGCCTCGTTGCTGATATCACCCAGGCCACAAAACTCTGGGACATAGCGGCAGGGGTATTGATTGCTGAAAACGCCGGCGCTATCGCAACCGACTGGCAGGGAGGAAAAATCTTTCCAGTCGATTTGGACAGCTACGAGGGCGAGAAATTCAAGATACTAACTGCCAACAAAAAAGTCCAAGCGGAGTTACTAAAACTCTTAAGTGATTGACGATTTTCGATTTCCGAATGCCCATTTTTAATCTTTCTGCTTTGCGGTTATGCGTGATTTAGACATAATAGCGGTCAGCTCGTCAGCCTCAGCTATTAATCCTTTTACCGAATCGGGCCTTAGAACTTTAGCTTCAACAAGCATCTCAAGCCAGTAGGTCGATTCATCGGCTTCCTCCTCAACTATTCCTAATTTGGCAATAAATTCAGCTTTCGACCTGCCTCTGCATGCTGAGCGGTAATTTGCACCTACTGAAGTCCCACAACGCAGTAATTGGTTACCTATGGCAATTGCTGTCTTGGTTTTAGGAAGGCCTTCTACGAGTTGAATGACCCGCAAACCGAATTGTTTGGTTCTTTTCTTTAATTCATCAGGTGTCATAATCCTGAATTTTACCATCAGCTTATAGAATCTTCAATCTCAAATCACAAATCGAAAATCACAAATCGAAAATCACAAATCGAAAATCGGAAATCGAAAATCGGAAATCAATTATCTTGGGTCAGGAACAGGATAAAGTGCAACGATTCTGACCTTGTCTTCATCGGAATAAACGTTGCTTCTATCAAGTATGGCTATGACTCTTTTTTGCGGGCCGTTTGTGCCGATGCGGACGAGTATATAAGCCGTAAAGACATCGCTTCGCACAGTAACGAGATTGCTGATGCGGGAGAATATAACATCGCGCTCTTCAAAGTCATCCACAGCGCCATCGACACCGGTTCCCACCGGCTCGGTTGTCAGGTCGGGAAAGCCGGGCTGGTCTATTCCATCCCGTGCGTAGTAATCAATGCAGAAAAACGGATCAGCAATAATATCCTCATTATCTTTGTTTAATTTGTTTAACTCTCCAATATTTCCAAAACCACCTATTAAATCTCTATAATCAACTATGTTTTGAGCCAGTAGATAATTAAGGGGCTGGCCTATTCTTTGTGATACCCAGGGAAGCTGTGCGAGAACAAACCAGGGTGCGGTATTGATATTGAGCCGGCCTTTTATGCGGGTTTCGTTTGGGTCGTTCCAGGGATAAACCGTC
>Ga0315539_1004100_pt1 | contig 10085 bp, 10 predicted proteins | sample SalMarSW160150MG_FD_203097 | JGI IMG/M metagenome (GOLD analysis project Ga0315539, IMG submission 203097) | Salt marsh sediment microbial communities from the Plum Island Ecosystem LTER, Massachusetts, United States - Salt Marsh Sediment SW1601-150 ... | reverse complement strand
ATCCACTATATAATATTGTACACGATTAGCGCCTCACAGGCAAGCTAACCCAGCTACAACAGACCTGTACGATATATTGTTTGCCAGTGGTTTCTCTGTTATACTTAACAGGTACGCGCCCCCATCGTCTAGAGGCCTAGGACACCGGCCTTTCACGCCGGCAGCAGCGGTTCGAATCCGCTTGGGGGTACTTTTCATTTACGGCAGTTAAAAGAGGCGTCAGCCTCCGCAGAGCATATTCCCCACTTCTTTTGCATTCATCTTGATACTTAATATCCTCCGAAGGAAATACTATTTTTTATAGTAACGGTAAAGGCTTTCTATATTCATGCGCAGAAAGCCCGCCGCCGGGCCTTCCGTAGGCATGCGGGCGAACTGCGGGGCCCGGGGAATCTTTTCCCGGGCTTCTTCCAGACTCATTCCTTTATCGATAGCGTCGGTCATAGCGTCCATCCAGTCCTTAACGCTCTTAGCCATCAGCGAGAAGCAGCTCTTATCCGTGACTGCGCCATGACCGGGCACCACCTTATCGACGTCCAGCTCTTCGAGTCGCTTCAGGGTTTTCAGCCATTCGTCGGGCAGGGAATCGCGGAAGATGGGCATACCCAGATTAACGTTATCCGAGGTAAAGACTATCCTTTCCTCGGGGACGTGGACCGCCAGGCTATAGGGAGTGTGGCCGGGCGTATGAATGAGATGGAAAGTATGGTCACCCAGATAGAGGGTGAGAGCCTCGGAGAAGGTAATATCCGACGGTCGGAAGTAGAACTCCTTATCGAGGGGCAGGCTTTCCGGGGACATCATCCGGAGCATGCCGGTAATTTCCTCCGGCTTCGCCGCCAGCAGGGCGTCGCGCGTACCGTCCTGGGTGACGACCATGCCCCCGAAGTAGCAGTTGCCGGCGATATGGTCGCCGTGGGGCTCGGTGTTGATGACGTAACGCACCGGGCCGAACCCGGCGATTTCAGCCGCCACTTTCTTCGCATTGGCGGGCACCATCGGAGTATCAATCACCACCACCCCGTCCTTCGTCACCACGACGCTGGTATTACAGACACTTAACCGGCTTTCAACATAAACATTATCGGTAATTTTTTGCATATGACTCCCCTTTCTATATTCGCAGGAAATTGGGCGGTTTACGAGGCGACACGTTATATTCTGATATATCGGTTACCCCATACTTTAAGCGGCTGTCCCGGCAATGTCAAGCCAAGGTAATGGTATATGGGGCAATATAAGCACATATTTATGGGAAAGTGGGGTTATCCCACTTGACAAACAATCCCACCATGCTATAATGCCTATAGAACCTATAATTATTATAGACGCTATAATTTATGTATAGATAGGTAGATAGATGGCAATTATAATAAAAGATGAAGATTTTACAGACATAGCCAAAAGCGTGAAGGTAGATGGTAAGAGGCGAGTAGTTTTACCGCCAGCTTTAGTACAAAAAGATATTACGTTTCACGTATATGCTAATGGTGTTGGGCAAATTATCCTTGACCCGCAAGTTACTATTCCAGCTTCTGAAGTATGGGTATTCAATAATCCAGACATTCTAGCATTAATTAAAAAAGGTCTTTCTGATGTTAAAGCGGGCAGGATTTCAAAAATCGACCTTGACAATTTATAGGGTTATGTCTTGTTTGCATTAAATTGGGCAGATACAGCTAAAGAAACCTATAATTCTCTTAAAACTAATAAGTCTCAGAATAAACAATACAAAGCTGTCAAGAAAGCAATTAAATTATTAGCACAAAACCCCCGGCATCAGAGTCTTCAAACCCATGAATTTACGAGTCTCAAAGGACCTAGTGGAGAAAAGGTTTTTGAGGCATATGTAGAGCAAAATACTCCCGGAGCTTATAGACTCCTTTGGTATTATGGACCTATTCAAGGTATAATCACGATTTTTGTGATTACTCCTCACCCATAACTATTTACCACGCCTAGCCAACGCTGCTTTCTTGACTATCTCTGATGGTCTTGATTATGGTAATTTTTCAGCCCTAGCCTTACTGCCTTTTAATCCGCCCAACATGCCTAAAATTAGCGGGGTTCTTGACGATGTGGCCCTCATTTGTAGCCTGTTCTACTATGTTTGAAGCTATTACATTGTTTACTTTTGCATACTTTAAGCGGCTGTCCCGGCAATGTCAAATAGAAGCGAAGAGGATAATAATCCGTTAAGCACCATCATATATAATTGTAACGATTATCAGCCATACGCTACAATAATAGTATATTATCTTTACCGGCCGTCTGATGGTAAACGAGGATAGAAAGGAGGACATATTCTATGAAACCGCTCAATGTGCTGGTCATGGCGCCTTCATTCGACAGGACTCTGCCGCATGCCGACGAGGAGACCATGCGGAGGATTGCCCTCGCCGGCGCCGGCATCAACGTCAGGGACGCCTCCGAACTGGCTTCCGCCGAATATTGGGGCGACTCTACCGTTAAAAGCAAGCTGGACGCCATGCTGGCCGAGACAGAGGTTATCTACGGGCTTATCCTGCCCCGCGACATCCTGAAGCGGGCGCCCGGATTGAAATGGGTCCAGACAATGTCCGCCGGCGTCGACCGCTTCGCGAAAACAGATATCTGGGACAGCCCGGTGATATTAACCGGGGTCAGCGGCATCCATACCACCCCGATTGGAGAATTTGCCCTCCTGTTCATGCTCATGTTCGCTAAGGGGGCGCCGCAGTGCTTCCGGATGAAGCAAGACCGCGAGTGGATAAGGTATATGCCGACGGTGCTGCGGGGCAAGACGGTGGGCATCGTGGGCCTGGGCAATATCGGGCGGGAGATAGCCAGGCTTTCCAAAGCCTTCGGCATGAGGACCATCGCCACGCGGCGGACGGTTAAACAGCCGACGCGCGGCAGGTACGTCGACCTGCTGCTGCCGGTCGAGCAGCAAAACCGGCTACTGGCGGAGAGCGACTACGTGGTGGTCGCCACGCCGCTGACTCCCGATACCAGGGGACTTATCGGCGAAAAGGAGCTGCGCGCCATGAAACCCTCTGCCTGTATCATCAACATCGCCCGGGGCGGCATCATCGATGAAGAAGCGCTCGTCCGCGCCCTCGAGGAGAAACGGATAGCCGGGGCGGGCCTGGACGTAGTGGACACCGAACCCCTCCCCCCCGACAGCCCGCTCTGGGACTTCGATAACGTAATCTTGAGTCCCCACGTTTCCGGCGGCATGGAAGACTACATGGCACGCGCCACCGATATATTCTGCGAAAACATCAAACGCTATCAGGAGGGGAAAAGACTGCTGAACGTGGTGGACAAGAAGAAAGGCTACTAGAGACTTATACGATAAAGGAGGCGAGAACCGATGCCAATGACAATGGAAGAACTGGAAGCCGAGGTAAAAAGCCTGAAAGAACAGGTGGCCGACGGCGCCCGGGCTAAAGACTACCTGGAGATATGGAAGCTACAGTCGCTCTACTCACACCTGTACTACATCGGCAGGAGGGCGGAGATACCATCGCTTTTCGCCCGCAAGACCCCGGGGGTATCCCTGGAAATAGAAGACAGCGGCGTTTACGAAGGCATCGAAGGCGTTAAACGACTCTGGGGCACGATATTCAGCGAGAAAGCCCACATGACGCCGGGATTTCTCGCCATACACATGACCGTGAATCCCATCATTGAAATCAATAAAGAAGGGACGAGGGCGAAAGGCATCTGGCATTCTCACGGGTTCGCTTCCATGGGGAGGGGCGGGAATCTTACCCAGTTCCTGTGCCTGGGCAAATACGACATGGAGTATGTTAAAGAGGACGGGGAGTGGAAGATATTGAAGTTCGTCTACCGTCTCGGCTTCATGTGCCCGTATGAAAAAGGCTGGGTGGAAAACCCCCAGGCAGCCAGCATCGCCGCCTCGCCGGAGAACAGCCCGGACAAGCCCACCACGTACCACCTGCCGTACAATAAAGACAGGGTAAACACCATGCCGCCGCCACCACCGGAGCCCTACGAAGACTAGAGGGATTTGCCCAGCTGTTTGGTCGGTTTCAGGACTATCATCAATATCAGGCCGATAATACTCAAGGCGACGCAAACCACAAACGCGTTCTGATAGCTGCCCGTTACGTCGCAGATATAGCCGATAATTACCGGGCCGACGGCGCCCCCGAACGTAAAGCCCAGACCCGTGACCCCGTAAATCAGGCCGTGAGAAGTCAGCCCGAAGAGCCTGGCCACCAGAGGCGATTCCGACGTGCCCATGCTGCCGAGAGCCAGGCCGAACACGACGGCGAACAGGTAAAGCATCCATAACTCTTTTAACGGCACCAGCCAGACCAGGGCGGCAACCGCCAGGACAAAGCCGATAATGAAGGCCTTGCGATTGCCGATTCTATCGCCGATAAAGCCGCCCAGCACGAAATTACCCACGATGCCGATGCCGCCGTTGACCGCCAGCACATTGGCGGCGTTGATATCCGATATTCCCAGTCGGGTTATATGTGGCACAAGGTGTACTGTCAGGCCATAGGCGATAAAGCCGAAGCAGAAAAATATCGCGACCACCAGCCAGAATTGGGCGGTACGAGCCGCCTCCTTCAGGGAAAGGGCTTGAGAAACGTCAACACCCGTCACCGGTTCTTTACCATCCACGCCACCCCTGATTTTTTCAACCATCCGGGGGGCGCGTTTCAACAGCTGCGCCGCCAGTACCACCACAACAAAAACGGCAATACCCAGGATAACGTACGACTGCCGCCATCCATATGCGGCTATAAGCCGGGTTATTACCGGCGGGCAGATCATCTGGCCGATAGTCAGACCCGAGATGACTATCCCCGTCATCAAGCTCCGCCTCGCCGAAAACCACCTAGCAACGGTTGACAGCAGCGGCACCCAGAGGCTCATGCCAACACCTACAATCACGCCGTAGAAGAAATAGAGCTGCCAGACCACCCCTACCTGGGACATGAGGAAATAACCCGCGCCCAGAAGCACACCGCAAAACGTCACCACCAGGCGCGGCCCGAACCTATCGGTAAGCCCGCCCATGATGATACCAAGCAGGCCGGAGATAATCGAGGAAAGCGAATAAGCCCCGGAGGTCACCGCGCGGGTCCAGCCGAATTCCTCCAGGAATGAATTGAAAAATACCCCGTAGACAATATAGAGTCCAAAGGCAACTACCATAATGATAAAGGCGGCCCCGACTGCGAAATAGCCGTGGATAGACTTCTGCTGTGTCTCCGGGGATGGGAAGTTTTCTTGACCGGTCACCCTAAAACATTTCCTAACCAGCTCATATTTACAGAATACCGCCATTATATCATAATGACATGATATTCCCCATTTAAAGGTAAACGTAACCAGTCAAGAAGTTATAAGATATATGTGCCGGTGTATACAGGGACACGCGGCGGGCAGCGGGCCGGCAACCGTCAAGGCAGTATCTGCATCACCGTCCCGTTAACGGTGAAAATATAATGACACCCCGACTTTAACAAATCGGCGTCAAGACCATGAAGATAGACGGCTAAAAACAGCGGCGGTGTATCGCTGGTGCAGACCTCACTCATATCGGTGGTGGGACCCACGGCCTCCAGGGTGCCTGCAGAACTATCGCAGAGCATTTCAACCACAGCCGTCTGGATATTGTGAAATTCGGAGTCCTGCGCTCCCGCCTCGGCTTTGCCTATCATTCGGGCTACCTGCGGGATAGCCACGGCCGCAAGAGCGCTAAATACGGCCACAATTATACAAATTTCCAGAAAAAAACCGGTTGCCTGTTTATCCTGCATCTTCCTTGATTAGCACGCCTTGTCGACTGATTCGGGGTACCGGCGGTGCTATAGTACTAATGTAATAGTATTCTCAATTTATAACATGAATAAAAGTAACTATTTCCACTGGGGGGTATCCCTCAATTCCGCCAATAATGGTGGTGAACCCTTAAACAAAATAGAGGGTTTTCTGCTTTTCAGCGGCCACCTTGTGTAATAGATTAAACCTACAAGGATGAACAAGAAAGTATTATTTATAAATAACATCAACGCCCGCAGGATAATCCCGGAACTGTTAACAAGGGCGGGTTACGGTGTTGATGTCGTGTACGACTCCGCCGCAGGCTTGCGAGAGCTGGACAATCAAGCTCACGACGTAGCAATCGTGCAGGAAAGTCCGTATGCGGAAATCCGGCAACTTTGCGCAAAGATAAGAGAGCGGACCGGCATTCCCCTTATCGTCATCAGTCCCGGCGCCAGCACCGAAACCTGTGTCAAGGCAATCAATGCCGGCGCGGATTACTTTATGCGCAAGCCCTTCGGCCCGCTGGAGTTCCTGGCGAGAATCAGCTCCCTGCTGCAACGCACCCCCGCCCGTCAACCCGTGACTGCCGGCCTCTAGCCTGAAAAAGACTGATTAACGACATATGGAATAAACGAATATGACAACGCAAAACATGTATAAAAAAATAGTGGTGCCGCTGGACGGCTCTCCCCTGGCCGAGGTAGCCCTGCCTTATGCCGAAGAAGTAGCCGGAAAGATAGGCTCTGACATAGTGCTGTTAACGGTTCTCGCTTCGGAAGAGCCGGACGATTACCTGGCCCACCAGAATTACGCGGGGAAAATAGTCGATATCACCAAGCGGCAGGTAGATAAATACTCCGAGAATACGGGTAATAAATCAATCAAAGTAGGCACGGCCACCCGGACCGGCAATCCCGCCGAGGGTATTCTGGACTATGTCGAAAAGGGCAATATGTGCCTGATTGTCATGGCGACCCACGGTCGTTCCGGGGTCGGGCGCTGGGCGGTAGGCAGCGTCGCGGATAAGGTCGTCAGGTCAACCACGAGACAGCCGCTGCTGCTTATCCGGGCCAAAGGCGCCCATCCGGATGTACGCGCCAAGCGAATTCTGAAGAAGGGATTAATACCGCTGGATGGCTCTACTACAAGCGAAGCCGTAATCCCCTATTTCAGCGAGGCTGCCCGGAGTCTACAGATGGAACTCACTTTACTTAGAGTAATCACCAAGAACAACGGCTCTTTTGCCGCCGCCGATGCCTATCTTGGCGACTGGTGCCGTCAGCTCGAAGAAAAAGGCATCACCGTGAAATACGAGGTAAGGTCCGGCTCTCCCGCCGAACAAATCATCGACCTTGCCGACGAACTCGCCAGCGACCTTGTCATTATGTCAACGCGCGGACAGTCGGGTATCAATCTCTGGTCCCTGGGGAGCGTAACGCAGAAAGTCCTGCTCGGGGGCAACACGCCGCTCCTGCTGATAAGGGCATGATTCCCGGATTTTAACCCATCAATAGAACGCGCCTGCCCCACCTCTGTACACTTGCTTAATTCACTTATCTCTGCTATTTTGGAAATGGCCGGTCGCGCGTCAGCCACCGACCCGAAAAATCGGCCGCCTCGTAACAGGCATCGTATCTCATTGCCATGGACGACAGGTTATATATCAAAAGGCTGGTAGTAGGCTCGCTATCGGCCAACTGCTGGATAGTCGGCTCGGAAACCGCCGGAGAAGGCATGGTAATCGACCCCGGAGGCAACGCCGAGGTTATTCAGAAAGCGATTGCAGAGTCCGGACTGGATATCAAAATAATCGTGCTGACCCACGGTCACTCCGACCACATCGCCGCTCTCCATGAGACCCTGGACACGACCGGCGCCGAGGTAGCCATTCACATCGAAGACGCGGATTTCCTGGAGGGGCGGGGTATAGTCAGCTCGCAGTTCGGCATCTCCTATAAAACTCCGCCCCCGCCGGACAGGCTGCTCCGGGAAGGAGATACCATCGAAGTCGGCGGCTGGAGCTTCTCGGTAATACATACGCCGGGCCATACTCCCGGCAGCATCTGCCTGCTAACCGATTACAGGGTATTTACCGGGGACACGCTTTTCCGCCGGGGTATCGGCACGACGATGATGCCCGGCAGCAGCCGCCGCCAGCTGATAAACAGCATCCAAACCAGACTAATGGTGCTGCCGGATGACACTGTAGTCTATCCCGGGCACGGCCGCGAGACAACAATCGGAGCCGAGCGCCGGGACAATCCCTATGTAACCGGCAAGCGCGACTCCGGCTACTGGTAGCCCCCACTAATCAATCCATCCCCCGTCTTTATCTTCCCTTTCGTTTTTGAACTCATTACGTCCTGATTTACCTGAATATACTTCACTTTTTCCATCTCCCTCTGCCTCGTTCCCCCTCCGGCCAATTTGTGTCACAGGCCGGCAAATATTGCCGGTTGGCGAGGAGGGGGATTTTTTATATCAATGTGATTTTTTTGTAAAGATTAGCCTCTTACTTTGTGATTTGGTTGTTACTCCTTGGTACTAAAGTAATCCCAGCACTTTCGTTAACAAGGTTAAGCGCGTTAATAATGAAATTAACTTCGATAAGGAAATAATTATAAACCCGCTTAACCGGGTTTTGGACACGTCAGCTATAGCGACTAAAAGGAGGCATGTCTTGGAAATAAAAACAGAAAATACTTACCCCATGTATCTTACTACCGGTGTCGTGGCCCGGCACTGCGGTGTTAGCAAGGTAACGGTCTTGCGATGGATTGAAAAGGGAAACCTGATAGCCTTCAGACTCCCCGGAGGCCAGAACCGGATACACCGGGATGACTTCTATGCTTTTGCGGAAAAACACAAAATACCGCTTAGAGGCGGCTAGCAGGAGATACCAGCCGCTTTTATTATTTTAAAACTTTATCAGGAGGCAAGCAGCAATGTTTATATCGAGGAAATTATCCGTTCCTGTATTTAGTTCTCTTCTTCACATCCTGGTTATCGCCATTTTTCTCATCGGGTTACTGCCAATCCCGGTGCTGGCAGCGGAAAGCGGCACCGTTACCGGGCAGGTTACCGATAACGCCACCGGCAACCCTATCGCAAACGCCCACGTACTTCTTTTTGAAGAAGGCGTTCAAGAATATTCCCATATTACAAACACCGATGCTTCCGGCATGTACACCATTTATCCCGACGTAGGCACCGGCTATGAAGTAGTCGCGGAGAAGACAACATATTTTACCCAGAGGGTAACGGGTATTTCCGTAGCTACCACCCCGGATACCACTCTGAACTTCTCTCTGTACCAGGGAGGCGCCTTCACCGGCGAAATAACGGATAGCGTGGAGGGCTTTTCAATTGAAAATGCAGTGGTCCGGGCTTACAAGCCCGAAACGCCATCGGTAAGCTACAACGCTACCACCAATGACCTCGGTGGGTATTCTATTACCGTACCCCCGGACACAGGTTACACCATAGCAGTCACCGCAGCCGGCTACAACAGCGCCAACGCAACGGGGCAGAACGCAGTATTAGGGACACCTACTACGGTCGATATCACGCTGCAACAGCAGGACACCACGCCGCCGGCCAATATCAGCAACCTCGCTACCGCCAACACAACTCATGAGACTGTCGTCCTTACCTGGACGGCGCCGGGCGACGACGGCACAACCGGAACGGCCACCCAGTACGATATCCGCTACGCTACCTCTATTATCGATGATAATTCCAAGTTTGATAGCGCCAATCAGGCACTCAATATCCCCCCGCCCCATCCCGCGGGCGACGCCGAGATTTTTACGGTTCCCGGCTTGAGCGCCAATACCACCTATTTCTTTTCCGTTAAGACCAAAGACGACATGAATCTATGGTCCGGCCTGTCAAATCCGGTATCGGCTAACACCTCGACGCCGCCGCTCACGCCCTACTTTACCATTACTCACAGTCAGGGTATTTCTTCCTTCATGCTCGCCGCCGGGGATAATATCACGGAAACGATTAACGTCACCTCGGTAAACGACTTCGAAGGGACCATTAATTTCGGCTTCGGCGGGCCTCCCGGGATAGAAAATTATTCCACCGTATCGCCCATGCAGATTACCCTCACCGCCGGCCAGACACAGGCGATTTCTCTGAACATCGGCACCGGCCCCTCCATGCCTTCCGGCACTTACCAGTGCGGGATGGGCGGGCAGACGTCCGCTTACGGAGGGCAGGAGAAAGGTTTCTTTATTACGGTAATAATCGGCGTAGCCGGCCAGCCGCTGCTATCGGCCTCGCCC
>Ga0315539_1004098_pt1 | contig 10087 bp, 11 predicted proteins | sample SalMarSW160150MG_FD_203097 | JGI IMG/M metagenome (GOLD analysis project Ga0315539, IMG submission 203097) | Salt marsh sediment microbial communities from the Plum Island Ecosystem LTER, Massachusetts, United States - Salt Marsh Sediment SW1601-150 ... | reverse complement strand
TCTAAAAAACAATTTGCTGATATAAACATACGTGTTTCTGCATACAACCGACGGGGACGGAGTTTATCTATAACAAAGTTTATTTTTGAATAATGGCAAGATTTCCTAAAAAAGAAGCTGAAATTGCCGCCTTAGCCGAGCGGTTAGGGCATGGGCTATGGTCAAATCGCCCGATATACCCGACTCCACCTGTTCATCCGATATCGCTAAGATTCAAGGCGATCACATATAGACGTCAGCAAGAAAATTTAATCGCAAAGCAAGCAGCGGCCGAACAAGCAACCACAGCCAAGGATGAAGCATTGGAAGAACTAACCGAGGCGATGAAGGCAGATATTCGATATGCTGAGAATACCGTCGATTACGATGATGACAAATTGAAGCTCATCGGCTGGGCCGGTAAAAAGGCGGCAACTCCACTGGCCCCGCCCGGTCAGGTGCGTCTGCTTGAAGCACCAAAACAAGGCGCTGGCTGGGTCTTTCTCGACTGGAAAGCATCCGCCGAGGGCGGCAAGCCAAAGGCCTACAAAATTCAACGGCGGTTGCGCTCCGGCGGCAGTTGGCAAGATGTGGCAACGGCAATAATAACCGAAGCAACTTTAGTTGACCAGCCGGAAAAAACAGAACTCGAATACCACGTAATAGCGGTAAATAAAGCTGGCGAAGGTCCGCCCAGCAACGTTGTGGAAGTGGTTCTATGATTTGCAGAGCAACGTTATTGTGGAAAAGGAAACTGACTACGCATTATTTACCTGCCTATAAGGCAGCGAGTAATATCGTGATGGCGGCTTTGTAGGGATGGAGATGGGATTAACAGGATGTACAGGAGTTTTAGTTATTTTTATTATGAGTGTATCTCGTCAATCCTGTTATCCTGTCCGTGGCAGATAAGGCGTGATATGTCATAGATGAAGCTTGATTTACCGTAGATAAGCTTAATATGCCGTAGATAAAGCGTGATGTGTCGTAGATGAAGCTTAATTTGGCGTAGATAACGTTTAATCTGTCATAGATAAAGCGTGATATGCCATAGATGAAGCGTGAGTTGTCGTAGATTAAGTTTAATTAACCGCATATCAAGAGTATCAGATGATATTCTTGACTGCAATTTTCAATGTTAACTTGTTTTTTTGAAAGGAGTTACAGAAATGGCACGATTTCCAATCGCAGAAGCAGAGATTATAGCATTGGCACAGGCAATGGAATCAGGACTGGCGGACAATGCGGCGGTTTATCCGGCCCCGCCGGTAGCACCGGCAGATTTGACAGCCCTTATCAGTGCTTATACAACCGCCAAAAATGCCGCTATTGCGGCCCAGGCCGCTGCCGAAGATGCTACCACCAGTAAGGATGAGGCCCTGGAGGATTTGGCGGATGCAATGAAGAGCGATATCCGCTACGCGGAGAACACCGTCGATTTCGACGATGATAAATTGAAGCTCATCGGCTGGGCCGGACGCAAAGAACGCACACCATTAGCCCCTCCCGGTCAGGCGAGACTCTTAGAAGCTCCCAAGCAGGGCGAGGGCTGGGTCTTTTTGGACTGGAAGTCTCCAATCGACGGTGGTGCGCCCGCAGCTTACAAGGTAATGAGGCGTGAGCGTCCTGAAGGACCCTGGCAAGAGGTTGCTACCGCCGTTATCAGCGAGGCAACATTAGTTGAGCAGCCAAGAGGCAAGGAACTGGAATACCGTATCATCGCCGTCAACAAAGCCGGCGATGGCGAGCCGAGCAACACTGCAATGGTAGTGTTGTAAGCCTCATGGATACCGAAGGTGCAAAGTTTTAGGGATTCTCTGCGCCTTCGGTATTTTTTTCAATTGGTGCATAACAAATAAAGTGGTTATATAGCGAAAGGAACCACAATAAAGATGATGATAGATAGGAATCGGTGGGTATTTCGCATCCGCACTCGGGTCGGGGGAACTGCTGTATGCTATGCTGAAATCGCGTCCTTAGAGTCAGTGAGGGAAGTGGGCTTGTGAAGAGCCAAATAATGAAAATTCATAGTAGCCGGCTGGCACGTAATACACTGTGGAATCTGGTAGGGGCTGGAGCTCCTTTTCTGCTGGGCATCATAACCATTCCATACTTGATAAGGCATTTGGGAGTGGAGGCATTTGGCATCCTTACGCTTGTATGGGCTTTGATTGGATATTTCAGCTTGTTTGACTTCGGGCTTGGTCGTGCGCTCACCCAGCAAGTAGCAACCAAACTTGCATCGGGTATGGGTGAGCAAGTGCCGAACCTTGTCAAGACAGGTCTTTTGTTTACCGCAGCCAGTGGATTGATTGGCGGGGTGCTATTGGCTGTCTTTGCAAATGTGCTTGGATGCAAATGGCTTAATGTAAGTATATCGCTACAGCAAGCCTCGGTGAGTTCCTTGTTGATAGCATCGCTGGGCATACCCCTTACGACGCTAACAACTGGATTGAGAGGTGTATTAGAGGCATACGAAGATTTCCCGGTAGTTAATCTGTTACGCATATTGCTTGGTGCTGCTAATTTTGGCCTGCCTGTTTTGAGTATTATGGTCTTTGGCCCGTCGCTTGTAATTACGGTTGCAAGTTTGATCGCAGCTCGGCTAATAGTATTAAGTGCGCACATATACCTCGTAAACAAAAGAATACTCACAAACCGACAAAGAACAAAGTTCAACTGGATAAACATACGCAGCTTACTGTCATTTGGCACATGGATGACTATGTCAAATATTATCAGTCCTCTAATGGTTACGGCTGATAGATTTATCATCTCTTCAGTGCTCGGTGCTAGTTTAGTAGCTTATTATACTGTGCCCTTTGACGCATTGTTTCGGCTGTTGATTATACCCGGTGCGATTTCAACCGTCTTGTTTCCACGATTGACATCTGTCATTGCCACAGATCGACAGGCAGCCAAACGTTTATACCAGAAAGGCCTGAAAGTTGTTGGTGCTTTTATGACGGCTATTTGTTTATTGACGGCTGTCGGATCTTATTGGATTATAAAATTGTGGTTAGGACAGGATTTTGCAAATAATTCCTGGTATATCGCCTCTATTCTGTCCGTGGGTTTGATTTTTAATGCTGTAGCTGCTATTCCATTTGCCACAATTCAAGCAACCGGAAATGCACGAACAACAGCAATAATTCATCTGTGTGAGTTTATATTTTATCTCCCTCTTTTATTCATATTATTAAGATATATGGGTTTGCCGGGAGTAGCCATTACTTGGGTTATAAGAGTTGGAGCTGACCTAATGATTTTACTCATGTTTGCAAAAAGATGCACATCCGATATAATCCTGTTGCACAAAACCGTGCAGCAAGGTCAAGCTGGCTGTCAATCGCAGCAGGAATTTTCGGCAGGGGTTGATTTGTTGAGGTGACGGGAATTATGGGAAAATCTCTTCTCGGATCAAGGGGTGCAAGAGGAACATTCTCATTTTTCGAAGAGAATTGGCTTATGTGTAAAAAAATCGGCTCATACATAAATTATTTTATGCGCAAAATGTTTCGCGTCGCTTTGGCTTTATCGGCAGGCATGATAATGTTCCCGATGCTGGCGGAATCATTGCAGTTTTAGTGCTATACAAGACCCGCTTAGAAGATTCTAAAACTTTTGTATCTTTGAGTAACTCCTTAAAAAGCGACAATTTAAAGATGGATATTCTTGTTTATGATAACAGTCCGATGCCGATGGAGACTGAATCGGAATGTATTCGTGATGACTGGAGAATTCATTATATTCATAATTAAACAAATCCCGGTGTAAGCACTGCTTACAATACAGGATTTAAGATAGCTAAAAAATTACACAAGGTATGGCTTTTATTATTAGATCAGGACAATTCTTTTCCACAAAGTGCGATTGTTGAATATAGCAAAGCTGTCCGGGAAAATCCAAGCATAGTTCTATTTGCGGGAGTATTCAGACGGCCACGATTTGATAAGGTCTCTGCGGCGGTATTTTGATTATTACAACAATCATCGTCCTCACAGCAGCCTGGGTTATCGGACTCCGTCGGAGGTATACTTCGAGGGACGCGATTCGCTTTGCTCCGTTTCGGCTGTGCCTTCGCTTCGCAAAGCGAGAGAGTTGCAAGAATCGTTACAGCTTACACCAAATATAAAGGAAAATTTGGTCTTGACAATGGGTAGGGGTTAAAACATTAGGTTTATTTGAAGATTTCCTGACAGTTCAATATATAATCAAAGCGAAAAAGTTATGAATTGTTTAAAATTCAAAAATTCAAATATTTTATACTTTTTATTTGCAGTAACTGTGTTTTTTTTAACAAGACAATGTCCATTAGACTCTTTTTCATTTATTATGAATATCTGTTTAATCTTGTTTTTTTTATTGAGCCTTAATGATATTGTAAAAAAGCTAAATAGCGACAAACGATTCTATATTTTATCGATGCTAAATACCATGATCTTGTTATGTGCAGTATTATATTCTGTTTTTATGGGCAATGCGCTTTGTCAGATATTAAGATTCTTTATTATTCTACTTTTAATATGGTATGCTTATTTTGTAAAACCACGGGAAAATTATATTAAGCTTTTTTTGTTTTTTGTACTCATACAGGCAATATTTATTATAGGTTTTGAAATTTATATGATTACTAATTTTAATCAAGACACTTATTCAGCACTAAGGCATGTTATTCGGGACAATAATTGGGGTGACATACATACATACAATGGGTATTTTTGGAAAATTCAATTGAAGGGGAATGCTTTAATCCCTTTTGCGTTCTTCATTAGCTTGTTATATTATAATGGATTGAGATGTTATGTTATGTCGGGTCTTCTTTTGATTGCTTCGATTGTATCGGGCAACTTTGCATTTATAGTTGGAATTGCTTTCTTTGCCCTTGGTTATTTATTGATCATACATTTCACACTAAACCAGCTGATAATGCTACAATTATTTATTTTTCCCTTGGGGTCAATTATAACAAAACCAGCTTATAAATATATCACTACCACTATTGATAGAAAAGCCGAATACTCTAATGCTGTTCGTTTTGATCAAATAAATGTTTTAGCAAATAATATGAATAGTGGTATTCACACACTTTTGTTTGGTCAAGGATTAGGAAACACAATCTCTGAAAAAACAACCTTTCGCGATTATACTGGGAAAAGTCGCTATGAATTACAACCTTTATATATATTAAATCAAGTGGGACTTGTCTATTTTATATCGTTTATTTTCTTCAATATAATTCTTACATTAAAATTCATTAAGTACAAAAAACCAACATTGATATACTTTTCGTATGTATTATACGCATCGTTTAATCCATACATTTTCGATACATCTCATATTGTAGTTATAATTATTTTGGTTAGTTTAAGTAATTATGTTACAACGCAAAAGGGGGGCTAATTTGAAAAAGATATTTTCAATTATAGTAGCATACAATTCAAACACAGAAGAGTTATCGGCTCTTATTAGGCGGTTGAAACAACAAACAGATACGATTATAATATGTAATAATACTTCCAATGATCTTTCGATACGAGATGATAACTTAATCATATTTAATTTTCATAAAAATATAGGGATAGCAAAGGCACAGAGTTTCGGAATGAAATGGGCTTTTAGCAATGGGGCGGATTTTGTTTTGCAAGTGGATCAAGATAGTGTTCCTGACAAATCTATGGTAAGTCAACTGTTAGAAACATACCAAATACTTGAAAACAAAGGGTACAATGTAGGATTGGTCGGACCGCAAGATTATGATATAATTACAAATGAAATCCGTATCGCCCGCCTCAATAAAGGAAAGCAAATTGAGAATAGCCGCATATTCTTGGTCGATTCCACTTTGAGCTCAGGCAGCCTAATTTCTAAAAAGGCATATGAGATTGTTGGCGGAATGATGGATGATTTATTTATAGACCTGGTTGATCATGAATTTTGTTGGAGGTTGAGAAAAAGTGATTTTATTGTTGCAAAGGATTTGAAAGCTAAATTATCGCACAGATTGGGTAATGGGAAAAAAAGGATACTTGGTTTTTTGTGTGTTGGCGTGCCAGCTCCAATCAGGCATTATTATGCCTTCAGGAATACAATATTTTTGTTAAGTAAGAATTATGCCCCTTTGTATTGGAAATTATCAAGCATTGTGAAATTGATATTCAAGATAATTGTTTATCCAATTATGCTCGATAATGGAAAGAGTAGGCTTAACTATATGCTCCTTGGGTTAAAGCATGGCATCAAAGGGAGGATGGGAAGAATAGATTGATTAGAATGATGAACTTTTCTGTTCTTATCTCCATTTACAACAACGAAAAGCCCGAATATTTCCATCAGGCTATGAAAAGCATTCAATGAAAACAATCTTATTTATCCGGCCTGATCTGCCAAAAGATTACCCAATGGGCAAGTTGCCTCCGTTTCTACCATTGGGATTGGGTTTTTTAGCCGGTGTCTTAAATGGGGCAGGATATCATGTGGAAATTCTGGATAATTATCTTTATGGCAAGCAAGCTGATGAACTGATAGAAGATGTTAGATCCATCAAGCCGGACTTAATTGGCATTTCTGTAACGATAGCCACGACTTCAACCGCTGCTGATATTGTTTCGGCATTGAAGGAGGAAAATATCCCACTTGTAGTTGGTGGGCCCCAGGTTACCATTGATCCGGTTGGTACCGTGAAAAGGTTGAATGCTGAAATAGGGGTGGTTGGAGAAGGCGAAAATACACTTTTCGAATTGTGCCAGGTTTTATGCGACACAGGAAGCTTGTCTTTTGACCACCTCAAAAAAGTTAACGGGCTTATACTAAGAGCTGGCAAAAATGGAGAGTATTATTTGACTCCTAATAGGCAGTCTATGAAGGAATTAGACACATTGCCGTTTGTCCCCGTGTCTCTTTTTCCTTACCAGAAATATCAACATACTACACCGGAACTTAAAGCCAGTCCTTTGGGCTGGATGAGTACCAGCCGCGGCTGTCCGTGGAATTGCAGTTTTTGTTCGAACATTCTCGTATGGGGTCGACACTATCGTTGTATGGGGCCAAAGAGAGTGGTCGATGAGATGCAATACCTTGCGGATAATTTTGGCGTAAGGGCCATAAACTTCAGGGAAGACAACTTTACTGTGAACAAACAAAGAGTTATGGGAACATGTTCCTTAATCAAGGAAAGAAATCTCAAGATAGAATGGATGTGTGAAAGCCGTGTTGACATAATAGACGAAGAAATGCTGACATCAATGAAACAAGCAGGCTGCAGCGCGATATATTTCGGCATTGAAAGCGGCACACAGCGAATATTAGACCTCTTGCGAAAAGAAACAACCGTAGAACAAAACGAAACCGCGGTAAACTTATGCAAAAAAATTGGAATAAGGCCAATAGTTTCCATAATGTTAGGCATCCCCGGGCAAACTCTAAAAGAGAACTACGAGAGCATCAGTTTTGTAAAAAAGTTAGACCCGGATATGGTTTATTTTAATGTTTTTATGGGCTTCCCGGGCACTGACTTGTACAACTACATAATAGAACACGATTTGATTTATAAAAAATTAGAGCAAATAATTTTGCCGAACAGCGAATGTTTGACTTGGCCTGAAAAATTAAACTTAAAACAAAAAGCAGAACTGTTGTATAACACTTCACCAAAAATCCTGTTTAGACATATAAAACGGATGGGACTTTTCCGGACCGCCCAAAAAGGGGTATTAACCATCAGAAGGTATATACAATCGAGGTCTAATATTTAAATGCACCGCCAGAATACCGCAGAACTGAACCTGTCAGTATTAATGAGCATCTGCAGCAGAGATAACGCAGGCTATTTGGATGCGGCGATCGAGAGTATCATTAGCCAAACCAGATCACCCGATGAAGTAGTTGTTGTTGAAGATGGACCTTTGACCGATGAGTTATCCAGTATTATCGAACAGTGGCAGCAGAAGAGGCCCGGACTATTCAAAGTTGTGTTGTTAGCGGAAAACCACGGACTGGGTGCTGCGCTCCAGGAAGGATTGAAAGCCTGTTCTTGGGATATAATAGCTCGTATGGACGCTGATGATATTAGTTGTCCTGAAAGATTTGAAAAGCAATTAAAATTTCTCCAGGACAACCCCGATGTAGCTGTTGTCAGCTCATGGATGGCCTGCTTTGAAGATGACCCCGACGACATCCTATTTATAAGGCGAATGCCGCAGAAATACGAAAACATCAGAAGAGTCGCAAGATATCGTAACCCTATATTAGGTGCTTCAGTTATATTTCGTCGCTTTGAAGTGGAAGCCGTTGGTGGTTACACTGACTTACGACGTAACCAGGATTATCATTTGTGGGTCCGAATGCTCTTAAAAGGTTCAAAAATAACTTGTATTCCTGAACCGCTGTATAAGGTTAGATGTGACGGGAACTTTTTGAAGCGCCGAACAGATCTAAAACATGCGATTTCAATGATAAAGCTGCAAAAAGAATTTGTAAAAATGGGTTTTATATCCTACCCACAATACCTTTTCAATATCGGCGTTAGAATATCAGTATGTATCTTGCCTGTTCCAGTTACCCGGTTCATACGGACAAAACTATTAAAATTGTAGTTTCATTACTATGATGCAAATATTCTTATTTTTATTAAATGCTTTTCTCGTAAACCTTGCCTTTCTTTTATCTTTTCTTATCAGATACGGCCTGCCATTTCCTAAGCACAATTTCTTACCTTACAAAAACAGCTTTGTATTTCTAACGCTCATATATGTATCTTCGCTGGCTTTTTTCAGAGTTTATAAAAGCAGGTTCAAATCTTCGTGGGAACTGTTCAAAAGAGTTTTTTCGGGGCTATTCCTCGGAACATTGCTGAGTGTAGCTTTTGTCTATGTCTTCAGAGCTAAGTGGGGTGCTTTCCCAACCAGCGTATTTATCCTTTCCTTTTTTATAAATCTTCTGCTAATTTTCAAGGTCAATCAGGTTATTCTGAAGGCAAAAAAAAGAATCAAAAAACAGGTGATAATACTTGGTGAGGGGAAAGTAGATGATATTGTCGGCAAAAAGGCAAATGTTGAAAGAAAACAAATTAACCGGATTTGCGAACTGCTTGAATACACGAATGTTGACGAAATAGTAGTGAGTGAAAAAATCAATAATGCGGAAGACCTGAATCTATTACTCTATCTGCAGCGAAAGTTAAAGGCTGACGTTCTATTCAGTCCTTCGGTTTACATGGAGCTTCTGCCTGAAAGAATAAACGGAAACTCCTCAGTCGAGTTGTTGAATACTTTTGTGGGCAGACAATCAGACCTTGATGAATTCTCAATAAGGATGCTTGACATAGTAACCAGTATAGGAATTTTGCTTGTTCTTTGGCCTGTAATGTTTTTGATTTCTTTACTAATTAAGCTAACCTCGCCTGGTCCTGTTCTTTACAAACAGCAAAGGGTGGGAAAAGATGGCAAAATATTTACGTTGTACAAATTCAGGACGATGGTAAAAGATGCCGAGAGGCAGCTTGGGCCCGTCCTGGCAACTGAGAACGACTCGCGAGTTACAAAAGTTGGCCGATTCCTAAGGGATACGCGCCTTGATGAAATTCCGCAATTATTGAACGTCATACTCGGTCAAATGAGCTTAGTTGGTCCAAGACCTGAGCGGCTACACTTTGTTAGACTCCACAAAGTCTTACGTGAATTGAGATTGGCGGTAAAGCCGGGACTAACCGGACTTGCTCAGATCAGAAGCCTCTATGATTTGAAACCACAGCATAAAATAAAATATGATTATTTATATATTCAACGAAGGTCTCTTTTGTTAAATCTTTACATCATTGCACAGACCATCCCCATTATGTTCTCGAGAAAAGGCCGGTGATTTCGCCATTACCTGATCTCCACCTAACATATATTACCTATTACCTAAATCCACCCAACTGAGGTGGATTTGCCTGCCATATCTACCTTCTTCAGGCAGGTAAAATCCCAGTGTCAGATAGTAAGGAATCGGCTTGGCTGATACTTCCCGTGAGATTGTTATGCGCTGATTCACAGACCATTGGGATGTCGGCGGCACCGGTTGGGAATCCCAGTTATCAAACTTATGTTTCCGACGGTTTTCAGGCAAT
>Ga0315539_1004094_pt1 | contig 10091 bp, 9 predicted proteins | sample SalMarSW160150MG_FD_203097 | JGI IMG/M metagenome (GOLD analysis project Ga0315539, IMG submission 203097) | Salt marsh sediment microbial communities from the Plum Island Ecosystem LTER, Massachusetts, United States - Salt Marsh Sediment SW1601-150 ... | reverse complement strand
TTTGTTCTACTTCTTATCTCTTTCCTTTATGGTTGTGCGCGCCAGGTCCTCCAAAACGGAGAAAGTAGAGTATTGAAAATAAATTTTGAAGGGAACCATTTCGCCAGCGATAAGAGATTGAGGGAGGTACTTCCGATAAAAGAGGGAGATCAGTATATAGAACAATTCTTAAGGGAATCTCCGAACAGAATAGTTAGTTATTACAGGAGTAGAGGTTTTTTCGATATGAGAGTTATAAAGAGAGAAGGAGATTTCCTTGAAGATAAAAACGGCTTTGTGATCACCTATCATATTTTTGAAGGTGTTCGGAGTAAAGTAGACAGTGTTGAAATTACAGGGAATGAAATTTTTCCACATGATTATATAAAAGCTAAATTATCAGTAGAGGAGGGGAGCTATTACGACGAAGCTACTATAGACGCAGGCAAGTATATTCTATCCAACAATTACGCTGAAAAAGGCTTTGCCGACGCGTCTATAACAATAGAAAGAAGTTTTTTGAACGGAGGAGGAGACAAAAATAGCATTTACCTTAAAATAACAATCGTTGAAGGGAGAAAAATATATGTCAGGAAAGTTGAGATTAAAGGATTGAAAGAAGTACGAAGTAAGGTTGTAAGCCGTGAACTAAAGGTACAAACAGGTGATGTTTACCAACCTTCAAAAGTTTATCTTTCGCAAAGCAATCTTTACAGAACCGAGATGTTTTCTGATGTGAATGTACATGAAGAAAAAGTTCGTAGCGATTCCGTAGATATTACTTTTATTTTAAGAGAAGAAAAATCTCGTTTTTTCCAAGTTGGTCTTGGATATGAGTCTCCCGGTAAAGCTATATTTAATTTCAGGTGGGGTGATTTAGATCTCTTCGGAAACCTTCAAAGATTAATTGTTGATTTATCATTCAAAGGGACTCCGGAATTTTATGAAGAAGCCGGAGGTTTGATTTTTAAGGAATGGGAGCAAAATTATAGATTAACATACAGAGAACCTTATCTATTAGGAACAGGTTTTAATTTAATAACATCACCGGCTCTGAAAAGGAGAGAATTTGAATCTGATTTTTCTTTCGAGTTTGTGCTTGAGAGAGAAATTGGTCCTTTTTCCGTTATTTCTTTCCCCTATGAATACAGAAGAGCCAAAATACAGGCTGACACAATTAGTATTACAAATAAGGTTTCGGGGAGATTTTTATTTGATAAAAGAAATAATCTTCTTAATCCGAGTAAAGGGTTACGCTTGCTTATGCAATACGATTACGCCGGAGGAATTTTAGGAGGCGATAACCACTTCGACAGATTGAATCTGGATTTTGCCTCTTACTATCCGTTGCCTCTTCGCTTAATAATTGCCCAGAGATCAAGAGCTATGGTTACTTTTCCAAGAGGAAACCCGGAAGACATCAGTCCGGATGTTCGTCTGGAAATGGGGGGGTATGGTTCACTTAGGGGATATAAGGAAGCTTCTATTGGATTTCCCGATGCAAGACCGGATCGCAGGAGCGGGCTAGATGAATTGTTATTTAATCTTGAACTCCGAATGCCTGTCTATGGTAGGTTATATGCAATAATTTTTGCGGACTTCGGATCCCTCTGGATGGATCCGTCTGATATCGAATTAAATGATTTCAATACAGGTGTGGGTTTCGGTATAGGATACAACTCTCCCATAGGCGTAATCCGTCTTGATTATGCAAGAGCAATGGAAGAAACTTATCCAGAAAACAGAGGAAAAATATATCTTAACTTCGGACACCCATTTTAAAAATTTTCAGAATTATAGGTTTTAACTCTCAATCAAAAATTTCAACTTCTACTCTAATTTAGCAAAGCCGCTAAAATGTAAAATTTAAATATCAAAAAGCAAAATTACAAATCAAAATTCAAAGAAATGAATCAAAAAAACACCACAGAGAACACAGAAATCTTCTTCTTTATTATTACATTTCAAAATTTTACTTAACCTGACAAGAATAGTAATTTGATTTTAATTAAGCAGAGATTGTTTGTTCTTCTACAAATTTTCTGACTTCAGAGATACAATACCATAGAGAATAAAGGCTTATGCCTAAAAGAATAAGACCAATAATTAGTTTGGGGACACTATCAAACATCCAGAGGTGGAAACCTCCTTTAACCAGCATTTTTGCTTGAGGAATTATTTCTGTTTTTAGAAAGGGCGTACCTATTACGCCTTTTAAATCCCCATAATATTTGCTTATCGCTTCCCCTTGAAGAGGTTGCAGAACCATTATAAGTTGTATAAAAAAACCGGTTGCCAATGCTGAATAAGTTAGCATTCTCCTCCATTTGACCTCGTCAACAAAAAAACAAACGGGGAGCAATAAAAAAGGTGTTATCGGAACCAGATATCTGGGTCCCCAAGCGGTTCCTGTAATACTAATACCGAATCCGAACAAACTATAGAAGATAAGAAAAAAGGAGGAAATACCAGCAATAATTAAGAATTCCAATTTTTGTTCTTTAAAAAATTTTTTTAACCCGAATATTCCTAATATCAAAGGAGGAGAGAAAACCAATATACTTCTGCTTAGACTGAAAAGGAAACTAGTTAAATATGGAATTAAAAATTTGCTTGATAAGAACAGTCTGTTAAATCCTGAATCGAAGGACGACCCAAAACGATAGAAATTCCAGTACATTTGTATAAAAAGAATAATGAAGAGAGGGATTGAGAAGAAAACAAGGTTTTTGACGACGGTTTTTTTCTCTTTCCATCGTAAGCTAATTAAATAAAAAATAAAGAAAGGTAAGGATAAAAGACTCGCAAATCTACTTATATAAGAATATCCGGCAAAAAAACCCGCTAATAACAAATATTTTATATCATTTTCACTGTTGAATTTAAAAAGAAAATAAAACGCCGTAAATATACAAAAAGTAACAATTGGTTGAGTCCAAAAACTGCTTGAGTAAACCCATAGAATTGTCGCATTACCCAGAAGGAGAGATGAAATAAAAGACTTTTTTAGAGAGTTTGTCAGCAAATAACAGAAATTAAAGAAAATAAGTACCGTTAGTGCCATAAATAAAGAGTTCATAACGACCGAAAAAAAGCAGACGGCAATATATTTAAATAGTAAATCATTCTTGTAGGTTCACCGCTAGCCCAGGCTTTATTCCTTTTATCTTCATACATAGCATAATTCCCAGTTTTTTCTATTAAGTTTCCGAAAAAAGTGAACGGAAGAGAGGCTATAGAGAGACCATCCGGAAGGATAAGGTAAATCCTACCATCTTTGCCCTCTTTCATCCAGCATCGCAGCCACGGTTGCTTGTTAAAATCATATTTTCCTTCAGGCATTGAAAACGAGCGGTTTTTTAGGATATTTTGAGCCCTCTCATAATGAAAAACGTTGTCTCCTGATTGGATTCCCTGGATTGTTATTATGTATAAAGTTAAAAAATATAGAAATAGAAATAAGCGAAATTTATTGGTTTGATTCATTTTTCTATGTTATCAACATTTAATTCCCATAATCACCGCGTCTTCGCCTTTTTTGTAGTAATCTTTTTTTATTCCCTTGAAAGTAAATCCTAAAGACTTATAAAGTTCAAAAGCACTTTCGTTCTTTACACGATGCTCAAGGTAACATGAATGAATTCCTGGGTTTTCTTTAATTCTTTCCAACAGATAAGACAAAAGTTTTGTGCCAAAGCCTTTTCTCCAGTGCATGCGCGAAACAGCAATGTTTCTCAAGTGAAACTTACTGTCTTCCTGGCAGCCAATTAGATATCCTACAACAGCACCCGAAAGCACCGCTACTACTGTTATGCAGGAATCTGAAAGAAAATGAGTATAAAATACCTCATAGGTCCATGGGTCAGGAAAAACATCTTGTTCAATTTCTAAAATGTTCTTCACGTCTTCTTCTGTCATTTCCCTGATTTCGATTTCAGCTTCGGTTCTTTTTCTTATTGCGGCTGATCTTGCCAGATATAAAGGACCCTTAGGGTTAATTATGCAATCAGCTTTATTTTTATATAGGGTGAACAAGTTACAAGCCAGAGTAGTATTAGGATAAGATGAAACTGAATGACCTTTTTTATTCAAAAAATCTCTGTTCGTTTCTGCGCCTTCTCCGAATATAATAGGATTTGAATTTTTTAGATTGTTTTTGAGATAATCTGTTACATCTTCCATTCGAAAAATCTTGTCTTTAAAAATTTCTTCTACACTATTTTTTGTTTTCTTGTAATGAGCTGCGTATACAACGTTGCTTCTTGCAGGGATCAAAGGAAGTAAATTACCAGAAGGAGCTCCCTCTACCATAGCGAGAAAAGTCGAGTATGCTAAAATTGGTATGTGGTAAGGCAAAGCCAAACCCTGAGCTGTTACAAGTCCAACCCGCAAAGAAGTAAAGGATCCTGGTCCGTTAGTGATTAATATTTTTTCAATATCTTTGCTATTTATGCCCAGTTCATCTATTTTAGCCGTAATATCTTCCACCCATTCAAGAGGATAAAAAGTCTTCTCATCCGTGGCGAGACCACCTTCTTTGCTGCTACAATCAATCCCTATAATCATTTATTATGATTTTTCTCTTGTCGCTTGAAAGTATTTTAAAACAAACTTCAACTCTCTTGTCGGGGAGAAAATCTGCTGCTCTATCAGCCCATTCTATGGCGGTAATACCGTCATTCATTAAAGTTTCCTCAAAGGGTAGAAATTCTTCACATTTTTTTATGCGGTAAAGATCGATATGGTATAATTTCATTCGTCCGGAATACGAACGCATGAGAACAAAAGTGGGGCTTTTTATAATGTCTTTTATCCCAAGACCTTTTGCAAGACCTTTAACGAAAACCGTTTTTCCCGCTCCGAGTTCGCCGAAAAGTGCTATACATACGGGAGACTTTATTTCTCTTACTAGATTTTCAGCCAGTTGCATTGTCTCTTCAGGAGATTTCGTTGTAGGCAATTAATCCTCCCTTTAAAGTAAGGTTTGAATCATATTTGCTTTTGAAATATTCAGAGAAGAATTTACCATCTCCGCCTGTGAATATTAAATTTTTATTTTTGTAATCTAATATTTGCAAAATTTCTTTTATTCCTCCGACGAGACTTCCATATGCGCCTAATTTAATACATTCTTCTGTGTTTTTTCCCAATTTATCCTGAATTTCAGGGCTGATGCTTGGTAGAAGTTTTCCTGCGTTTGAAACAGAGGAAAAATACGGAATCAAACCAGGTAGTATTGCCCCTCCTTCGAATTTCACCAAAAAGTTTGGTCCGGACGGTTCGCTGTACGAGTCAATTGTAATAGTGCTTCCGCAGTCTACAACAATAGCAGACAGTCCTATATGTGCCTTTGCCCCGAGTCCATTAGCTAACCGGTCTTCGCCAGGCTTTGATTCATAATTTAATTGAACAAGATTTGATGGAAACGGAATCATATTAGAGTCGAGAATTTCTTCTATTAACTTTTTCTTTACGGGAACAACCGATATGCAGAGAATTTGTTCAACCTTGGAGAAGAATTTCTTTACCTCAGAGGTTTTGTCAGTACTTTTTTTTCTTTTCAGGAAATTGTTTTCAAATATTCCGCAGTGATAATTTGTGTTTCCGATATCGATTATTCCAATCATGCTTCCTCTCTTATAAATCTTTTTCCCGAAACTTCCCTTGAAAGACCTTTTAATTCAAGCAATGCCATTGCGGTCATAATGATCTGAGGTTTCAGTCCGGTTTCACCCGCCAAAACATCCGTGCTTTTTGGTTTTATCTCAAGAGCCTTATATACTGTCTCTTCCTGTTCGCTCAAGTCGGGAATTTCTTTGATATCCTTTTCTTTTTCTTCTTTTATTTTAAGCTCGGTGTTTTCCAAAATATCTTTGTAGCTTGTCAAAGGGATTGCGCCAGTTTTTATAAGTTTATTTGTTCCTTCCGAAACCTTTCTATTTATGTCTCCGGGTAGGGCATACACGTCTCTTCCGTATTCAAGCGCCCACCTGACAGTCGAAAAAACTCCACTTTTGAAAGGAGCTTCAACCGCGACAACAGCTTTGGATAAACCGCTTATGATTCTGTTCCTCGCCGGGAAATGATATGGAAGGGCACGAGAAAGCGGAGGCAGTTCCGTTATTAATGCTCCGTGCTTCACTATCTTTGTGGCAAGATTTCTATTGGAAGCAGGATAAATTAAATCAATACCGGTCCCCATGATAGCCAGGGTTCGCCCTCCTGCCTCAAGCGCGCCAATGTGAGCCTGAGTATCTATTCCATTTGCCATGCCGCTTATTATAGTAATTCCCAATTCGGAAAGTTTCTTTCCCAGAACTCTTGCGACAGCCCTACCATATTCCGTTGCTCTTCTTGTACCTACTATTGAGATGGCATTGGAGTCTTCCGGCAAAAGTTTTCCTCTGCAATACAGGATAGGTGGGGAATCATCTAAGTTTAACAAATTCAGAGGATAGTCTTTGTCTAGAATAGTAAGCATTCTAACATTTTTTTGTTGTAGGATACGAAGTTGTTTTTCAAGAAGATGAGGCTCATTGGATTTTAAAACCTCTTCTTCTTTTATGTTTTTTTTATCAATTAATATTTCAATGCATTTTTTCTTTCCGAGAATGTCTTTGTTTTCGGTCATTATTTTTCTTAATCTCGCAGATTTCATTTTTATGTTGGATAATTTCAGAAGATTTGTTTCTTTTATCATATGCGAATTATAGTAAGGTAAAGCAATTTTCGCAATGATGAAGGGAGAATTCAGAAACCAGGAGACAGAAGTCAGAACCTCACCACAACCCCGAAGAATTAATATCCCACACAAAGACACAAAGAACACAAAGATTTTATTTTTGTTGTTTTTTTACTCGAAACTCGAAACCCGAAACGCTAATTCACACTAATAATATTTACAGTTTTGCCTAGAGACTTATGACTGGTGACTTATAACTATTTATGTGGCTATTTTTCTCCAAAAAAGAGGAACTTTTTCAATTCCTGGATGCCCTCTTCTTTTTTAAATGACACGGGAAAAACAGGGTGGCGAGTAACAATAACTTTTTTTGCTTTAGGCTGATCTGTTTTTGTTAATACATAAGCGATTTCCCTGCTTGGGTCTATGTCGAAATAATCTTCAAATTCTTTTATTATTAGTTTTATTTCAGCTGTCTTATAAAGCTGTGTACTATCAAGAACAATTAAGAGGGTTTGTGCTCTCCTCAAGAGTATTTTAATTTCTTCCGCCGCTTCGGGGATTAGAGGTGGAGTATCCAGAAAAACATATCTTGAGAAATTATGTGTATAAGTCCACAAACGCGGTCTTTTCGTAGTAAAAGGATAACCGGCTATTTTAGGTGAGTTTCCTGTAATGCAGGCTATCAAGGAAGATTTTCCGGAATTCGGCGGTCCTATTACAGCAATATCTGCTTTAGGACTGAATGTCAAATTAAGAGTTTTCATAATCCCTTCTTTGCCCTTTGTTGCGATTCTCGGAGCCTGGTTAGTGGAAGTGGCGAAATGTATATTACCTCCACCGCCTCTTCCGCCTTTTGCGACTTTGGTTTTTTGCCCGTCTGATATCAAATCGGCCAAGGGATCTTTTTTGTCTTTTTCGCAAATGGTTGTTCCAGGTGGAACATATACTGTTAAATCCTTACCGTTTTTTCCGTGTCTTTTATTTTTTCCGCCGGGGTTTCCGTCTTCTGCTTTAAAAAAATAATCTTTATGAAGATGTTCAAAAGAATGATATTTTTCTGAAGCTTCAAAATAGACGTCTCCTCCCTTCCCTCCATCCCCTCCATCCGGACCGCCTCTGGGCTGTTTCGGTAAATGACTGAAACCCACCAGTCCGTCACCGCCTCTTCCACCCTTTACTTCCATTGAGAGATGATATAAACTTATTTTTTTACTCACGGGAAGGGTTACTTAAAAGACGTACCTTTAATCTCTTTCCGATTTCCTCGGGAACGAGATCCGATATGTCGCCATCAAGAAGAGCTATTTCTTTTACTGCGCTTGAAGAGAGAAATATATATTTTTCATCGGGGAAAAAATATATAATCTCAATGTCCATAGAAAGCTTCCTGTTCATCATGCCCATCTGAAATTCATACTCGAAATCGGAAAGAACTCTCATTCCTCTTACAACCGCATCTGCTTTATTTATTTTGACATATTCTGCTAAAAGACCCTGCCAAATTTGGACCTCAACGTTGGGCATGTCTTTTGCCGCTATTTCGCATAATTCTTTTCGCTCTTCCGCGGAAAACAGTAAATCCTTTGCATAATGCTCCGCCACCACTATAGTCAGATGGTCAAAGATTTTTAAGGCTCGCTTAACGATGTCTATATGACCGTTTGTAATAGGATCAAATGTCCCGGGGTATATTGCCGTTTTCATTTTTTCAGAAAAGTAAGAGAAGTATCGCCGTAAATTTTACTTTTAATGATTTTAAACCCATTATACTCGAACTCCTCATTCGACGGACACTCAACAATAATTGTTGAGTCGTTTTTTAAAACAACGTCGATTTTTTTTAAAGTTTTCATGATTAAATCTGTCTTATATGGGGGATCCATAAAAACGAAATCAAAGGTGTCCTCGAATTTATCTAAAGTAGAGGAGACGGATTTGTTTATAATTTTCCCCTCAAGTTTAGTTTTTTCTAAATTTCTTTTTATGTAGGTTGCGGCTTTTCTTGACCGCTCGACAAAAACAACCTTCACCGCTCCCCTGGATAATGCTTCAATACCGACTGCCCCGGAGCCGGCGAATAAGTCCAGAAAAGCCCTACCATTTACGTCTATCATTGAAAAAAGAGCTTCCCTGACTTTCCCTCTTGTGGGCCTTATATTATCGGGAGCGTAAATCTTATGCCCCTTAGCAAGGCCTCCTATTATATTCATTTTAACTATCTCCCGATTTATCAAACATATAACTAAATATAAAAATCTTTTCCCTAATTGCAAGCCGCCTTTTGAACTTATTTCCGTAGAAGGTAATTTTAAACAAAAAATCTCCAGCAAATCTAATTAATCCCGCCTAAGGATAATTTAAAAATTAAAAATTAAAAAGAAAAATGACAGTTTAAAATTCAAAATTATTACTTCCTGAAAACGCAACAATCGAAAAACAATCTGTGCTAATAGTGTTAGCTGCTCTTTTTAGAAATTTTTGAACTTTGATTTGTAATTTTACATTTTGATATTTGATATTTGATTTTTGCGGTTTTACTGGAACAGAGATTTTGATGCTATTTAGTCTCCAAAGAAAAACTTTATTTCTCTTATTGCGGATTTAACCGAATCAGAAGCATGTACACTATTTTGTGGCGTTCCTAGCCCATAATCTGCTCGAATTGTATTTTTCCCTGCTTTTCTTGGGTCGGTTGCTCCAACTAAATTCCTTAAGGTTTTTATTGCGTTTTCTCCTTCTAATTTCAATGCCACAACTTTTTTATCTGCCATATAATTAATAAGCCTATTATAAAACTCTTCCCCTTTGTGCTCGGCATAAAATTCTTCTGTTTTCTGCCTCGTAAGCAGAACCATTTTAATATCTAATATCCTAAGAGGTGCTTCATCAATACGGGAAATTATTTTGCCAATAAGGTTTCTCTCTATAGCGTCGGGTTTTATTAACATTAATGTTCTTTCCATGACTCTAAGATATTTAATAGGATATAAAAGTCAAGAAAACAAAAAAACCGGCAAAAACCGGTTTTTTTATTTATTGTTCTCTGATAATTGAACAAACAATAGATGTTATTTAATTTTGGACAAGCCATTCGGTCTATTAGTACGACTCGGCTGAACACATTGCTGTGCTTACACCTGTCGCCTATCAACCTCATAGTCTCTGAGGGACCTTAGTTTCTCACCCGAAGGCAAGAAACGAGAAACCTGGTCTTGGAGGGGGCTTCCCGCTTAGATGCTTTCAGCGGTTATCCCTGCCAGACATAGCTACCCTGCTGTGCCACTGGCGTGACAACAGGTACACCAGAGGTCTGTCCATCCTGGTCCTCTCGTACAAAGGACAGCTTTCCTCAAGTTTCTAAACGCCCACGGAGGATGAAGTCCGAACTGTCTCACGACGTTCTGAACCCAGCTCGCGTGCCACTTTA
>Ga0315539_1004091_pt1 | contig 10094 bp, 9 predicted proteins | sample SalMarSW160150MG_FD_203097 | JGI IMG/M metagenome (GOLD analysis project Ga0315539, IMG submission 203097) | Salt marsh sediment microbial communities from the Plum Island Ecosystem LTER, Massachusetts, United States - Salt Marsh Sediment SW1601-150 ... | reverse complement strand
AATTTTCCTCTGGAAAATTCTCCCCTGGACCGGGATGCACCAGACGATCCTAATTCCATATACGCACACCATAACCGACTTACGACCCGGTCCCTGTGAAATAGCGGCGAAGCCGCTCCTGCTATGCAGGATTTCACAGGGCGGGCATCGTTACCCATTACCGAAAACCGATTTTTTCAAAATCTCCCGACAGATACCATCGGTTCTCCCCTGCTCATGGGTGGGGTGGCGATGATATAGAGTATAATACCGTCACAGGGTGCAACGACTTTTTGAATGGTATTTCCAAAATAATCGGTCAAATATCCGACCTGTTCTCCTTCCTGGACATGATCTCCCCTGGAGACAAGCGGAAAAAACAGTCCTTCATCCTGTTCAGATCGGATGATGGTATATTCCTGTACCCAGACCGATTCAAACAACAGTTCCGGTTCTCCGTCGATCATGTTGAGGTGTTTCAGAATATTATAATTTCCCCTGAGAAGAGTGAGCACGTCTTCTTCATCCGTCCTGCCCAGTTTCCCAGCCTCCGTTGAGATAGCCGGTTTCCCTCTGAGGAGTGCGGTATTGCTTACATACATTGAGTTTGTGACATCTTTCGTTCTCCCCGTTTCGTGAACGATCACTTTCAGGTTAAAGCTAACCGCCAGTCCTTTTGTTTTTTCATCCAGCTCCGGGTCTCCGGTTTCAGTGCAATAGAGGTATTGGACCAGGTCTTCGTTACCATCACCACAGTGGTTATCGATCAGGTAATCGCACCGGTCGATCACCTCTTTCGTAAGCTGAAAGGCGATTCGTTCTGAGCTGGTACCATCCATCTTACCCGGAAAGACCCGGTTCTGATTTTTCCAGTCGTAGGGATTATAATAGATGGTCCGTTTGAGGAAGGAGGGTACGTTTGCCACATGCACGATGATCACTTTTCCGGATAATTCTGCCGGATCAAGTTTTTTTGCCAGGCGCATCAGGGCAAGAATGGGGGGATATTCATAGCCGTGTACACCGGCAATCAGGGCAAGGGTTGGTCCTTCCTTTATTCCGTTAATCACGGTTACCGGGATGTTAACTTCTCCGCAGTCATCTCCTGCGAGAACCAGGATATAGCCGGATTTTTTCTCTCCAGGAGCAGTTGAAACTTCGCCTACTGTTAAATTCTGGGCAAGGATTGCCAGTGAAAATACCAACAGGATTGCACTGGAAGTGATTCTTTTGATTCTGTTTGTTCTCATTTTTGATCCTTTTTTGTTTCGTGGTTCTTAAATTTAGGTGATTGGTAGGATAAAAAAAATTAAATCCGAAAAATTCTACCATGTGTTATGGAATGTAAATGATTGGTGAGAAATATCAAAGTCTATTTTCATAAATCGGTGTCTGTCCCTATTTTTTAAAATGCATGGAAATGAATGCATACCATAACAACCATTCCCCTTGCGTTTTGTCTCTGAATGCCATATCTTTACCTGTACTTCCCGGTAAGCCGTGAACCACACTGCCGGAACCAATACATGAAAAGTACAAACGTATACTGATAACGATGAAAAAAATAGCAACGGTATTTTTAATACTGTTCATAGTATCCTGCACAGGACAGCATGAAGACAAGGGAAATATAATCGCATCCAATCCCTATCTGATAGGGAAATGGACCGGGGAAGGGTTTTTCCTGGATAGCGAAACGAACAGAAAATTTGGAAAAGTCACGTTTGAGATTGAGATTAAGGAAGACAATGAAATCATTGGAACTATTGGTGAAGCCCGGCTGACCAATACAAGTATTGCACCGGCAAATTACGGTTTTGAGATCAGGGGAATATTGAACGAAAAGATTAAAAGTGATTCCGATTTAAATAAAGATCACTTGATAATCCTTTTAGTCTTGCCTGAAGAGAACCGGGAAGAGGCAACCCGATCGGATGCAAACTTTCATTTGAAAAGTAATTATGTTTTTGATTTTACTATGAAAGTGGGTGGTGTAATGCTTACAAAAGACCACCAGCAGGAAAGGTAGTTCACCTCACAAAACGTTTCTTTCACCAAAAAAAAACATCACCAATAAACAATATGGACTCAAAATCAACTTTATCGAAGGGGGCCATGATCTATGGCATTATTATCACTTCAATCATGCTTCTGTTATTTGGCAGTAAGCTTATAGTATTGCTCGTCGAAAATGGTGTTGAAGAATTGAAAGAAATGGCCAGGGCATTGATTCACTGGTATGATGATCCAACAGCATTTTTTATCTTTTACATTGTCGGGTATGCCATTGTTTGGTGGAAGAATCTGTGGGGTTCCCTCATCATCATGCTGGTGAGCTTGCTGGTGATAGGGGTAAACATAAATAATCCTGGATTTATCATGTTTGGTCTTCCAACGTTCGCAGTCGGCCTGCTGTATTTCCTGACCTGGTATGAAAGGAGAAAAAAGAATTGAAATACCTGCAGGACAACACTATGCGTACTGCACGGAAGTTTCCAGCAAGATAGATTAAGAGTCCTTAATTATTGATCCAAAATATTCTCCCTGGCCTATCGCGTATATCTTCCGTATTTAGATTACAGATTTTATTCATATACATAGAATAATTCAATCCCTGCAAGTCGTCTAATAGTCGCCTCAGGAGAAACGACCTACATCGTTTAAATAAGTCTGTTTCCTTAAATCGGTGTCTGTCTCTATTTATTTTGTTATGGATTTTTTCCTTTGCTTTTTCGACCCCATCGGACCTTCCTGGCCGGGGTCGGATATTTGTAGCCCAGGGCAAACCACCTTGTGGTGACGCCCTGGGCAGAGACGACCAACAAAAATCCCGGTCCAACTACAACCCCTCATCAGTGGGACCCCGATTCATGGACCGGGGTGCAGAGGCCTGATTTTTTGCAGCAATAGTCCTCCCCCTTTAATTTTCCCTCACGCTGTCGCTGAAGCTTTAGCGTAGGCGCCCAGAGGGGGATATGAACCTATTGTGCTGCCAGGTAGATTCATAAGAAGGAAATTGTATCAGATCGCTTTGCTGGAGTTTTCAGTTAACCGGATTTTATTCTAAATTTGCAGCCTATTGGTCCAGTAGCTCAGTGGATACCTGCCTGCCAGCCACAGGCTGGTGAACCGGCAGGCAGGGAGCAACAGTTTTTTAGGATTTAAGTAGAGAATAATTATATATGATTTAATGTTTTGGTCCAGTAGCTCAGTGGATAGAGCAACAGTCTTCTAAACTGTAGGTCCCAGGTTCGACCCCTGGCTGGATCACTTAATTAACAGAAAAGTGATTGATAATCAATCGCTTTTGTTTTTTTGGGGGGGCTATTGAGAGGTAATATTTGTGCTTATTGTGATCAATATGATTTGTGGATTCTTTTAAAAAAAAGACATTAATTGTTATGGGTATGGATTGAAAAATAAAAAGAATCAATTAATAACTTCCTCTATATGTTTTTTTGATGAATTATTATATAATTCATTTATTTTCTTAGAAATCCTAATCAGCTTTGAAAGATTCAAGTGACATTTTATAATAGCACGTCTCTTAGCAAAATTTAGATTATCATTGTTTTTAAGATAAAAACTAATTCTTTGGGAAATTGTTTCAAAATTCAAATATATTGCGAGGAGGTATAAGTAAGGAATAAAAGTAATTGTAAGAATTATAGGAAGTAAAAAGATTTTTAAGGTTGAAAAATTAGCAAAGTCGGAAAAGTCGCGAACTATTTCAATAATTGAAAATATTAGAAAAATTATTCCACCAAGTGCAAATAAACCTTCAATTAATTTTCTAACAGGCTTGTATTTTTCTTCAAGTTCAGCAATACCTAAAAAGATTGATAAGAAAACAATTACGGGAAATAGAATTAATTCTACAATAATTCCAAAACTGTGGAAGTTCATAATAAACTCTAAAGCAAGAATGAGTTTAAGGTTGTCAAGTAGAATATTCTTAAAGAAATGTACTTCTTTATTTACTTTAGTAATGTTTAGTATTGTAATAAGTGCAGATCCAATAAACCAGATTGTTGAATCTTTAATCATTGTTTGATCCCAATAATTAAATCTGTAAAGGGTGTAAATTATTAAAAATGAATAAAATAATGCTAGAACAATTATTAGTAAGACGTACCGCTGAAAGAATGCTTTAATTAGATTGATTGAAGAATTTCTTACTCCTTGAATAAATTGAATTGAAATTGTAATGGTAAATAACCAAAGAAAAGTCGAAATTTCTCGATTACTAAATATAGTTTGAATTATATCCAATTTTGATTCGGTGGTTAATAGATTGAAGTAATGATTATAGTATTAACTTAATATTGTGATGTTTAGAATATTATAAAGGTGAAAAAAAAACGAAACAAATATTGTGAGATATCAGTAACACTTTTAAAATTTGAATACTGAAAAATTCATTTAAAATCTATTTAATTATATCCAGCTTCAAATGTTTTGGCTGTCTGGAATACCATCGAATTGCCTGAGAACTAGCATGTTTCATAAAATCATTCAACTGATCAATTTCTTCTGAGGAAATTTCATCACCAGATAAAGTGAAATTTGATTTTGCATGTACAACTTTATTTCTAGTTTGGTAAATAATTTTTCCAGCAATATTAGTAGAAGTATTTATTTTTTGTTTGTCTGTTGAATAATTAAGGTCTTGAATTCCAAGGTGTTTTTTAATTCTTCTTTTGATTGATTCAGGTAGCTTGCTGAATAAACCAATAAAATCAAAGCATGTATTAAAGGCTGCTTTTATCAAATCTTCATCATTAAATCTATCTCTCATTGAGTTTGCTAGTTCGAATATCGAACGAATAAAATCGCCATCTTCAAATGAACTTTTAGGGGTATCTAATTTTTTTCTCATTAGTTCATTTGCTTCAATATTAACAGCAATTGGAGAAAAGTGTTCTAATACTTTATAGAAATTTAGGAACTTTAATTCAGGATCTTTGATTTGGACTGCTGAAACAAAAAGTCTCATTCCTTCATTATATGGTTCTAATTCAGTAGATACTTCTGCATAATTCTCTTCTGCATGTTCAGCAAGGTCCTCAAAATCATAAACAATATTGCGAATTTCCGATAAACTTAAAGCAATATCAGCATTATCAGCAATTTCAAAAATATATGAATTTACAAGTTCTAGTTCTTTATCTGTTTCAAGAACATATTCTTTACTTTCATAAATTATTTCTATAGCTAAATATTGATTTATTGTGCCCCAAAAGTCGCTGTCATATTCCTCAAGTTTAGTTGCTGCTAATCCAATAATAAATGATTCATCAATAAGGTTTATTTCAATTCCCTTTAGGGATGTAACTTGAATATTGAGGTATTCTTTTAAAATATAATCTTCATTTCTTTCAGTGGCCCCCACTATATAGTAGCTTTGCAAATCAGTTTTAATTAATGAATTATTTATAATTCTGATTGATCTTATTTCATCAGAGAGTTCTAAAATCTCATCAGGTCCGATAATTGTGTCATATTCCGGACCAGGAAATTCATAATCAATTGAATCAATATCTTCTTCTTCATTAATAATTTCTTAAGGAACCTCTCTTTTTAAAATTTCAACTAACTTTTATACGATACCTTGAACAACATGTAAGTGGTTGTTTTGGACATAAAACATTTTAGCTACTAATGTTTACTTGTTCTTTCTATAACATAGAACAAGCAGTCTCATGGTGAGACATAAAATTACAATATTCTGCTGGTTATTAGTATTTTATAACACTTTAGTTTTAAACAGGAATTTTGATTTAAATTCCTGGTTTATTATTGATTTTTTCAAAGAAAAAATGAACGTTTAAGACTATGGGCAGTCCACCAGCCAGCGGATAGCCTATCGCTTATGTTAACAGCCGGGCTTTAGTTGCTACTTAAATCTATAGACTGAATAAACTCACGTCCCAAACTGTATGGAATTATTTCTTTGTGCTGTAATCTTCCGATAATCATGGCAGGATGTGTATTGAATTTTTCCGCAAAGGCAATTATATCAACCTTATTGAGTGTTGCTGCTGTGAGTACTTCTGCTTCTTGATCTTTACTAAAAGTCCATTCCTCTGCAAAGTCGTGAGCCTGTTGTTCTTTTTCAGGATCTGCTTCTGAAAATTTAATATTTTCTAACGAAATGTATTTTTTACCGTGCAACAGTATGTGCCCTACCTCGTGAAAAAATGTAAACCAAAACCTGTCGTTTTGCCTATACCTGGCTGTAAGCTGAATAATCGGGGTGTCCTTTATCCACCGGGTAGAACCACTTACAGGTACTTTGGGTAATTGGGGAGTGTAGAATACCTTCACACCGGCTTGTAAACATAGCTTTTGCAGCTGCTTAAAAAAATCATTAGGATGCTTTGCCATGATGTCCTTAATGTTTCGCAAGGCTTTTTTAAACTCCTTTTTATTGTATTCAGGAGCTTGGATCTGCTCCGCCTGTAATTCACCCTGGCGCAACCAGGAAGAAATAGAATGAGGCTCATGCGTGTGTTTTAAAGATGCATAAGCAGCTACTTTCAATTTGCTTTCCATGTAAAGCTTATTCCAGGCTACATGGGTTGAAACGGCAAAATACTCAAACAGGTTAATTGTTTTTTCTTCAATTTTTCTCGCAGGTGGAACCCAATTGTTTTTAACCATTTCAGCATAAGGAAAACTTCTGGTCCATTCTTCAGCCAACTCAACATCCTGTTTTCTTTTTATACGAGCTTTATATTCATTATACCTTGCCTGTTTACTAAGCCAAAAGTGAGCAGGTATCTTCGTAATATTTTCAAACATCACAGCCATTTCGGAAGTAATAGAACTTTCACCTTTTAGTACGGCAATGATGGTTTTTTCCGGTTTTCCAGTTCGCAGGGCAAATTCTTTTCGGCTCATCCCCATTTCTTCCAACTTCTCATTTAATGTTTCGCAAGGGTGTAAGACTTCTTCCGGGTAATATTCATTTAAAGTTGCCATAATTTATCCCTCCTTATGATAATTCGTTACTTCAATTATTTCTATACTTTTAATTTCTATTAATATTTGTTTGCCATCCTTGTCTTTTGGTATTGGGTCTTCTGCAGGCTCAAATATTAATCTGTATGGGTGGTCTAAATCACAAGACCATTGGTCTTTTCTGTTTTCAGTAAGTTGGTGAAACCGACCGGGCAAATGTTCCAGGTCAGCAAAGCTTGCTGCATCTTTTAAATCCTCCAATCTTTTCTGATAAAACTTAGCACGTTTATCACCCATTTTTTGAACTGCCAGACTATTATTGTTGGCATATTTTTTCAATTTCTTATCAGCAAAAGTAATAATCATTTTGGAAATATGAAAATTTAATTAACATAAAGTGTTAATTAAAATGATTCGATTTTGTTTTCTTAGCCTTTTAGCCTTGTTTCTAAAACTAATTTTTGAAAGCAATACCTTTAATTGGTATAGTTGTTGGTTGTATAAAAAGTGCAGTTAAATAAATTTGCTTGTTCATATTATAACATAGAAGAACCAGTCTCATTGTGAGACATAAAATTACTAAAATTTTGATTGATTTAGACAGGAATTTTGGAATAAATTGCTGGAAGAGGATTGGTTTTTTGGGGAAAATGGAATCTAAATTGGATATCATAATTTGTATCTAATTTGTTTAATGAATTTTTGTATAAATTTAATTATCAAATATTTCTCTATATGGCAAGTTTAAAAGAAGTTATCGAAAGAAATGACACCAAGGGCGGAAAGATATTTACATTTTTTATTTTAATAATTGGTTTAGGGATAATTGCAATACCCACCGGTCTCTTCGCATCAGCACTTTCAAAAGCCAGAGAGAGTGATCCATAATAAATTTGAAAAGCACGTTTGTGGGTTGCTGTTGATTATTATCTTCAGTTCGTTTGTTGTTAAAATTATGTTACATCGTTTCTAATAACATGGTCATAGAAACGGGTTTGCCATGAAAAACCGGCATTTATTTGTCTGGCATGTTTTGTTATGGAAGATTTAAAACCTCGGATAATGGAGGATAGATTTTCCCGTTGTGGGCCGGATTCGTTTTTATTTAATGTTACTAACGGTGACAATTGAACAGGTTCCCCTGATGCTTCTGGTGAACCGAATGTAGAGACGCCATGCATGGCGTCTCTACGGCAATTTTCATTATTTCCGATATCATTAACGTTAAATTTATTCACCCCTATCATTATAATTCCATGAATATGATTTGGCATTATTATGTATTCACAAACAAAACGCAAGTGGAAAATTGGTGATATGATGGAGTGACCTTAATAATTTATCCCCCGAAAGCATCTTAAAAGAAAAAACCGAAAAGATTTGCAAAAGGAAACGGAATAAATTGGTTGGGGAAGGCGGTAAAGATTGAGTGTGGTAACGATAGTTAAGTTATTGCCGTACACCGGCTATCCTTCGATATTTTCTTCTTCCCTGAAGTTATATGCCTCGATGAGATCCTTTACCCATTCGATGTATCTCTGGGATTTGTAGTCGAACAATTCCTGCCGGTAAGGACCCGAGTTGTCAATGATGTTTTTAAAATTCCTGAATGGGTGTTTCCGGCTCAACAAATGTATAACGAAATTGTCAATACATAAAACAGATTAGCGCCTGGTGTTTTGCGGTCCATGGAACGTTTTCCCAAAGATTTTGATTCAGATGTGAAATTTGATACAGCTATATCAATAGCAAAAACAAAAGAAAGATTCGGCGTTTTTCCTGGAAATAATAAAGATCCTTTTTTAGTATACATAAAATAACTGCGGCTAATGCGCGTAAAACCGGATTGCTTTTGTAACTTTATGAAACAATTCAGCTTTAACTTTTAACTTTGATAATCATGAAACAAAAAAACAGAATTTGGATTTACCCATCAATAATAATAATGGGATTTTTACTACTGCTTGCAACAAGTTGTGAAAAAGATAGCAGCTCTCCTGATTATGCAAGTATAGTTGCAGGTACCTATAATGGGACAGTGACTGTAGTTGGAACAGGAAGTGTATCAGGCTCCTCAAAACTGACTAAAAGTTCAGACAAAGTAGTTAATCTGGTAATTACAATAGGTTCAAGCAGCATTCCCCTGAATGGAATCGACGTCAGTAAGTCTGGAAGCAATTATTATTTGAATTACACTGACGCTAGTGGCTCGTTCTCAGGTACAGTCAATGGAAATAGTCTTACATGGACTTTAACCGATGGTAATGATACGATTACATTTAGTGGTACAAGATAAATCAATCCTCCAAGGATTTCATTACTCTGTTCAACAACCTAAATTATAGCACTTTAGCTAGTTGAATATTGATATCATAATTCCAATCGAACATCATTTAATCGTTAGGAAGTTCAATAGCACAACAGGTTAACTTATTAACAATTAACAAATAGCTATTACCCACTGAGGAATTCTATTGTTTTCAGGTATTTAAGGCATTTGAGGCATTTGTAAATTCTTAATCTTCCTGCTTCTTCAGAATATAATATCCGGCTCCTGCATCGTAATGCAGTTCACTGACGTTTCCTTCCTCTTCAACAAACGAAATGAAAGAATTACCCAGCGCCCATTTCTTATCCCCGGCATAGTCAAGGGTGTCTATGCTCCCATAAAGTTCAATGGTCAATATCTCTTCACCGGCATCAATAATTACCTCCATGTCTCTTCCCCTGCTTCTGCCCTTGTATTCACCAGCAAATACGGATAAATCACCCGAATAGTGTTCATTATACTCAATTTCCTGAATCGGGAGCAGATGATCTGCAACCCGGTTTGATATACGGGCTGGGGATACCGGTCCGGTGGAATTGATCAGGGTAACGATTATCAATCCATTGTCCGGGAAATACCTGGCATCCGAAAGGAAACCATTGATTCCCCCACCGTGAGATATTTCCGCTATCCCTTTGTATTCATCCACGCTTAATCCCTTGGCATACCGCAAATCAATTCCATTGTTCAGCTTTGATGGTGTAATCAGGTATTCGTAGGATTCCCTGTCCAATAGTTGATCCGTTTCATGCAGCAGGTGATTCCACCGCAGCAGGTCTTCGACCGAAGAACACAGCGACCCGGCGGCAAAGGGCCAGGTGTG
>Ga0315539_1004088_pt1 | contig 10096 bp, 10 predicted proteins | sample SalMarSW160150MG_FD_203097 | JGI IMG/M metagenome (GOLD analysis project Ga0315539, IMG submission 203097) | Salt marsh sediment microbial communities from the Plum Island Ecosystem LTER, Massachusetts, United States - Salt Marsh Sediment SW1601-150 ... | reverse complement strand
TTGATAACTTCCCGGCGTCGCAAAGCGGCATGCTGAAAGCACCGGCCGTGTTTGAGCGGCCGAAGAAGTAAATATCGAATACCGAATGTCGAATATCGAAAATCGCTTTATGAAATCGGCAAATGAGCTGACGCTGACGGAGGCACGCGAGGCATTGGATCACGCAGAGATATTCTCTTTGGAATTGACCAAGGCTTGTCTTGCGGAAATCCAGTCGCGCAATCCGGCGCTGAATGCCTTTCTTGAAATCTGGCAGGAATCCGCTCTTCAGGAGGCGAAAGCGTCTGATGAGCGGCGCGCGCGCGGGGAATCCCTTGGCGTGCTTGACGGCATCCCGATCGCGATCAAAGACAACATGCTCATCGAAGGTCGGAAATGCTCATCCGCTTCGAAGATTTTGGAGAACTACGTATCGGTTCGCGATGCAACGGTTATTAAAAAATTGAAAGCGCAGGGAGCCGTGTTCCTCGGACGCACGAACATGGATGAATTCGCCATGGGCGGATCAACGGAAAATTCCGCATTCGGACCTACGAGGAATCCGCACGATCCTGATCGTGTTCCGGGAGGATCATCCGGCGGGAGTGCGGTCGCGGTCGCGGCGAACCTGTGTCTCGCGGCGACCGGATCGGACACGGGCGGATCCATTCGTCAGCCCGCATCCTTCTGCGGCGTGGTGGGTCTGAAGCCGACGTACGGCCGCGTGTCGCGTTCCGGGCTCATGGCCATGGCATCGTCATTCGATCAGATCGGACCGCTTGCGAAAAGCGTGGAAGACGCGGCACTGCTCTTCGAAGCGGTTGCCGGAAAAGATGCGTTGGATCAAACCACGGTGGATGCGAAGCCGTTCGAACCCGCATGGCGGGAGAACCTTCAGGGGATCAGGATCGGGCTTCCAAAACAAGCCTGGGGGCAGGGGATTGACGGCGAAGTACGTACACCCGTTGAACGTGCTGTCAGCGTTTTAAAACGTTTGGGCGCGGAGGTCGTGGATGTGGAACTTCCGTATGCGGAAGAGGTTCTCGCTGTTTATTACATCGTCATGCCGTGCGAAGCGTCAACGAACCTCTCCCGATTCGACGGCATGCGGTACGGTGCGCGCGAGCATGCATCGAATCTGCTCGAAACGTACCTTGAAACGCGCGGGGAGAACATCGGTCCGGAAGCGCGCCGACGCATCCTCCTCGGCACGTACGCCCTCTCGGCCGGGTACTATGACGCGTACTACAAGAAGGCCAAACAGGTGCAGACGCTCATCAAGAACGCCTATGCGGATGCGCTCACGCACGTCGATGCCCTGCTGACTCCCACGACGCCGACGGTTGCGTATGAGATCGGATCGAAAGTGAATGATCCGTTATCCATGTACCTCGGCGACCTGTTCACCGTTGGCGCAAACGTCGCCGGTCTTCCGGCGGTTTCCGTCCCTTGTAAGGAAGTAGGCGGTCTTCCGGTCGGCATGCACCTGACGGGAAAAGCATTCGATGAATCCACGCTCTTGGCGATCGCCGGGGCGTACGAGCAATCATAATCATGGACGACATCCTCATTGATCCTTTGGAAATCGAATCCGCTGTTCAGAACGGATACGATTTTACGACCATCGCGATTCTCGTCATCGGCCTGTTCATCGTTTTCGCGTTCATCATTCTGGTCATGGTCGTTCGGAAGCTCATGACGCGTCCGGATCTTCACGGGCTCACGCGCGAGCAAATAACGAAGAAGTGGCAGGAAATCGAACAGATATCCACGCAGGGCATCATGGGGGTAAAGATGGGTATCGTGGAAGCGGACAAGCTTTTGGACGGGGCGCTCAAGTCCATGTCCATGCCCGGAGAAACGCTCGGCGAGCGGTTGAAGGTCGCGGGATACAAATATCCGGAGTTGCGCAACGTCTGGTTCGCGCACAAGCTCCGGAACCAGATCGTCCATGAATCAACGTTTGAAATCGGCGAGCGGCAGGGCCGTTCCGCAATCCACGAGTACAAGAAAGCGCTGAAGGTGATTAACGTCTTGTAGAGCTATCGCTCGATGGCTCCATTGTCCCATGGTTCCATTGCTGTGGAGCAAAGTGCGTGAAGAAACTTGATTGCTAAATTGTTTGAATGGTTGAATTGTTAAATCGCAAACAATTATTCTTTGCATGGAGACGCGGTTGCAATTCAGCGATTTAACGATTCAACCATCTCTTCAAGGTCGGATCTTGGCAACGAGCATCGTTAACCATGGAACAATGGAACAACGTGCTATAATGCCCGCATTATGTACGACTGCATCGTGATCGGCGGAGGGCCGGCGGGGCTCGCGGCGACCATCTATTTTGCGCGGCAGAAGTTGAAGCTCCTCGTTATAACTAAAGAAGTCGGCGGTCAGACCCTTCTGTCGTCGGACGTGGAAAACTACCTGGGCTTTCACCTGATCGACGGCCTGCATCTCGTTGAAAATTTCAAGGCGCACCTTAAAGATTATGAGAAGGATTTTGAATTGAAGGAAGGTGAGCGTGTCACGTCTGTTGAAAAAATGAAAGGCGGATTCAGCGTGGTTACGGATAAAGGAACGTACGAAACGAAAACGATCCTCGTGGCTACGGGAGAAAAGCATCGCGAGCTGGGCGTGCCCGGAGAAAAAGAATTTTACGGACGCGGGGTCACGTACTGCGCCACGTGCGATGCGCCGCTCTTCAAAGACAAGGAGGTCATCGTGGTGGGCGGCGGGAACAGCGCCATGGAGTCTTCGCTCTTTTTGGAGAAGTATGCCGCAAAGATCGTCATCCTTACGATCAACGATGCGCTTAAGGGCGACGGCGTGCTCATGAAAAAAGTCCAGGCGAGTGAAAAGATTTCCGTGCTCGCGAACGCGAAAACCACCAAGGTCCTCGGCGACGCGTTCGTCACCGGCATGGAGTACGAGACGAAGGAAGGGGAGAAGAAGGTCATGAAAGCGCAGGGGGTTTTCATCGAAATCGGCTTGGTTCCCGTTTCCGATTTTATCGATATTGTTAAGAAGAGCAAGCAGGGAGAGATTGAAGTGAATATCAAGAACGAGACGTCCGTTCCCGGCATCTGGGCCGCGGGAGACGTAACGACCGTCACGGAAAAACAAATCGCCGTTGCCGTGGGCGAGGGGAGCAAAGCGTCGCTGGGCATCATCAAGCATCTCCAGCAGCGGGACGAGTGAGCGTCGGTTTGCGTCATTTCGGACGGGTGTGCATAATGGCTGGAAGTTGGAAAATAGAAAATGGAATATGGAATAAGACGCCGAAACGTCCTCATGGTCTCCATCCATTTTCCGATTTCCAACTTCCCTTATGATGACCCAGTCTGATCCGCGTGGTCCCATTATCATCGGTATGATCGTCCTTGCCGCTCTCATGCTCGGCGGTATGGTTTGGGCTGTTGCGACTGCGTCGGAGCGGACGGGCGATGATGGGAAGTATGACGCAAACGTTTCGTTCATTGATGATGGCGATCCAAAGTACGGTCCGGATGATGCGAAGGTGACGATCCGCATCTTCGAAGATTTTCAGTGTCCGGCCTGCAAGACGGCTCATCGGGGGCTTGATTACGTAAAGAGAACCTACGGCGATGCCGTTCGTTTGATATGGAACGACTTCCCTTTGGAAGGTTCTCATCCCAATGCACGGCTTGCGTCAAATGCGGCTCGGTGCGCGGAAGAGCAGGGGAAGTTTTGGGAGTATGGTGACGCCTTGTATGACGCGCAGCTGCAGTGGACGAACGAACGGGATCCATCCGCGTTCTTCATTTCATACGCAAAAACAATTCAATTGAACGAAGCGGCGTTTACCGTTTGCATGGACGAGCACAGGTATAACCAAAAAATTCAGAATGACGTGAAGGAGGGAATCGCGAACCGCGTGGATGTGACGCCCACGTTTTTCGTTAACAACAAGCGGTATACCGGGGCGCTCGCATCATCGGATTGGGATCGTGTGCTACAGCCTCTTTTGGGCGATGTGGAGGTTTTGAAAGAACAAGCAGAACCGGAACTCATTGAGGGAGCGGAACCGATTGAATTGAATTTATAGCAGTATTGGCGTTTGGCATTTGGCGTTTGGCATTTGGCTGAGATGCCTTCACCATCCCCGCCAGCCGCCAGCCGCCAGCCGCCAGCCGCCAGCCGCCAGCCGCCAGCCGCCAGCCGCCAGCCGCCAGCCGCCAGCCGCCAAAGAAGGACCCCCCTCAAGATTCTGAGGGGGGTTGCTTGTCGGTGTCGGAGCAAGTGCTACTCTTCGCGTCCATAACCACGAAATGGAGGAGCGTAGGATCATCATCATGTGCACGTCGATTGAGCATGCTTTCGAAGCCATGCGTCTTATAGACGAGTACCCCTTTCGGAGATCGGCTGATGCAATGCGCGGTTTTAACCGCGCGGCGTTTTACTCCACGGCCCTTCCAGCGCACTTTCAGCGTAATGAATTCGTCATCATTGCCGAGGAGCGAGGAATTTCCGTATATAAAGCAAAGGAGCTCAAAGAGCGATGCCATGCGGTAGCCGGATTCCATCAAATTGCTGATTTCGCGCGCCGGGTCCGCATCGCGCGCGTAGGTGGCGATGTGCACGTCCACGATCGGCATGCCGTACGCACGGATATCTCTGCGCAGTCTGCGCCGTTCGATCCATGCGCTCAAGTAGTGCGGAAGGCCTTTGATGTTGCCAAGCTTGGCCGGTGGAAAGCCGGCAAAGTCCATCTTCGTCGCGTGCGTGGAAATGTTCCGGACGAGCGTGGGGCTCGCTGCCTGGCGTACGAGTTGGAGCCGCGACTGCAGGAGCGAAACCTGCTGAAGAGTGAAGGTGAGGATCGTCTGCACGAACTTCACCCCTAGGTCGCTCACGATCTCTAGGCGACGAAAATCTTCGCCGGAGACATCGCGTTTAGCGCTGTCGTCATTTTGTTCCATAGTGCACCTGATTGAGGGTGGAAGGTTCGAGGGGAAAATAAAACCCGCGGCTATCCTACCGCGGGAATGGAATTACGGCCAGCTATTAGACGCACGTGCCGGTTTTCTTTGCCTTTTTGTCCAAGTAGCTGTGGATTCCCAGCAGGATCACGATGACGAGGGATATCGCCAGCGCGAAGTACTCCAGGAAATAATCAGGTTCGTTGGCTTTCAAAATATCGTGGATCGCGGCCCAATCGAGCGCGATAAGCGCCACGATGACGAGCGATTTGATGGTGGTGCAGAGGCTCATGCTTAGGGAGTTAGGGATTAGGGAGTTAGGGATTAGGGAGTGGGGGGGTGCGGATGCGGACGTGTTTGCGAGACCCTCCTCCATTGTATGATAGCACTCCTTGCAGATATGCCATTTTTTCACGCGGCCCTGGTTATCCGGCGGACTTAAAAGGATGGCGCCGAACGCCGTGAGCTCGCGTCCGCACTTGTCGCACGATGGGGAGATGGACATGGTGATGAAGTTCGTAGGTAATTAGGTTTGTGGGTTCGTAGGTATTTTTTCCGATGATTTCGTTTTCATAGGATGTTTGTAGGATATTGCGAGGTAAAGCGCACCGATGAGCAGGAAGGGGAGTGTGATCAGAAGCGCTTCCGTGTGTTTACGGACGTTGAAAGCGAAGATTGATGCGATACCGATGATGAGATAGAAAATACCTCCGGCGCGTTCGTATTTCCATGCGACGATCGCCGCGATCAAGATGATCGCTGTAGGGACGTTGTGCATGAGGAAGCCGAGGGAAAGGATCGGCTCGTCAAACGAAAACATGAGGAAAAAGAGAATGAGCAGGATGCTCAAGACGCGGGCGGCCCAGCGGGCAATGTGTTTCCAGTTCATATCATGATCATATCAGGACCACGTTCGTTTGGCATTCAGCTCCTCTTTCTTCCTAAAGGCCTGTTCCAGATCAATATCGAACCGGTTCGCAAGCGCGCAGATGTAGATCAGAATATCCGCGAGTTCGAGATCAACGGATCCGCAATCCCGTTGTTCGTCCGTTTTCATGCCCGAGCATTTTCGAACGGCCTTGAACAACTCACCCACTTCTTCTCCGAGGAGCAGGCACTGTTCCAGCGGCGTTCCATCCGTAAAGCCGCGTTCCTCTTCCATTCGCCGAACGTAGGCATGGAAGTCTCGCATGGTGGGATTGTCGGGGAGGGTAGGCATAAGGGGAGTCATGAAATCGTGAAATCGTGAAGTCGTACAGTTATTACTTCATGACCGTACGACTACTGTCGATCCACTGAAAGACGGATTTGATAGCGTATGACATCTTTTGAATCACGGAAACATCGTACAGGAAGCAACGGGAATTGGAAATGGAAAAGGAAATACATCGTATGGAAAGAACGTTCCTTTTACGAGACTGCGGCTCCCACTGCGGCGTCACCCCGAGCGAAGGAGCGTCGCCGGATTGTAAAGAAGCAGGGCGTCTCTCGCGACGAGTCGAGGGGTCCCTTTCGTGCCTCCATCGTTATTATTAAAGAAACCTCACGCCACGTAACGGAAGCACCATGTCCTTGCTTTGATATTCCGTGGCCGAAAAGGGATCCCTCGACTCGTCCTCGTCGGACGAGGACTCCCTCGGGATGACGGCGGGGGCAGGTTCGGTTGCGCGTTCGATACTTTACCCTTGGAATAGGGAGTCCGGTTTCATGGTTGTTTTGGAAGGAGCAGGATTTCGTGGATGTTTTTTCGCCAGCCGCTGATGGCCGAAAGCTAATTCACGTAATCAATATCCGCTCCGAATTTGTAATTACCGAAGAAAGCGTCTGACAGATCGTCCACGTTTTTTGCCCACTCGTCTCCGTACAGGATGGCGGCAACGCTCGGGGATTTGACCCAGCGGAGCACGCCTCCTTGTTCCACGGCGTAGACGTTCGGCAGGGATTCGATCTTCACCATTTTACTGCCCGGCTTGTACGTGACGTTCCCGCCAAGCGGGATGGCCGCGAGCTCCTCGGCCGTGATCTCTGTTACCTCATCAAAGTCGTCATACCACGTAAAGTAGATGCGATCGTTCGGGAACACGAAGCGCTTTCCGTTCGCGCCGCAGTAGTACACGGCGCTCGTTGATGTGGATTTTACGAGCGAACCTGATTCGCAGGGCGCTTCGGACCCTTCCGCAACAAGCCCCTTATCCGTATTAATGTCCGGGCTCGCGTTCAGGGCGATTTCCACGTTGTAGTTTACGCTCACCTCCTTGTTCAAGGCCGCCATCAAACTCGGGTACGGGTTGAGCGCCTCTCCGTCCAGGCGGATTTCGAAGTGTAGGTGCGAGGCAATACCCTCCGCGTTGCCGCTGTCTCCCATCCAGCCGATGAGCTGTCCCTTGGTCACTTTGGCGTTGCGTTCGATTCCCGGCGCATATGCGTACTCCGTGCCGCCTTCGCCGTCATCCGTTCCGGGCGTATCGTTGTTCACGTGCAAATAGTGGTACGTATATCCGTCGTCGTCGCGCAGGACAACGGCGTAGCCCCACGAGGCTTCCGGAATCACGATGTAGCTCACGCGACCATCAACGGCTGCGTAGAGCGGCGTCATCTTTTCTCCCATCAGATCGATCCCTTCGTGCGCGTGTCCGGCGCGTTCGGCTCCGAAATCATCAATAAACGTCACGGTGCGTTCCGTGGGAAAGACGATATCGCGGATTACCGCATCATCCTCGGCCGCATGCGCCGTGGGCATGATCATTACGCTTAACAGAGCGAAAAGGGTCAGGATGGCTGGTTTGCGGAAGGACATAGTGACACAAATATACAGGTTCAGAGTGCGTATGATACCAAGGCGTGCGCGGTTGTCGAACAGTGGGTGTGAACACTTGATCGTTTTGCGTAAACGTCGTATTCTCTGCCCGCTAAACAAAAGAATTGGAGAGGTCGCATAGAGGCCTAGTGCGCCTGCTTGGAAAGCAGGTATACCGCAAGGTATCGAGGGTTCGAATCCCTCCCTCTCCGCCAGCACAAACGTCTGTTAAACACGGACGTTTTGCGTTTTATGGCTTACGATACAAAAGAGAGCGCACATGGCGGATTGACGAAAAGGCTCAAGTTCCATAGAGTAATTGAGTGTTTAAGATTTAACGAGATAGTTATGGCTAGAGAAACTTCAGTCAAAAATCTTACCAATGCGAAACGGGCAAAGAACGATGAGTTTTATACTCAATATATTGATATTCAAAAAGAGATTGAAAAATATCTAGATTTTAATCCTGATACTTTTTGCAATAAGGTAGTATATTGCAACTGTGACGATCCATTCGAGAGCAATTTCTTTCGCTATTTTGTTCTCAATTTCAACAGGTTTGGGCTTAAACAGTTAATAACGACGAGTTACAAACCGTCGCCTGTAGCGAATACACAACTTGGATTATTCGGTGATGATAAAACGCTCGCAGAGATAAAAGGTCGTCCAAAGATAACCGCCAACAAATTTATTATCAATGAAGCAAAAGACATTGATGGCGACGGAGAATTTAATCTCAAAGATGTTGCCAAGCAGTTAAAGGTAAACAAAAACAATGAATGGGCACCGCTGGATGAGGATGGCGATTTTCGTAGCGATGAATGCGTCGAGCTACTCAAGCAGTCCGATATAGTAGTAACCAACCCGCCTTTCAGTTTGTTTCGTGTATATGTTAAACAACTTTTTGATTACAAAAAAAAGTTTTTGATCATTGGCAATATTAGTTGCATAACGTACAAAGAGGTATTTCAAAAAATTAAAAATAATGAAGCATGGCTTGGCAATGGGATGGGAAGATGGATTTCTGGATTTATTGTACCTGAATCCTATGACCTATATGGAACAGAGGCTCGGATAGATGAAGATGGAAATAGAATCGTTGCCACCAATAGCTGTCTGTGGCTCACCAATCTCGACCACGGGCGACGTCACCAACCGTTGCCGCTTATGACAATGGAAGAGAATTTGAAATACAGCAGACACAAAGAAATTAAAGGCAAAAAAGCGTATGAAAAATACGATAATTATGATGCCATAGATGTTCCATTTACTGATGCAATACCTAGCGATTACAATGGTGTAATGGGTGTGCCGGTAAGCTTCTTAGATAAATATAATCCTGATCAATTTAAGCTACTTGGGTCTAACCGAGGCGTTGATCAAGACCCAATGGGGGTTTATGGTCGCGGTTCATACATAAATGGTAAGGAAACTTTCAAGCGCGTTTTTATTCGGCACAAGAAATAGACAATATGAAGACAACTCTAAAGACTGACATCACCGTCAAAAATATCTGCGAGGGATTCGTCTATAATGAACTTGAAGGCAAGGGTTTGTTTGGACTGTCTGGCAAATTAACTATTCAACCGGAGTATCAGCGAAATTACATCTATGCATCCGACGGTGGCGCAAAAGAAGCGGCTGTCATCGAATCAATCCTAAAAGGTTATCCGATAGGTTTGATTTATTTCAATAAAGTAAGTGACGGCAATTTGGAAGTTTTGGATGGGCAACAGCGCATCACCAGTCTTGGGCGGTTTGTGACCGATAAATTTGCCATCAAAGATGAAAATGGAATGGAGCAATATTTTAGCGGCATGGCAAAGGATAAACAGGGTAAGATTTTACAAACTACATTGCTTATTTACGAGTGCGAAGGCGCGGAGAGTGAAATAAAAGAGTGGTTCAAAACCATAAATATTACCGGGGTACCGCTCGTCCCTCAAGAGTTATTAAACGCGATCTATTCAGGGCCGTTCGTTACGCTGGGCAAAGAGGAATTCAGTAATAGCCAGAATGCCAACATTCAAAAGTGGAGCGCGTACATAAAAGGCAGTGCTAACCGTCAGGCGTTTTTTGAAAGAGCGTTAGACTGGGTGAGTAAAGGTAACATTGATGATTACATGAGCCGCCACCGCAAGGATAAAAATATTACCGAGTTAAAAACATACTTTAATAGCGTTATTGATTGGGTTTCAAGCGTGTTTGCCGATGTGGAAAACGAAATGTGCGGACTGGAGTGGGGGCGGTTGTATGAAGAATATCACAAAAAGTCTTATGATCCCGCAAAAGTATCGAAAGCGGTGCAAGAACTTTATAGTGACCCGTATATAAAAAATCGCAAAGGTATTTTTGAGTATATTCTCGGCGGCTTGAAAGA
>Ga0315539_1004086_pt1 | contig 10097 bp, 8 predicted proteins | sample SalMarSW160150MG_FD_203097 | JGI IMG/M metagenome (GOLD analysis project Ga0315539, IMG submission 203097) | Salt marsh sediment microbial communities from the Plum Island Ecosystem LTER, Massachusetts, United States - Salt Marsh Sediment SW1601-150 ... | reverse complement strand
TAATAGTGGCCGGAGACCCAGATAGTCCCCCCCTTCTGGAGGCAAAAAAACTAGGCCTGGAGGTATATGAGGATATCCACTTAAGCTGCATGAGCCCCTGGATGATCGTTTATAACATCAAGAGAATTGCTGATTTAGTTAAAAGACAGAATGTTCACATAATAAATGTCCATAGGGGAGAGGCCCACTTCGCTGCTGCGGCATACAAATGTGTCTCAAAAACAAATGTCCCTCTGATCAGGACCAGAGGCGACGTGAGACCGCCCGATGGGAACGTTTTCAACAGATATCTGAATAACAAATTGACGGATCAGATTATCGTGACGGCAGAAAGTCTGAGGGGAAGCTATCTGCAAGACCTGAAGGTGAGGGACGACAAGGTATCCAGGATAAGCGTCGGGATCGACGAGGGTTTCTTTTGTCCGAGGCCGCCGGACCGGAGGTGGAAAGACACCTTGGACATAGAAGAAAACGATTTGGTGGTGGGGATAGTTGGTCGGCTTTCCCCGGTAAAAGGGCACAAATACTTCATTCAGGCAGCAGAAGTCGTGGCAAGGAAAACCGAGAGGACAAAATTCATCATTGCCGGAGAGGATGCCCAGATAAAAGCATCAGAGCTTGAGGCGATGGTCAGAAAATCAAATCTTGAAGGCAGTTTCCGTTTTGTGGGAAGGATTGACGACGTAAGGGAGGTTGTCTCCGTTTTTGACGTTGGAGTCGTGGCCTCGGTAGGCTCCGAAACCATCTGCCGGGTGGCTTTGGAATATATGGCTATGGGCAAGCCGGTGGTGGGAACCTCCGTGAACGCTATTCCCGAGGTGATTCAACACGGGGTAAATGGTTTTGTGGTTCCGCCCCGGGATGGGGAGGCTTTGGCAGAGGCGATCTTGAAACTTCTGGAAGATAAGGAAAAAAGGACAGACTTCGGTAAGAGTGCAAGGTCTTCAGTGGAGAAGGAGTTCAGCTTGGTGCAATTCGCGAAAAAGGCTGAAGAGGTTTATTCCAACCTTCTTGGAACACAAGAAGTTTAGCTTGAATAGAATACAGGGGCCGGCAAATGAAGACGGCAAGGCTGGCACATATTTGACTATTCTCTTCGCTCTCAGTGCCGGGCGAAGATTTTTGCAGACGCACAAGCATGTCTGAGATATCCGTAATAATCATAACCTACAATGAACAGAGGAACATAAGAAGATGCCTCTCAAGCATAGACTGGGCGGATGAGATCCTGGTGGTTGACTCCGGGAGCACAGATGATACCAAGAAGATCGCCTCCGAATTCACGCAAAAGGTTCTTGACATCAACTGGGAAGGGTTTGGCAAGGCCAAGGACTTTGCCAGAAACAGGGCCAGTTATCAATGGACACTCTCCCTGGATGCCGATGAGGTGGTGACTAAAGATTTGAAGCAGGAAATTCAAAGGGTAATCGAATCCGAGGAGGTCTTCAACGGGTATTACATTCCGCGGAGATCGAATTTCTTGGGCAGGTGGATCAAACACGGTGGGTGGTATCCGGATTACGTGCTGAGGCTGTTCAAAAAAGACAAGGCAAGATTCACCCCTTCCGCCGTACACGAAAGGGTAGAAACCGACGGAGAGAAGGGATATCTGAAGAATGCACTTATGCATCACACAGACCCGAATTTTGACCATTACTTGGGAAAATTAAACAGGTATACTTCACTGGCTGCGGAAGAGCTCTTCAGGAAGGGCAAAAGGGCCAAAGTCTCGGATGTTATCTTCAGACCATTGGCGGTTTTTTTGAAGATGTATTTCGTCAAAAGAGGATTTCTGGATGGGTTTCTTGGCTTCATTCTGGCCGTCTCCTCGGCTTTCCACGTCTTCTCCAAGTATGTCAAGCTCTGGCACCTTGGCTCTTTCATGGGTGGTGAGTGATCAGTTCGCCGCTTTTTTATTCCGAGAAAAACCCTTGCCGGATGATGAATCAAGATCGTATATTCTTTGTGAAACAGGACATTTTCCGATACAAGAGAAAACATGAGAAAGATAAGCCTAAGCGGGACAGAAAAATTCTTGGTGGTGCGAACGGATCGTATGGGAGATGTGATCTTATCGGTGCCGGTTTTGGAGGCGATAAAGTCAGCTTTCCCCGAATCGCGTCTAACCATGATGGTGTCTCCGTATACCCGGGAAGTGCTTGATAATAATCCCCACCCTGACGACATAATTATTGACGATCATAAAAACGTTCACCGAAGCATAGGGGGGTTTTTCCGATTGGTCAAGAGCGTGAGGAGCCGAAAATTTGACGTTTGCGTTCTGCTCCATCCCACCTTCAGATTGGCGTTTCTGCTATTGCTTTCAGGGATAAGATACCGAATCGGCACCGGCTAGAGATTGTATCAGATATTCTTCAATCGAAAGGTATATCAGCACAGGAAGAAAAATCTAAAGCACGAGTCCGATTACGATATGGATATGCTGCAGCCCTTGGGCATAAGAGGGCAAAGGATTTTGCCAAGAGTGTATTTGTCAAAAGCTGAGGAGAATCTGGCGAATCCCATACTCGAAGACTTTGGAATAAGGGAGGAAGACATACTATTGTTGATTCATCCCGGCAGCGGCGACTCCTCCTTGAATCTGCCGATAAAAAGATTTGCCCAAGTTGCAGACATGCTTATCCAGGATATGAGGGCAAAGGTGATAATCACCGGGACCGAAAGGGAAAAAGGATTGGCCGACTTGATGGAAAGTTACATGCGAAACCAGCCCATCAATCTGGTGGGCCGGACGAATTTCAGGCAACTGGCCTCGCTTTTGAAAAAAGTCGACGTTTTGATTTCCAGCAGCACTGGACCGATGCATCTTGCGGCTGCTTTGGGCACGCCCACCGTAGCTATCTTCTGTCCCATCTTTGCCGCTGGACCGATAAGGTGGGGACCTCGTGGTGACGGTCACGAGGTGATCTTGCCACCTGTTCCGATTTGTTTTAAGTGTAAGCCCAGAAGATGTCCGTATTATGATTGCATGGATAAAATCAAAGCAGAAGAGATCGTCAGAAGGGTTGATCTGATCCTGCAAACAAGACCTCTTCAGAAGGTAAACCGATGAATCTTGCGGAATTTATAATTGGCGTAGAAGCGTTCAACGCCAATGTCGATATTTCCCTGATCAGAAGGGCCTACGAGTTTTCCGATGAGGCGCATGCCGGGCAGTACAGGGAGTCGAGGGAGCCCTATCTGGAACACTGTTTGCAGGTTGCCTTCATCCTGGCAGAACAACACTTGGATTCCGCCACCATTACGGCTGGTCTGCTGCATGATGTGGTGGAAGATACTGATGTAACTCTTAAGAAAGTCGGGAAGGAATTTGGCGATGAGATTGCGGATTTGGTGGATGGGGTCACCAAGATCGGGGAGCTTCAGTTTAACAGCGTGGAAGAGGAACAGGTGGAGTATTTCCGCAAGATGCTTTTGTCCATGGCCAAGGACATTAGGGTGATCCTGATCAAGTTGGCAGATCGGCTGCATAACATGAGGACTCTGGACTCCCTGGATAAGAAGAAGCAGAAGAGGATTGCTCAGGAGACTCGCGAGGTTTATGCTCCTTTGGCTCACCGTTTCGGCATGGCCAGAGTGAAGTGGGAATTGGAGGATTTGTCGCTGAAGTACATTGACCTCGAGGCGTACGATCAGCTGGTTCTCCAGGTCAACGAGAAACGAGAAGACCGAGAGGCTTACATCCAGGAGATCACCCTGCCTTTGGAAAAGGAGTTGAGGGAGGCAAAAATAGAGGCAGAGATAACGGGACGAGCCAAGCATTTTGATTCCATTTACCGCAAAATCAAAAAAAGGCAAAAGCCCTTTGAGGAGATCTATGATCTTTTTGCCATTCGTATCATCGTGGATACCATACCAGAGTGCTATCATGCTCTGGGCATCGTTCATGCCCTCTGGATGCCGGTGGCTGATCGCATTCACGACTATATTCGCCTGCCCAAGTCGAACATGTATCAATCGCTTCACACCACGGTGATCGGACCAAGAGGGAAAATGGTGGAGATACAGATTAGGACGCATCAGATGCACCGTACGGCTGAATACGGCATAGCGGCCCATTGGCTATACAAGGAAGGACGAAAAGAGCTGGATGAATCTGACAAGCAGATGGTGTGGTTGAGGGAGGTCTTGGAATGGCAGAAGGATTTGACCAATCCTTCGGAATTCTTGGAGTATCTCAGGATTGATCTGTTTCATGACGACATTTTCGTATTTACCCCAAGAGGAGAGCTGAAGCAGTTGCCCAAAGGGTCGACGCCTTTGGACTTTGCTTACGCAGTCCACTCCGATGTAGGTTATCATTGCACCGGAGCTAAGGTGAACGGAAAGATGGTTCCCTTAAACACCCTGCTTTCCAGCGGGGATGAGGTGGAAATCGTTACCTCACCCCATCAGATTCCCTCCCAAGATTGGCTGAAGGTCGTAAAGACTTCCAAGGCTCGCAGCAAGATAAGACACTGGTTAAAACAGAGAGGTTATGAGGAAAGCCTCAATCTGGGACGGGAGATGCTGGAAAAAGAGATAAAGAAGCACAATTTGAAGAGCCTTTCCGAGCAGGAGGTCTCCGATCTGGCTATGGGATTGAATTTCGAAGGTTCCGAGGCGATGTTTTCTGCATTGGGGAGAGGCAACCTCTCCGTGAAGCATCTATTGAGTAAGCTCGTCCCCTCAGAGGAGAAGAAAAAAACCGGACCCTCGATCATCCAAAGATTCGTAGACAAGGCCAGGGGAGGAAGTAGGGGGATAAAGGTGGGAGGCTTAAGGAACATGGCCTTTCGCTTTGCCCGGTGTTGTCAGCCCGTTCCCGGTGAACAGATCGTCGGGTTTGTAACTCGGGGGAGGGGAATCTCAATTCATCGGGCAGACTGCGCCAATGCACTGCAGATAGGCATCGAAAACGAGAGAAAGCTGGAGGTGGAGTGGGACGTGGATAAGGATCAATCCTTTATGGTGAAGCTGGAGGTCCTGGTGGAGGACCGGAAGAATATGTTAAAGGATATCGCTGAAGCTATCGCCGACGCCGATACAAACGTTCGTGGGGCGGAGATAAAGGGAGGAGAATCGGTGGCCTCTGGCAGCTTCGTGATCGAGGTGAAAAACCTGGGTCATCTGAACAAGACTGTAAAGAGGGTAAAAAAGGTTAAGGGGGTGATTCAGGTGGAAAGGGCAAAGGGGGTAGATCTGTCCGAAAGAGCCACTTGAGATGAAATCAGCGGATTTCATAATAAACCCAGACCCAAAGGCTGCGTCAGTCGGCAAGATCAGATGGCTGTCCTTTTCTTTTCTGCGGGATTTGGATTTTCTCTCTCACGGTTTCGTAATTAAGAGCAAAGAGCGAAATCTTTCAACCCAGGTAAAAAGGAATGCAGTCAAGAGGCTTTTTGAAAAAGAATCTTCTGAACAAAAACATCTCATCGTTCCTCGGCAGACCCACGGGAACAGGTGTCTGACCCTAAAAAGAGGAGACCCGCTCAAGAAAAGATACCAAGCAGACGCGATACTGACCGATCGGAGAGATATCCTTCTCACCGTTTCAGTTGCCGATTGTCTTCCGGTTTTTTTGGTCGAGCCCAAAAGGAAAGTGGTGGGACTCATTCACGCAGGCTGGCGCGGGACACTTTTGGGGATTGCCCGGCAGACCATGAGGAGAGCCACCAACGAGTTTGGCTGTGATCCCCGGGATTTCACCATCCTGGCGGGCCCTGCCATCGGGAGATGTTGTTATGAGATTTCGGAAGGAGTTGCCATTCTATTCGATGAAGATTGTCTGATCCGGAAGCCCGGCCAAAGGCCCAGATTGGATCTGATTTCAGCCAATGCGAAACAATTTCTTAATTGTGGAGTAAAAGAAGAGAAGATCTTTGCATCAAGTGAATGCACCTGTTGCAATAAAGAGATGTTTCACTCTTTCAGACGAGACGGCGACAGGGCCGGGAGGATGATCGCTTTTCTGGGGATAAAATGAAAAAATCGGAGGGTCTGCCTTCAGGGCGTGTTGAAAAAGCCCATCCTGTCATTCTGAGGGAGCCCCGCCAGAGGCGGGGTAAACTCCGCGACCGAAGAATCTAATTGGTGTGTATGGAGATTCTTCCCCCGCCATAGGCGGGGTCAGAATGACAATTCTGTCAGTTTTAGGTTTTTTAACAGCTCCTTCAGACAGACTCTCATGTTGGTTCTGATGGAGCGGAACACTCCAAAGGAGAATCCAATGAGAAAACTGGCATTTATATTAGGATTTTTTGTTTGTTCGCTTGTCCCGTTACAGACTTTTGCCATCACCGGTCTAGGAATCGGCGTACGAGGAGGACTGATCCAGAATTACAAGAACCCCAATTTGAATTCTTTACCGACGCAAAAGGATTTTCTTAAAGAAATGCCCTTTGCGGGAATTCATCTCAAAATTGGGACTTTGCCCATAATAGATCTGGAAGCTTCCCTGGAGTATGCCTGGAAGAAAAAAGAGATAATCTTGGAAGACAAAATTAAAATTAATGCGGATTTGACCGTAAACGATTTCTCTTTCAACGCCACGGCAAAGTATGTCTTTTCTGTACCTACGCTCAAGCCCTATGTCGGGCTGGGGGCGGGATATCACAGGATGGTATACAAGATTTCTGTGGAGAATTATGAAGGGTACTTTCCGGATGATGAGAACACGCTGGGATTCCACGGCGTGGGAGGGCTTTTGCTCAAATTCCCCGTGCTGCCTTTTGAGTTTTTCGGCGAAGCGAGATACACCATCGTTCAAACTGCAAACGAAGCTACCAAATATACCACCATTTTGGCTGGTCTTACTTTTAACCTTCCTTAAGAGACCTCAAAACAAACATTGACAAACAATGGGGAGAGTATTATAATCCGAAAGTCGAAATAGTTTAAGGAGATGGATGATGAGGATTATTCGTTCACTCGTGGTTACAGGATTCATAATCGCGTTTTCGGCCTTGCCCGCCTCCGCCCAGTTCTTGGGGCAGCTCTCCACGGCTCAGACTCTGAATAAGCAAGAGACCATGTTGGGGGCTTATTTGGGGGTCTACGAAGATGCCTTTTCTCTTTTCGGTCAGTTTCGTTACGGACTGGTCAGATATCTGGATTTCGGCTTCAAAATGGGAATGCTCAATTTGGATCCCGGATACGGAGAGAGCAACACCGGGCTGATCTTCGGCGGTGACGTGAAATACTGGTTCTTGGAACGAGAATCCGATGACCCCTTAGATCTCTCCCTGGGGGGTGGGATGGAATTCTTGAAGATTACGGACTATAGTTTGTTTACCTTAGGTGGTAATGTTATCGCCTCCTATGAAGTCGAGTACGGTCCACAAAAAAGCGTGACGCCGTATGGGCGGCTGAATCTGCGTTGGGAAAAAGCGAGCTTTAGAAACTCAGAGAGCTGGATGTTGGGGACGGAGAATGGAGATTGGACTGACAACGATATGGGCGTCGCACTATCTTTGGGGGCGGATTTAAAGCTCCTGCAGGATTTGAATCTGGTCGGAGAATTGCAGATTGACGACAATGTGGGCTTCGCCGCTGGCGTGAATTACAAAATCTTTTAACTTTCTCAAAAGAGAAATTCAAAGGAGCTCTGGGCTTACCAGAGCTTTTTTCTTACCGAGAGAAAAGACTTGAGCTGGTTGGAATCTGCAGCCTTAGGAATCCTTCAGGGTCTGACCGAGTTTTTGCCCGTCTCCAGTTCAGGACATCTGGTGCTGGGCGAAAATCTGCTGAGGGTGAAATTTGACGACATCAGCTTCGAGGTTTTTCTGCATTTCGGAACCTTTCTCTCGGTAGTGATACTTTTCCGAAGGACTATTTGGGGAATGATAAAAGCGGTGGCAAGTAAGGGAAGAGCACTTTGTTGCGGCTGCAGCCGGGTCAACTCCCTACAATATGATCAAACACGCCTAAGCCAAGACTGGAGGCTGTTCTGGCTGATTCTGGCGGGTTCGGTCCCGGCAGGAGTATTGGGAATTCTGTTCAAGGAAGCCGTGGAAAAGAGTTTCTCCTCTCCTCTTTTTGCCTCCATCATGCTATTGATCACCGGGTCGGTTTTATTGTTGACCAAACTTTTTAGAGAAGCGAAAGGAAAGATAAAATTCCCCGATGCTTTCTTGATTGGCGTTGCTCAGGCCATCGCCATGCTTCCGGGCATTTCCCGTTCAGGACTCACCATCAGCGCCGGGATTTTCAGGGGAATCGAAAGAGAGAAGGCTGCGGAGTTCTCCTTCTTGCTGTCACTTCCCGCCATCTTAGGGGCATCCGCCCTGAAGCTGAACGACGTACTAAATGAGAGCAATCCCTCTTCTGAATTATGGGTTTACCTGATCGGTATGATTCTCGCCTTTATGTCTGGTTGTCTGGCCATCAAGTTCCTTCTCAAGGTGATCAGAAAGGGGAAGTTTGAATATTTCGGGTATTATTGTTTTCTGATCGGGTCTCTTTCTTTGATATTTCTCAGATGAGTGAAAATCGAAAATGCTCGCTGAAGCTTTGATGGAGCATTCTTTAATTTTTCGGGAGCCTCGGTCACCTGGTTTTATTTATGTTCCGCAGGTAAATGAGAAAGATAGAAAAAATCCTGATCATTCGCTTAAGCTCCTTAGGCGATATTGTGCTCACCACTCCGGTTGTCAGGTCTTTGAAACAAACATTCCCCCAATCCCAAATCATCTTCTTGACCAAAATCCAGTACCTGGATCTTTTGAAGAACGATCCCAATATCTCCTGCCTGATCGGGCTTGATGCCCGAAACAAACATAGGGGGATTTCAGGATTTCTCAAATTGATCAGGGAATTGAAGGCTTTCGAGTTTGATCTTCTGGTAGACCTGCACGCCAATCTAAGGAGTTTTTTTTTCCGCCATCTCCTGAAGGCCGGGACCAATATAAAATATAATAAACGTTGGCTGGCTCGCTTCCTTCTGGTCCATTTTAAGTTTCTAGGGGCAAAATCAAATCCCACCGTGGATTCGTATCTGGAAGCATTAAAGAAGATTGGCATAAACTCGTCTGAAAGATGTCCCCAGATTTTTCTGGACTGGAAAGGCGAGGGCTTTCTAAAAGGTTTTTTGATTGAGAAAAGAATTGAAAAACATGATATTGTGGTGGGAATACATCCGGGTGCCAGATGGGAGACCAAGAGATGGAATGAGGAGAAACTCGCCAAGGTGTGCCAGATTCTACTACGGCAGCCAAAGCTTAAGATCGCCTTATTTGGAGATCAAAAAGATCAGGAAGCAATTGAGGGGGTAAATCTCCCCGCTGAGGATCAAAAACTCTTCAAGGTGATGAATTTACCTTTGGCAGAATTTATGAGTTTAATCAAAAGGTGTGATTGTTTTGTGACCAACGATTCCGGTCCCATGCATATGGCCTCTGCTTTGGGGGTGCCGGTGGTAGCCATATTTGGTCCCACCCACCCGCAATTGGGTTTTTCTCCTATTGGATCTGAGAGTATCGTTCTGACCGCCAATGTCAAATGCAGCCCCTGCAGCCTGCACGGGGAAAAAAAGTGTCACGAAAAATCGAGATACTGCATGGATTTGATCGAACCGGAGATGGTAACGGATGCGGTGGAGAAGCTCCTGCAGACGAAACTCTCTTCTCAGAAAGGTACTTGATTGAAAAAACTCGTTCTCATCCTTTTGGCGTTGAAATTCCTTGCCGGACATCCCGCCTTCGGCGGGACGCTCGGCGCTGACAGGGACAGCCTTGCACAAGTTTCCGACTCACTTCAAAAAGGAATCGTTTCGGACAGTTCGCTAAAGATTTCAGAAGAAAAGCTTATTGAAGATGACGAATTCAAAAAGGAAGTATTGAAGCACTTCTCCAACAGGGATGAAATCTCTTTTCAGGATATCGACGACTCCTTTGTGAGGGATTTAGGAGATATTCTGAAGACGAGAAGTCTGCTGAGCGTAATCAAAGTCGGTCCTCCGGGCCAACTTGAAGCCGTTTCCTGGGGAGTAGGCCCGGGTTTAAGAGTTTTTATAGACGGAATCCTATACGAGCAGCAAAGCCTGTATATTCCTCAGAAGGGAATGCTGGATTTGAATTCAATACCTATGGAGAATATAG
>Ga0315539_1004077_pt1 | contig 10114 bp, 8 predicted proteins | sample SalMarSW160150MG_FD_203097 | JGI IMG/M metagenome (GOLD analysis project Ga0315539, IMG submission 203097) | Salt marsh sediment microbial communities from the Plum Island Ecosystem LTER, Massachusetts, United States - Salt Marsh Sediment SW1601-150 ... | reverse complement strand
TTTCGTAGTCGTAATCAACGACAAGGTTTGCAGCGAAGTCCTCTTCCCTGCAGTGAGGACATCCTTCAAACATTCTTCCAAGAGGATACTCTTTCCCGCAGTTCAAACACGTTAAATTTGTTTCGTACATTGATTCGATGATCTTTTAATGACGTTATTCTTTCATTACCAATTCAACAATTTCTTTACTACTCATACCGTCTATACCAAGTTTGTCGACCTTAATTCCTTCTCCCCAGTAATCCACCGAGTTCACTATCGACCACGATGATATGAGTGATTTTGTAGTATCGGCTGGAAATCCCAGCAGATCGCAGATCGACGCCATCGGAACGAGTCCGTAGAGAAGGTCTTCTTGCACGTAATTGAACGGGTTGGGCAGAACGTATCCCTTCATAGCTCTACAGTTTCTGAGAACGTCGTAAGTAGAGTCGCCTTCGGTTTCGTAATAATCCTGTAGCATCCCACGTACCGTCATCAGATCAAGATCGAACTCTCGTATGAGACTCATTCGCTCAGCATCAACACCGTCGATGATTTTGGCAACCCTCGGCGAAACACCGTCACAGTAAAATTCAAACGAATCTATCTTTTTTTCTAATTGTCCGAGATTGAAAAGAGCGATGGGTACGTGAAGCGCAGGATTAAAACTCTCAAGGCCTGTTTCCAGTACATTCTTTCCAGGAAATAGTTGGGGAAATGCAGAACTGAGTTTTTTATGCACTTGCAACGTTTTCGACGCCGGATACGCTGTAATTCTCATTTTTGACTTAACCCCCGTAATTTTTACGTGTCCCGGTTTCACCATTTGAGATATGAGGGGCAAGAGCGTCGTTTCCGCAATCGTAATATCCTTCCGTTGATATTCGGAAAGAAGAGATTGCAATCTCAATGCCGCCCAGTATCCCGTAAAGATAACGATCGTTGCGTTTTTTTCAAGATAGGGAAGACACCCTTTGACGATAGGTTCGTGTGCAAACGCTCTGGCGGTGACTATAATACAATCAATGCCGCTGAGGATAGTTTCAATATCTGATGAAGCTTTCTGAATTTTAGCGGTTCCTTCCATTACACCAGAAACTTTTAATTTTCCGGATTCGGCCACTGGGGCTATCATCTCAAAATCTTCTATTCGATTGTAGATACGTACGTCGTGCCCCCCTAAGGCAAGACAACCGGCAGCACCTTGACCAGCACTGCCGCCTCCGAGGATAGCAATCTTCATTATATTCCTCCTAATTTCTTATTTTTTCTAATTTAAATATTTAATACTGGCTATAAAAAAGTTGTCCCTAATATATTAGCACCAGAGAAAAAACATATTTTTAAATATTTCCATTGAAAATTTCCTCATATCTTTATTTACCACTGACAGCGAACACGACACTGTCTGGAGAGACTTCTTCCCCTTCTTTTACAAGTATATCGTTTATAATACCCGACTTTGGAGAAACGATCTCATTTTCCATCTTCATCGCTTCTATAAGTACTACCACGTCGCCTTCTTTTACCTTATCTCCCTTTTTTGCCTTTATCTTCAGTATCGTTCCCTGCATTCCAGCTACTACACCTCCCTCTACCGTCTTTTTTGCAACGGGTTGAGCGACTTCGTATCCTTTCGGTGTCAATTTAATGTCAAAAATCTCTCCATCGACCTCTACGTCAAACTCTGTTGGAATGGCAGTCGGTCCTCTCGATCCTATGCCTCCTATTTCCTCATCCGCGAGCCCAGGAAAAATAGATTTTATGAGGACCTTCGATAGTGGATGCGTCGCAGGTAATGGCAGATCTTTTGAAACAAACTCTGGTTTTAGTTCTCCTTTTAAAAATTTAAGCCCTACTTTGGGGTATAGTGCGTAAGTGATCACATCTTCTTCTTTTTTTATGAGCCCCATCTCTTCGAGCTCGTCTCTTCGTTTTTTGTAGAGCGGTTCTAATAGGTCTGCAGGTCTGCACGTGATGACCTGATCCTCCCAATCTTTTCCTAAAACAGCCTCCATGATTTCTGGTTTTATCTCTCCCGGAGGCTGTCCATACAACCCCTTGCAGTAATCTTTAGTTCCCTTCGGAACTTTCTTGTACCTTCCAAATCGAACATTCATGACTGCCTGAATTCCCACCACCTGACTCGTCGGTGTCGCGAGAGCGGGGTATCCAAGCTCCTCTCTGACTCTTCCCGTTTCTTCCAAAACTTCAAAAAATTTATCTCCGATCCCCTGCTCTTCTAACTGAAATATGAGGTTGGAAAGCATGCCTCCTGGTATCTGATGAACTGCAACAGAAGGATCAAATTTGAGAGCGTTCATCCTGTGGAGGTGCCTGTATTTATCCCATACCTTGATGAGAAGCTTTCTTATCTCTATCAGTTCCTTTAAGTCATATCCTGTATCCCACTCCGTATCTTTTAAAGCGGCAGCGACACCTTCTGTAGGTGGAAGCGCGGTGCCTCCCGAGAAGGGAGACATTGCTGTATCGACGACACTTGCTCCCGCTTCGATCGCCCTCATGTACATCATCCCTGCCATCCCACTCGTATAGTGAGCGTGTGTATCTATCGGTATTTTTATCCCTGCATCCTTACAGCCTTTTATGATGTCATAAGCACTCTTGGGCGGCATCATGCCCCCCATATCTTTCAGGCACAGAGAGTCACATCCCATCTTTTCTAATTCTTTGAACTTTTCGACGTAGCTCTCTAGGGTATGGACAGGGCTTATTGCAAAGCACAAACACCCCTGAGTGTATCCTCCCACTTTCTTTGCAGCTTCGATAGGAATCTTCATATTTCTGAGATCATTTAAAGCGTCAAATACTCTGAAGCGATCACACCCGTTCTTTTTGGCAAATTCGATAAATTTCATGACAATATCATCAGGATACGTCAAGTATGCAACGATACTCATTGATCTTTCCAACATTTGTAGAGGTGTATCTGGCAATACCTCTTTCAATTTATTTAATCGTATCCATGGATCTTCATTGAGATATCGTATAGCGACGTCGAACGTAGCTCCTCCCCAGACTTCCATAGAAAAAAATCCTATCTTGTTCATTTTTTCTGCCACAGGAAGCATGTCCTCCGTTCTCATTCGCGTAGCTATCAACGATTGGTGTGCATCTCTGAAGGTCTGATCATGAAGCTGGACTATGTGATCACCTTATGTAAAATTCCAAGTGTTTTCTCTTCCATGTAATATTCACTTGAGACAGTTCTCTATGTTGGCAAACGCCTCTTCAATTTTCTCATTAGGAACAACGTACGCTATTCTCAGGCAGTACTCTCCGCACTCACCGAACGCAGACCCCGGCACCGTTGCCACGTGTGCCTCTCGCAGCAGTTTCTTGGCAAACTCCACCGAAGACATTTTTACGTTATATGAAGGGAAGACATAAAACGCTCCGTTGGGCTTCTTGCACGAAAAGACTTCCGATTTGTCTATCAATCCCATGATGAAATCCCTTCGTTTCTTGTACTCGCCCACCATGTGCTGCACAAATTTTTCGGATTCCTCCGAGGTGAGTGCTTCCAGAGCACCCGGTTGGGTAAATTTCGTGACACACGTCGTCGAGTGCTGGTATATTTTTACCATGGCCTCTATGATCTCGCTCGACGCGTGGACGTAGCCCAGCCGCCATCCCGGCATGGCGTAGCTCTTGGAAAACCCGTTGATCGTGATGACGTTGTCGTACTCGGATCCAGGACTGTAGTGTTCTCCTTCGTAGATCATCCGCTCGTATATCTCGTCTGAGAGTACGTAGCTTCCGTTATCTCCAGCGATTTCTGCAATGCCCTTCAGTACTTTCCGCGGGTAGACAGCACCCGTGGGGTTGCTGGGAGAGTTCACGATGATCATCTTCGTGGATTTATCCATCTGCTCTGTAATGACATCGAGATCAGGGATGAATCCCTCCTCCGGCTTCGTGGCTATTCTCGTGGTCCCTGCTTCCGACAAAGCCGCAATGGACTCGTAGGAAACCCAGGCAGGATCGAGGAGCATCATGGTGTCTCCCTTCTCAAGAAGCGCCTGAGCAGCGAGGTATATGCTGAACTTTGCACCGGCAGTGAGGATTATGTCCTCCGGATCAGCGGTGATGTTGTTCTCCTTTTTGAGCTTTCCTGTCAGCGCCTCTCTCAGCTCGTAGGCTCCCTTCGTCTGTTCGTAATGCGTCATTCCGGCGTTTAATGCTTTTATCGTCGCGTCTCGTATACCCTGGAACGTGTCAAAGTCCGGTTCACCTGCTCCCAGCGATATGATTTCAACGCCCTCTCTCCTCAGTCTCTTCACTTCGTTGTCTACTTCCTCCGTTGCAGAGGGTTTTAAATTTCTCACCTTTTGGGACAACATGTATTACCACTCCATTTTTCGATTTAATATGTTTTCCCTATTATAAGAGGCAAGGTGAACAGTACGAAATATACATTCCATAATAAAAAAAAAGATTAACTTTACTACAAAGATATGTATAACAAAAAAAAGGAGAGTGACTTTAGAGAGTACTAAAAAACTTTTATCAGCCTTCATATCTCCTGGTCAGTGCACCTCTCACACTGTACCTCAGAAACTCCACCAGCTGTGCATGGACAGTATCTGGAAGATCGTCACAAAATGGACCTGGATACACAGCCCCATCCATACCAACCCCTCCGTTATCGATACATTCTCTGAAAGCTCTGAGTTCATACATGCTATCGTGAAGAATATCAATATTTTCATGCTTTCCTGCCAGTACTGCTGCGATCCCGTGGGCTCCCCAGTTCGATACAGAGGCAGCTAAAAGCACGTCTGTCTTGGTAACGCAGGCAATACCACCTTTACACGGGCACTGACATCGGTCCCCATAAGCGACTCCTTCTCTCACCATTTTCACAACATTTCCCATGCCAACTTCATTACCGCCATCACCAATTCCTACTGTCAGTATCTTCTGCCTCCTCGCTTCTTCTATCAATTCATCGATTTCGGCAGTACATTCTGAAATATCAAATCCCGTCATATTGTGATATACACCCTTTCTATTTCTTCCTATTCGCTCTATAGAAATAACGGCCTTCGGATCGAATTCTTCTATAAGTTCTTTCGATCGCTCTTTTTCATTACCGCGAGGAAACTCTACGATGGTGGCAACTCGTTCATACATCTGCGCATTTTCGAAGGGGAGTACATTGAGACCAATCCCTTTTAGTGTGTGAAACATCATGGTTTCGTGCATTTTTTCCACTACGATTATCGGTTTTGCGCCTAAACTTATGCACAGTGCCCGTGCAAGGGATGCAGCCCCAATGGGACCATCGGATTCTCCCCCAGCCAGCCCCGGATACGTACAGCCTGTGCTAATAAACACAGTGTCTCCCTTTTCGATGGCGGTTGAAAGTTCCTCGGCTGCTCTGAAGGTAAGTGGGTCACCGTCGAGATCTTTTCGGGCTTCATCATATATGTGCCCGATTGCACCTCTCGCAAGTATATCTGTGGTAATAAGTCTATCTACAGTTTCGCCCAATTTTCTCACTATTTCTTCATCTAACATGCTAGTTCCTCCTATATACCAATCTTATCAAATCTATACCATAGTAATACTTTAACTTTATTCCTGACTCGTATCTTTTATGGTTTTCCCCTAAAATAAAAAGCACCAACTTCCTCTCAAATAATATAGGTGTGATATCTCCCTTTATCGTTCCAAAACCCCTTCGACTCACAATTTTCATTTGATCGTCTCACTAAATTGCATGCTATCATCATTCAGGTAATTTTCCATTTTTTTCTAATTTATCTGCTATTTCCTCCAAATCAAGTCTTTCCAGTGCTTCTTTCTTCGGCCATCCAGTTTTTTTATCCCAACCATGAAAGGTATAATAATTATCAAGCATAATTTCCCATTTATCCAAATTAATACTGTATTTTCTATTTAAAGGAACTTTTACAAATCTTTCTGGAGGATAATCGTCTTTTCTAGTCCAATCTGTGTGGAGAACGTTGAAAGATTTTTCCACGTTGGTCGTTCTTTCTCCAATTTTCAGAAGGTTACGTGGAGTCATATCCCTCCCCGTAGCGGCCGATAACAAATTTGATAAGTCTTGGGGCATCAACATACCCTTTCTGTGGATGCCATGAACAAAGAAACACATACCGAGACAGTCCAAAACGGATTCGAATTTCTCCATGAAAAATACTAGTTTCTCTTTATTTTTGTATGATGCCACTTCTCCCACATCAAAAACTCCAAATAAGTCTTCAGACTGTTCTTTAGACAGAGCGTTTTTCACTGCCTCGACCATTATTGCTCCTCGGGTATGAGTGCCTCCTCTTGGGGAGATTATTGTTCCTAACGCCCAAGCCGGAGAAACCCACAGTGTCTCAAATAGTTCCTGACCCTTTACGTGTATGCAGTACTCTTCGGTCCCTCTCCCTACCTTTTTTGAAGCTCTTTTGCATCCTTCGGCCAAGAGATCTCCGAATCCTTCTCTGTACGCAATCCTTTTAAAAAGTTCAAACAGCGTCTCGGAGTCACCCCATTCCAGCCTCATTCCACCGGTGTCTTCTTTCGTGAGTAACCCTTTTTCGTAACATTCAAGAGCCCAACCTATACTTCCGCACGCATTGTCTTCGTCTAATCCCAGATCATTGGTCAGTGCGTGAGCTTTAAGTATCAATTTCGGATCGAACATTCCCAATTTATATCCAAAGTTATGGATGGAATTATACTGAAGTTGATTGATTGTAATTGTTTTTCCACCTTCTTTCCAGCCATATATAGCTCCACATTTTATAGAACATGCATCGCAGCATCCCACTTCTCCGATCTTGTATCTGAAAAATTCACCCCTCGCTATTCTTTTTTCTTCTTCTTTGCTTGGAATATCTCCTGAAAAATTTTTATATGGTGTCTGTGGACCCTCGATCCATTCACCCGAAGAACTTTTATATGGGGATGCTGGCCCTTCGATCCAGGGTGCTTCGTTAAAGTATATACCATACTTTCTAAGTGCTTTAAAAGCCTCTGTACTCGCCAACTTTTCATTGCATTCTTCTACAATATCCTCAAATCTCTGGGGGTCCACTGCATCCACAGTGCCATCCCCCCTTATCGCTACAGCCTTCACGTTCTTCGATCCCATAACAGCACCGATACCACACCGCGCAGCTACTCTCGTCCTGTTAACAACCATGCACGCTGATCTCACCAGGTTTTCTCCCGCTGGACCTATACCCATTACCTGAAAATCATTGCTCACGTCATCTTTTATTATTTTTTCTGTCTCTGAAATTCTTTTTTGACGAAGGTGAGATGCATCTTTTATCTCAACATTTTCATTTTCTATAGAAATATAGACAAGATTTTTAGCTTTTCCGGTGATTACAATGTGATTGATACCCGCCAGTCTCATCTCAGGTCCAAAATTACTGCCTACGTTACTGGATCCGATACCATCTGTCAAAACATTTTTTGTGTCTATGGATACCCTACACGCCGTGGGCGCAGACGTTCCATCGAGTATTCCCGCTCCTATAATGAGCATATTTGACGGATCGAAGGGGGATATACCCAAAGGTAATTCTCTAAATAAAATGTACTGATTTACTCCTCTCCCTCCCCAGAAACTTCTGTATTTTTTAAAATCTTCAAAAGATACTCTTCTCTTCGAGAGATCTATTCGCACTATCTTACCATCCAAAACTTTCATATCCTCTACCTCTCTCATCAACCACTGTTTTTACTTTTCAAAAGTTGTCCTGCATCTCCGTTTCTTATATGTCTGGAAAATGTTGTATCGACAAAGAAGGTATGTTATAACTCTGTACCACCTCAGGAAAAATACGAGCATTCAATCATCCCATTAAAAAAATAAAAAAATAAAAAATTTATTTTTTATCTCTCGTCCCAAGGAGTCGGCGGCCAAACTAATTCATATCCTGCAACATCGAATGGCCACACAGAATAGAAATCGATCTTTCCATCCACCTCGAAAGCTTGGCATATTATTCCTGCACCGTATATATTTTGGTGGGTACCTGGATCGAATTTAATTCCTTTCCACGGCACGAGCAGCTGTTCCGGAGAAATATCTGTTTCCAGCAACGCTTGTCGTACCGCATCTGGATCGGTGGAACCTGCTCTGTTGATGGCGTCGCAGAGTGTGAGCACTCCCATGACGCATCGAGTCCAGTCAGCCAGACCCTGGCCGTAGAATTCTCTAAATTTCGCATCCAGCCACTGAGGACCGGGCATCTGGGCGAACATGTCGGCGGTAAAAACGGCACGGCTTAAGAAATACATGGATTCGTCAAGTGCCATGAACTCCACTTTAGTAACCCCGGAGTCGTTTGCGAGAACGGGGATATTCACTTCGTATTTTTTAAGAGTCTTAGCGAAAAGTATAGAGTCTGAGACGTATCCAGCTTGCAGGATTACATCGGGGTTAGCGGCTTTAATACGCTGTACTTCGCTGTCGAGATCGATGGTGTTTCTTGAGTAAGGTATGTCTTCGATTACCTCGAAGCCGTACTCATCGGCATACTGGTTATAAAGCTCGGCAGAAGTGCTACCAAACTCTGTGTCTTCGTACAGTAATGCCAGAGTTTCGATCCCTTCGTTCCTCACATCATTCATGTCCTTCATGAAGTCGAACAGGGTCTTGATGAACAGTCCGTCGTGCGGCGAGGTACGGAAGAACCAGTCCCACTGACCTGCAAACTCTGTCAGCTTTGGAGAACTCGAATCTCCGTTTAACATCGGTATTCCGTATTTTTCCGCTACGTTTGCAACTGTTGCCGTGGCAGAACTGCACAGCGCGCCGTATATGGCGACGAGATCATCATGCTGAGCCACAAGAGCCTCAGCCGCTTGCTGTCCCAGATCGCCGGCACATCCACTGTCGGAGTAAACCGTGACGACTTTTGCTCCTCCGAGATTTTCCAATCCTACGGATCTGCCCATTAATATAGGGTTGTCAATGTAGTTGTTCACGATCCAAACAGCAAATTCGATAGCTTTCCTCTGATCGGCCCCAGCTGATGCCATTGCACCCGTTGAGGGGATACAACATCCAATTTTTACCGTTGCGGGATATGGTGCAGCCGTTGTTGGTGCAGCCGTTGTTGGTGCAGCCGTTGTTGGTGCGGGCGTTTTTTCTTCTTCGCTAATGCATCCGAGAGCTATAGTTGAGAGTAAAACTACAGCAATCAAAATTCCAGTTATTTTCTGTCTGTACATATTTAAATCACCTATATAATAAGAATCTTATTTTTATTTTAAACTTACTCCTAATATTATAGGAAAAAAGGATTTAAATAAATAGCCTGAAATGAATAAAAAAAATAGGTGTTCAACAATGTTCGGATGGCGCGGTAGAATAGGATTGATGCTTCCTTCAAACAACACGGTAATGCAGCAAGAATTTTCCAGAGCTGTTCCTGAAGGCGTTTCGGTACAATCCGCACGTCTCGGGCCAATAAGAACTACAGCCGCTGAAGAATTAATAAAGATGTCTGATCATGCAGAACGAGCAGCTGAAGAACTCGCCTGTTGTGATGTCGACGTCATCGTGTACGGGTGTACGAGCGGCAGTTTTGTGAAGGGACCCGAGTTCGAGGAAAAACTAACAAAAAGAATATATAAAGTCTCGAAGATACCGTCGTTCACCACGTCAAAGGCGATGGTGGAGGCGTTACGGGCAGTGAATGCTAAAAAAATAACCGTGGCTTCACCCTACCCTCAACACTTGGAGGTAGCCGAAAAACAATTTTTAGAAAAGCACGGATTCGAAGTCCTCAACATGGAAGGGCTGGGTATCGTCAAATCAACTGATATCGGTCGACTTCCTCCACACAAATCATACGAACTGGGAAAAAAAGTCGATTCTCCAGACGCCGATACACTCTTTATAAGTTGTACCGATTTCAGGACCTTTGAAATCATACCCCCTCTTGAAAAAGATATCGGGAAGCCTGTTATCAGTAGTAATCAAGCCAGTCTGTGGATGGCACTTACGACATTAAATGTATCCATCGAGAAAGATCTTGGATCTCTCTTTACGATCACAAAGTAAAATAATGATGTGGCAAGATAGTTATAAGATGGAAGATAGACTAAACTATTAATTATGTAATAAGAC
>Ga0315539_1004075_pt1 | contig 10123 bp, 9 predicted proteins | sample SalMarSW160150MG_FD_203097 | JGI IMG/M metagenome (GOLD analysis project Ga0315539, IMG submission 203097) | Salt marsh sediment microbial communities from the Plum Island Ecosystem LTER, Massachusetts, United States - Salt Marsh Sediment SW1601-150 ... | reverse complement strand
GGTCGATCCCACGAGCAGGACCGATACGGCAAGAAGAATCACCAGGACACGCACATGTTTGTACATCCCTCCACCTCCTGCACCTGCCGTTCTGACCACGCAAGGGCTTAGTTATATATTTAACCACAAGCAAGCCAGCCTGTCAACGGCGGGCGGCAGCTAGTCTGCTCCCCCATCTGAGCCCCCTGCTTCGTGCTCCCCAACCGCGCGCGCACCCCCAGCAGTTGTGGAACGAAGTGAAGCAGGGTATCGAAGGGTGCGCTCCACACGACACTACCCGCCACACCGTTCCCCCTAGGTTTGACAAGCTCTAGGGCGCGCTGTAGTATACAGCCCGCGTTCGCCGAGCGATCATCACTCGAAGAAAGAGCCTCGTTTCCATAGCGATATCTCGTACACTCCGCGCGAGGAGATAGTCACATGAACGACAAGTCACCACAAGGCGTGAAGGCAAGCGCGCTGGATCTCATCGGCAATACACCTCTGGTGCGCCTCAACAGGCTCACGGAGGGTCTCGATGTGGAGATCCTGGCCAAGCTGGAATACCTGAATCCCAGCGGCAGCATCAAAGATCGCATGGCCCTGTTCATGATCGAGAACGCCGAGAAGAGAGGGGATTTGAAGCCGGGCTATACCATCCTGGAGGCCAGCACCGGGAATACGGGCATCGCCCTGGCCTTCGTGGCCGCCGTCAAGGGCTATCCCATGACCGTCTACATGCCCGAGGCCGTAGCCAGCGAAGAAAGAATGCGAATGATGCAGAGCTACGGCGCGAAGATCGAGCTGGTAGGCACAGAAGACCTGGACAGCTCGCTGGATCCCAGCGTCCACGGCGGTGTGATCGAGATCGTCCCCCGACAGAAGTGCCTGGAGGTGGAGGGCTCTACCTCCAACACGTGGTGGGCCAGGCAGTTCAGCAACCCCGACAACGTGGCCGCGCACCGGGAGACGACGGGCAAGGAGATCCTGGAGCAAACCGGTGGCAAGTTAGACGCCTTCCTGGCCTCCATCGGCACGGGCGGCACCCTGCTGGGGGTCGCCCAAGCTCTGAAGCCCGTGTGCCCCAGCGCGGAGATGATCGCAGCGGAGCCCGCCGGAGCCCCGTGGATCGGTAGAGGAAGAGAGGCCATACCCTTCATTGAGAACATCACCGACGGTCTGCTTTTCGATATCTTGGATGGAGGCGTGGCCGACGAGATCATCTGGGTCACCGACGAGGACGCGGTGCAGATGGCGCGACGCCTGGCCCGCGAGGAAGGACTCTTCTGCGGGATGTCCGGAGGGGCCAACGTCTTCGCCGCCCTACAGGTGGCCAAGAGGCTGGGCAAGGGCAAGACCATCGTCACTATCCTCACCGACAGCAGGGACCGCTACCTGACTACCGAGCGGTACATAACCTGAGGCCGCCGGGGCGCGACTGAGCAGGGCATCATGCCCATAGACTCGCCCTCATGCTTCGAAACGGGCTCAGCATGTTGCTTGAGTCGGCACCACTGGTCTCCCCGATGCGACAACACCGACAGGATCGTGAGTCCCCAAGAAGCGCAGTGGAGCGGCGTATCGAGATGGTGCGCTCCACCGGCCTCTACAAGCCTGGACCCGGTGCTTGACATCGTCCCCTAAACACGATACTCTTGCCCTAGAAGTCCCTCCCGAGAAAGGAGCACCCATGGCCCAGAATCAGTCCCTGGCTACCGGCCTGCGCTGTCTATCCTGCGGCGAGACCTTCCCCCTGGACCCCAAGCTCTTCGTGGGCTGTACGGCCTGCATGACCGAGCAGTTTCAGGCCCCGCTGGACGTCACGTACGACTATCCAGAGTCGGGCGAGCGTCTTCTGCCCGACGCCCCTCTACAGGGTCTGGCCCGCTACGCTCCTCTCCTGCCCCCTCTGGCCGACGGCCTCTCCATGGGAGAGGGCGGGACGCCGCTGGTGGCCGCGCCTGAACTCGCTTCCTGGGCAGGCTTCGAGGGCGAGTTGTTCGTCAAAGACGAGTCCCGCAACCCCACGTGGTCCCACAAGGACCGTTTCGCCTACACCACCATCAGCGGCGCGCTCGAGGCCAAGGCCAAGGCGGTCGTCGTCAGCTCCACTGGCAATCACGGCGCAGCCACGGCTGCCTACTCGGCCCGGGCGGGATTGCCCTGCATTGTCCTCACCCCACCCTTCTGCCCACCGGCCGTGCAATCGTTCCTTTTGGCCTATGGAGCTGCCGTGCTGGTTATGTCCCGCAGAGCCGCCTCGAGTGTGATCGGAGAGGGGGCACACCAGGGTCGCTGGTACCCAGCTAGCACCTTCACCCCTACGCCCACCGGGCCGCCCTACGGCGGCGAGGGCTACAAGACGATCGCCTACGAGATCTGGCTCCAACTCGACCGCCGCCCACCCGGAGCCGTGTTCGTCCCCACCGGCTACGCCGAACTCCTTTTTGGAGTCTGGAAGGGGTTCAGGGAACTGCGTGATCTGGGCTTGGCCGATTCAGCACCTTTGATGGTAGCCTGCGAGCCAGCAGCCCTGGCCCCGCTGCGGGAGGCCCTCGCTTCCGGAACGAACACGGCCACGGTATCCTCTCAGCCCACCATCGCCTACGCCATCGCCGCCAACGTGAACGGCTACCGCGGTGTGGTGGCCGTGCAGGAATCGGGTGGCTTTGCCATCGGCGTCACCGACGAGGAGATGAAGGAGGCGCAGAAGCGACTCGCGTACGCCGGGATATGGGCGGAGGCCTCGGCTGCTGCGTCACTGGCTGGCCTGCGCAAGGCAGTGGCCGGAGACCTGGAAACCGAAGGTCCTGTGGTCTGCATCAGTACGTCCAGCGGCTTCAAGGACCTGGCCCTCGGAGAGAGGCTGGCGCCCGAGGCGGATGGAACCTGGGGGGGCGTCGAGGACGCCTTGATGAGGGACTACGGGATCGTTCTATGAGGAGAAACAAAGCGCCATGCCCGGTCTGTTCGATCGATCCGAGATCAATGGCCTGATTCTCGAGAACCGTCTATTCAGGTCCGCGACCTGGGAGGGTCTAGCCACACCCCAGGGAGCGTGCACCGAAACGCTCGTGGGCTTCGTTTCTCGACTGGCCGAGGGCGGCATGGGCCTCATTATCAGCAGCTTCACCTTTGTGCTGGAGGGCGGCCGAGCGTTGCCCAAGATGGCCGGACTGGCTCGCGACGACTACGTGTCGGGGTACCGCAAGCTAACCTCGGCCGTCCACGAGCGAGGCCCCAAGATCGCTCTCCAACTCGTCCACGCGGGCGCGCAGACCAGAACCAAATGGATCGAGGGGCACACTCCCCTCGCGCCGTCGTCCATCGAGGACCGGACCTACAGGACCGTGCCCCGAGAGATGTCTCTGGCGGAGCTCGAGGAGATCGTGGAGGCCTTCGGCCAGGCGGCCCGCAGAGGAGTGGAGGCCGGCTTCGACGCCATCGAGCTCCACGGAGCGCACGGGTATCTCCTCAACCAGTTTATGTCGCCCCTCTGCAACCAGAGAACCGACCGCTACGGTGGCAGCGTGGAGAACAGAGCGCGCTTCGCCTGCGACGTCTACCAGCGCGTGCGCGACGAAGTGGGCCCCCACTTTCCCGTTCTGATCAAGATCAACTGCGACGATTTCCTGCCCGGTGGGGCTGCTGTGGACGATTGGCTATACCTTGCCCAGCGACTCTCGGCCCTGGGCATCGACGCCATCGAGGTCAGCGGGGGCACCCCCGCCTCGGGCAAGCTGGGCCCCAACCGCACAGGCATCGGCAAGGTGAAGAAAGAGGCCTATTTCCTGCCCCAGGCCAGACGGATCAGGGAAGCGGTCGAGGTGCCGCTCATCCTGGTCGGCGGTTTGCGCTCGCCTCGACTTATGGAGCACATCCTCTCTGAAGGCACCGCGGACTACTTCTCCCTGTCCCGGCCCTTCATCAGAGAGCCCCACCTGGTCCAGCGCTGGCACGCAGGGGACCTCAGCAAGGCCAAGTGTATCTCCTGCAACCTCTGCTTCCGCACCAGCCTGGAGGACACCGGACTCACCTGCGCCTACGAGAGGAAGCTGGCTGCCAAACGGAGGAAGCCCACTTGAAGGTGGTCTCTCCCGAGATCAGACAGAGATCTTGGGTCCATCATACCGCAGAGCGCGGTGAGCGCGCGGGGACCTTTTCGCAAATGCGTTCGGTCTCTATCTTCTGCGGTGCATCACACATAGAGGGCACAAGGAGCACGAGCACATGACATCCCTTCAGCCACCTACCTTCACAGACGTCCTCGCCGCACGGAAGCGCATTGCGCCCTACCTGCGGCCGACGCCCCTCCATCACTATCCTCTCCTGGATGATCTGATCGGAGCCGAGGTCTGGGTCAAACACGAGAATCACCAGCCCGTCGGCGCCTTCAAGGTCAGAGGAGGCATCAACCTGGCAGCGCAACTCACACCCGAGGAGAGAGAGAGGGGCCTGATCACCGCCTCCACAGGGAACCACGGCCAGTCCGTTGCCTACGGGGCACGCCTCTTCGGAGTACGAGCCATCGTGGGTATGCCCGAGGGCGCTAACCCAGGCAAGGTGGCAGCGATACGGAATCTGGGCGCTGAGATCCTCTTCCACGGTCGCATCTTCGACGATGCCAAACAGAAGGTCGAACAGCTAGCCCAGGAGAAGGGGTACCGCTTCGTTCACCCGGGTGACGAGCCCCATCTCATCGCAGGAGTGGGGACGTACTCCCTTGAGATCCTGGAGACCCTCCCCGACACTGATGTAATCATCGTACCCGTGGGCGGCGGCAGCGGCGCCTCAGGGGCCTGTATCGTCTCTCAAGTCGTCAACCCCTCGATCCAGGTCATCGGCGTCCAGGCCGAGAAGGCCCCGGCCGCCCAGCTCACCTGGAAGAGCAGAAAGCGTACCGAAGCTACCATGGAGACCTTCGCCGAAGGCCTGGCCACCGCGGCCCCCTTCATGTTGCCCCAATCCATCCTGTGGGAGTATCTGAGCGACTTCGTTCTGGTCAGCGAGGAAGAGATGCTGCGGGGGATAGTCCACTACCTGGAGGCGACTCACAACCTGGCCGAGGGAGCGGCGGCCGCCTCTCTGGCAGGGGCCATCAAGTTGCGCGACCGCCTGGCGGGGAAGAAGGTGGTCCTCGTCATGAGCGGGGGCAACCTCTCGCTCGCAAATCTGCGGCGGGCGCTCGAGTTGGTAGGGTAGCCTCAGCGGGCCTCGCTCCGATCCTTGAGCTTCTGGACATTCCACTCCTGCCATCTCAGAGGCAAGAAAAGGGGGCACGGCAGTCGTGCCCCTTCGAATGGATCCGCTTCCGCTCTGACCGTCACGGCTGCGCCAGCGGCACCAGAACGATGATGTCGGCGATCAAGCTGCGGCCATCTTCGCTGAACTCGCCAAAGACGACCACGCTGGCACCCGATCGCAGGTCAGAGAAGGAGAGGCTGGGCGTCAGGGTCAGGCTGTAGACGACGAAGCAACACGCGAAGACCATGGTCCCCAGCAGGGGATCGACCCAGCCCCTCACTATGCGTGCCTGACCTTTGGCCATCGGTACCTCGCAGGTTGATGATTGCTCGGAGGTGCTACCCTGGGTTTGGAGGCACGTAGGGGGTCTGTAAGACGTGGCTCTCAAACCCTGATCAGCTTCCATTCGTTGGTCCGGAAGCGATTGGCGGTGAGAACCCCCTGCACCACAGTGGCGAAAGCCATAGCATACCAGGCGCCGCTGATGCCCACACCCGTCATCATCACCAGCACGTAGGAGAGAGGCAGACGGATCAGCCACTGCGTAAGAATGGTGTAGTACAGGGGCGGCCTGGTGTCGCCAGCCCCGTCCAACGCCCCACGCATGACGATGGACAGAGCCAGAAACAGCTCCACGACGGCGTTGATCCGTAGATAGTCAACGCCGACCTCGGCCACCAGCGGATCTCCGGCCGAGTTGAAGACGGCGATGATCTGAGGGGCGAAGATGAAGAGTATAGCCCCCACCGTCGACATGGCGAGCGCCCCTATCAACCCGACCGCCCATCCGCGCCGCTCCGCCTCCGCTGAGTCGCCTGCCCCCTGGGCCTGGCCCACTAGTGTGGTGGCCACGATGGACAGGGCCATGGCCGGCATGAAAGAGAACGACTCAGATTGGAGGCCCACGCTGTAGGCAGCCACGTTGGCCTGGCGCTGGAACCCCGCGGTCGCAGCATTCGTGACCACCCACAGGAACGCTAGACTCGCCAGGGTCCGCACGATGTTCTGTCCCGCCACCGGAATACCGACCCGCAGCACTCGCCACATCAACTTCCAGTCAGGTAGAAAGGACCTGCCGAGGGTGACCTTCACGGCGAAACGCCCGCTGAGAAGCACCCCCAACCCGATGATCGTTCCCACGAAACGGGAGGTCATGGTCCCCAGCGCAGCGCCAGTCACCCCCATCTCGGGAAACGGCCCCACCCCGTAGATGAAGACGTAGTTGAAGAACACGTGGATGATGTTGATGAGAATCATGATCATCAGCGGCGTCTTCATATCCCCCGCCCCCTGAAGCATGCCGTTGAACATGTAGTTGAAGATCATGAAGATACACAGGCCGAAGTAGACCTGCATATAGGGAACACCTAGGGCGATGATTGGAGCATCGGCCCCCACAATGCGCAGAAGCGAGGGCCCGAGAGCGCTGCCTACCAGGCTGATGCCCACGGACACGAAGAACGTGGCCAGAATAGACTGAGCCGCCACCCGGCTGACCATGTTGCGCCGCCCGGCACCCGTAAATTGAGCCACCATGGTACGGGTACCGACTGCCAGGCCGGCGATGGAGATGATGACCACCATGATCAGCTGCCGGCTCATACCCACAGCCGCCGTGGCCTCAGTTCCCAGGCGACTCACCATCCAGATGTCAATGATGCCCACCGTCGCCTGCAACAGGTTAGCCAGCACCACGGGATAGGCCAGCTTGCCTATTAGGTTCAGCAGCGCCCTGTCGAGTCTAAGGTACTGATAGGGCCTCGAGCTCAGGATCCTCTCACGCAACATATCACCTTCGGTCACTCTCACAGGCACGCCCAATCGCGCCCTTCAGGATCCAAGGGCGCGCATCGAGCATCGCAGATCTTCGGCCAGACGGGGAGGTGCAGAGCGAGGGGCATCCGTCAATAGCGCGAGCCGTCAAGGCACTCGGCCCGTGACGCCGCAGCGGACCAGATGGCTGCCGGACGTCACGCGCGGGAACAAGGAACGACAGGAATCGCGAACCGGGTCGCCGCACTCACGGACAGACTCCGAAATCGACAATCTCGGGGTCGACTAACCTCTCATAGTCCGAGAACCCTATCTTCATGCTGGTGCTGTGCGAGCCGACCTTGAAGACGATTTCTCGGGCCTCTGCAAGCGAGGACTCCACATACACCGGAAGACCGTACAGATTGCCAAACGGCGGCATGGCACCAACCTCGCAGTCTGTGAAACTGCCGCCGAATTCCTCCTCCCTGGCCAGGCGCACCTTGCTGGCTTCGAGCACGGCCTTGGCCTTCGGGAAGTCAACGCGACAGTGCGCCGGCAGGACCAGCATCACCAATTCACCGTCAGCGTCGACGAGAACGACCTTGGCCAGTCGCCTCCCGGGCGTGTGCTGGGCGGCCGCCACTTCCTGAGCAGTGTAGGCCACCGAATGAGTCAGGATCTCGAACGAGACTCCCTCCTCGCGGAGGTACCTCTCCAGCCTTTGTCTTGCGGCCATTCTCCACCTCCTCCCTTCGGCAGGGCGCGGTCTGCCCTCTACGAGACACGTCGCCTTATGCTCTGACTCCTACGTCAAGATAGCCCCTCCAAGTAGTCCCCTATCGCGCCTGCCACCTCCTCTTCCCGTCCCCACAGGAAGTGGTCGGCGCCCTCCAAGACGATCAACTCCTTTGGTTCCGGCAAACGCTGCACCAGCCTCCGCAACTCTGACAGCGGGCACACGTGATCCCTGTCACCAGCCAAGAACAGCTTTGGCGTAGAACAGCTCTCCCAGAAGCCCTGATCCAGGGATCCAATGCTCGTGGCTCCCAAGGGCAAACATAGAGCCACGACGGCCGCGATGCGGGCATCAGTCTCCACGTGGCGCAAACCCACTGAGGCCCCAAAGGAATAGCCCATCAGGTAGACCCTCTGCGGGTCCACGTTTTCCCGCGCCATCAGGTACTCGGTCGCCCCCGCTGCGTCGGCCACTTCCGCAACTCCGCCACCGAACTGGCCCTCACTGAGGCCGACACCCCGGAAGTTGAAGCGCAGCGCCACCATCCCTCGCTCCACCAACTCCCGTGCGATTGCGGTGATGACCGGCACTCCCATGCTGCCCCCGTGCAGCGAATGGGGATGGCACACCACCACCCCAGGACGTGGCGCCGCTTCACCAGGTGCCCTGTGGAAAACACCTTCGAGCTGAAGAGGGGCAGCCTCGGCGCTGGCAAAGAAGACCTTCTCCTCTTGCATAGACACCCCTTGCCCCCGCCGACGATTCTAGCACACCAGACAGGAAATGGCGAAAAGCCCCCCCGTATGTTAGAATTGAGAAGTCACCGGAGGAACCAAATGAAGGTACTACTGGTCAGTCCAAGGCCGCAAACCTGGAGTTCGCGCAGGCACATCCCCCTCGGGCTGGGATACCTGGCGGCCGTCCTGGAAAGGGAGGGGCACGATGTGCATCTCTGGGATGGGGCTGTGGAGAGCCAATCCCTGGCCAACCTCCTTGACGAGCAATCCTTCGATGTGGCAGGCATAACCAGCGCTACTCCCCTCATCCACGAAGCGTGGGACGCAGCCGCCGAGGCGAGAACGCGCAACAGCGTGACCATGCTCGGAGGCCCACATCTCACGCTGATGCCGGGCGAGTCCCTGGAACAAGACTGCGTGGACCTGGTGGTCCGTGGCGAGGCTGAGGATACTATCCTCGAGGTCGTGCGTCAACTGGAGAAGGACCGTGGGGAGCTCGACACGAGCACCGGCACTCGGCGCTTCGGCTCCAGCGACTGGTGCGAGATTGCAGGGCTCTCTTTCCGCAACGCAGGAGGCGAGATCGTCCACAATGCTCCGCGGAAGCCTCCCCAGGACCTGGATAGGCTCCCCTTCCCGGCTCACCACCTGTACAAGATAGAGCGCTACACCAACCTTCAGCCACGCACCGACGGCCTGGATCCCCACGCACGTGCCTACACCATCCTCACTTCGCGCGGGTGCCCCTATCAGTGCATCTACTGCTCCAAGGCCGTAACCGGCAATACCTGGCGGCCTCGGTCGCCTGAGAACGTTATCGACGAATGGCAGAAGCTGGTCGTGGATCTCAGCGCCACGGAGATCGGCGTCACCGACGACGTGATGACCCTCGATATCAAGAGGGCGAAGCGCATCTGCCAACTCCTCATCGATGAAGGACTGAACACCGTACCCTGGATCACCATCCATGGCATCAGGGCTGACAACACCGATCTGGAGCTCCTGCAACTGATGAAGGCCGCTGGGTGCAAGCGAGTAGGCTTCGGGGTGGAAAGCGGCAACCAGCACGTCCTGGACTGCATCAAGAAAGGGCAGACTATCGATGACGTGCGCCAGGCATTTCGCAATGCCAGGCTTGCCGGTCTCGAGACCGTCGGCTTTTTCATCTTCGGCCTACCGGGTGAAAATGAGGATACGATGGAGGACACCATCAACCTCGCTCTGGAACTGGATCCCGACCTGGCCAACTTCATGATCGCCGCTCCCTACCCTGGCACGGACCTGTACGACATGGTCCTCGAAGAAGGCGACCTCTTCAGCGATGATTGGCGCGACTTCGCTATCCACGACGACAAGGCCCGTTTTGCGATCGGAGATGTGACGGCGGAACTGGTGGAGCGGAAATGGCACGAGGCCTATCGCCGCTTCTATCTGCGACCCAGTCGTTTGCTGCGAAAGGGCCTGACTCCTGAGTTCTGGAGAAGGCTGCCCACCTATGTATCCGACGCAAGGCGCTTCTTCATGTCCAGGGCGAGCTCCACCAACTAGCTCTTGGAGTCGAGCCCTCCAGCCCACCGTCGTGACCAGGCCCACAACTGCTATCCCGGAGGGGCGTTGAAGCCTATCAGCATAGAGCAGGCACGGCAGTACTACCACGAAGCTGACCCTGCCC
>Ga0315539_1004071_pt1 | contig 10124 bp, 5 predicted proteins | sample SalMarSW160150MG_FD_203097 | JGI IMG/M metagenome (GOLD analysis project Ga0315539, IMG submission 203097) | Salt marsh sediment microbial communities from the Plum Island Ecosystem LTER, Massachusetts, United States - Salt Marsh Sediment SW1601-150 ... | reverse complement strand
TCAGGCTTCTTGTCACTGCTTCTTTGACCATATCAAGGACCATAAAGAAGCCCTACATAAGCTCCTAACAGAGAACTTTCAAATCATTAGAGCGTGACACCGACTTTCTATTCAGGATGGGTATAAATCTCAATACTGTCCTGGCCCCGGTTTACTGGGACCTCGTTGAGCCTGAAGAAGGAACGTTCGACTTAACTTTAGTGGACGGCCTAATACAAGATGCCAGACATTACAATCTGCGTTTGGTTTTACTGTGGTTCGCAAGCTGGAAGAACAGTATGTCATGCTATGCACCCATCTGGGTCAAGACGAACCAGGATCGGTTCCCTCGCGCTCAGAATAAAGACGGCAACGGTATGGAAATCCTCTCAGCCATAAGTTCCGAGAACCGTAAAGCCGATGCCCGTGCATTTACGGCTTTGATGCGACACATCCGTGAGGTAGACGGCCAAGAACATACGGTCATTATGGTTCAGGTGGAAAACGAGATAGGTATGATACCTGATGCGCGAGACCACAGCATCATGGCGAACAATCTATTTAATAAGCCGGTGCCGAAAGAGCTGGTGGACTACCTTATTAAGCACAAGGACACGCTGATTCCAGAGTTCCATAAAGTGTGGCAGGCTGGCGGCCTTAAGACAGCCGGCACATGGGAAGAAATATTCGGCAAAGGTTTAGGAACGGATGAAATCTTCATGGCTTGGCACTATGCGTGCTACGTCAACCATATTGTAGAACTGGGCAAAGCTGAGTACCCGTTGCCGATGTTCGTGAACGCTGCACTGATCCGCCCGAACTATAAGCCGGGCCAATATCCAAGCGCCGGTCCGCTGCCTCATCTGATGGACGTCTGGCGAGCTGGTGGGCCGTTGATTGATTTCCTATCGCCTGATATTTACTTTCCTAACTTTGCCGAGTGGTGTCAAAAATATCAACGCTGCGGCAACCCATTATTTATACCCGAAGCGGTCCGAGGTAGCGAGAGCGCTGTAAACGTGTTTTATGCAGTTGGACAGCATGATGCCATCGGCTTTTGTCCCTTCTCAATCGAATCGATAAGCGACCCGGAGAATAATCCTATCGCCAAGAGCTACGAGGTTCTTTCGCAACTGGCACCTCTGATTCTGGAAAATCAGGGCAAAGGCACAATGGCAGGTGTGCTATTAGACAGAGATAACCAGACTCAGCAGATACAATTGGGTGGCTACGCTCTAAATGTTTCTCATGATTACACCTGGGCGTGGTCGTCCGGGCCAAAAGAGTTGAAACAGTGGCCCCGTGTCGGAGGTATAATGATTTCCGTGGGATCTGACGAGTATGTAATCGCCGGCACCGGCATTATCGTCACCTTTACCCCAAACTCGCCGGGAGAGCCGATTGCAGGAATTGTCAGCATACAAGAGGGCAAGTATGAAAATGGCCGATGGATTGGCGGGCGCTGGATGAACGGTGACCAGAGCCATCAGGGAAGACACCTAAGGTTACCACCTGACAGCTTCGGTATCCAGCGTATCAAGCTATACCACTACCACTGAGATGCCAAGGTGCGCAAGGCGCCGGACGCAGACTCTCATGCTACGTAGCGAGCTTCCGGCCTTCGCGGAGTAGAATCGGATAATCGAAAACGAAATCACACTATTGTTAATTTATCCCTATTAAAGTTTCATATCAGTGCAGTTTTCTACTTTCAATTCACTGTTGTCTTTTGTCTTAATTGAGACGTCATCGAACTTCCACCCCTTTGCATAGGAAATGCTGCCTGCGGTGTCGGCTTCTATATCAACGTCCTTAAAGCAGAAATTCTTTACGATGGATTCGGCCATTCCGGAAGCCGATATCGCCCTGGTGCCACCCGTGACCTTAATACGTGACAAATACACATCTTTTACTTCGGGTATGCCCTTTTCCGGAGGCTCTACCTTTTGCAGCATGGTCTTCCAGTGCTTGGGAATATTCTCGGGGCTGTATCCTTCAGGCAGACTTGAATAACTATAGCTCGGATTCCAGTTCATGGATACCTCAATAGCAGTGCCGACACTGTCCATTTCGAAATCCCTATAATGAATATCCTCGACGGTTCCGCCTCTTGTTCGGGCAGATTTGAATCTGATTCCGATTTTGGTTCCTTTCGCCTTGAGGTTGTAAGCCAATATATGCCTGATGCTGCCGGACGTTTCGCTGCCGCAGGTAATAAGACCGCCTCCCTTACGGGAGATACAATCACGGATGACCACGTATTCAGTTGGCCGATTTACCCTGAGGCCGTCGGCATCACGACCGGCCTTCAAACAGAAATTATCATCGTTGCAATCGATGTCGCAATTCTCAACAAGAATAAACGTCGAAGAGTCAATATCAATTCCATCAGTGCTTGGACCACTGCCGTCAACGTTATTAAGGATAACGAGCCTATCGATAGTGACGTACTTGGAATAGAGAATATGTACGGTCCAAAAACCGGCCTGCTTAAGAGTAATACCCTTAATCGTGACATTTGAGGAGTTTGAAACCAAAAGCGTGCGAGGCCGTTTGCAATCGTAATCCACGACCCAGCGAAGTCCCTTTGGCTCGTAGTCCTGCCTGCGCATTGTCCAGTACTTATTCCAGAAAGGTTTTCCCTGTGCATGAACAGTACCTTCGCCGGTAACGGCTGCATTGTCCTGGCCTATGACGTTTATCAAAGCCGCCGGCCATCTCATCTCTATACCAGCTACGCGGGTGTCTATTTCCGGATAATCTGAAATGTCCTGACTTCCAAAAATTGTAACATCTTTATCAATGCGTAAGTTCACACCTTCTTTGACAAAAATCGAGCCGGCCAGATAGGCACCCTGCTCAAATGTAACAATGCCGCCACCTTTGACTGCGCAATCATCAATAGCAGCTTGTATTGCCTTTGTTGAGAGCGTCTTTCCGTCATTGACAGCACCATAATCAGTCACCTTAAATACAGTCGTTTTTTGGGGTATCTTTTGAGTGCCTACCTTTGTGGCCCACTGCGGCATTGCCTCATCCGAAGAGTTTGCTACGAGACTGTTGTTAAAACTCAACAATAGGGTTATTAGAGTCAACAGCATAACTAATCTCCATGTTTTTATATGTTTAAAACTTTTTTTAGTACGTCAGGCCGAAGCCGTATTCGAAAAGCGGCTTGTCCACCGAGGCGGAATCGTAATCGACATCTCCGACATTAATCGGTATTTGTTCCATCGAGCGAGGCCAGGTGAACGAGAGCTTTCCGGTCGGCTTGTAATCGCCGAAAAGCACATCCGCTACGCCCTGTCCCTCAGTACCCGGCAGCCAGGCGGCCAAAAAAGCATCGGCCTGATTGAGAACATCATTGATTATCATCGGCCTGCCTGAAATCAGAACAACGACAACGGGGATGCCAGCCTTTTTCATGTTACCAAACGCTTCGATATCCTCTCTATCAAGTGAAAGGTCATTGCTGTCGCCTAATCCTTCAACGTAGGATCTTTCGCCGATCACAACAATACCGATATCTGCGCCTTCTGCGCCTGTGCCATTTTGTGAGAAAGTCACTTCAGCTTTCTTTGATACGGTCTTTTTAATAGCTGATAGAATTGTCGTACCACCGGGAGTCACGTTGCCGCTTCCACCCTGCCAGCGAATGGTCCAGCCGCCACATTGATAGCCGAGGTTATCGGCGCATTTACCACCAACATGAATTCGGGCCAGTTTCTTCGGGATAGGCAGAGTCTTATCGTCGTTTTTTAGCAGCACTATAGACTGGCGAACGGCTTGGCGAGCGACCTGTCGGTGCTTAGACGAACCGAAGCTTTTATGGAGGCTTCTATCAGCTAAATGTGAACGTTTCTTATCCATCAGGCCCATAGCAAACTTAACGCGGAGGATTCGTGTCACGGCATCATCTATGCGCGACATCGGCACGGTTCCCTCCTCAACCAGCTCTTTCAAGGATTTGGAAAACTCCTTGTATTCGCTTGGAACCATACCCATATCCATACCGGCGTTAATCGACTTGGCGATGGCGGTTTTGTAATTCCTGTCGAGCTGGTTGATGGCACGATAATCTGAGATTAGAAAGCCCTCGAATCCAAGCTCATTTTTCAGGACATCGGTAAGCAGATATTTGTTTTCTGAGCACTTGACGCCGTTGACGCTACTATAAGAAGGCATAATGGTGCCGACACCGGCATTGATGGCTGCAACGTATGGTGCAAGATGAATACGCCGCAGAGTCTGCTCATCGACCTGTGTATCACCCTGGTCTAACCGAATGCGCGTGTTGCGGCGTCCACCTGCTCCTCTGCCGCTGCGAATCATTGCCGTTGTGCCGCCGTCGCCTGCATAATGCTTGGCACAGGCCAGAATGGAAAGCGGGTTACTAAGCTTGGAACCCTGCAAGCCACGAATTGCCGCTGCGCCGAGGACCTTGACGAGATTAGGATCTTCTGAGAAGCCCTCGTATGTCCTGCCCCAGCGCTCATCGCGAGGGACAGTCACGCAAGGAGCGAAAGTCCAGTTGATTCCGGTAGCTCGGACTTCCTTCGCGGTAATGCGTCCTATCTTTTCTATCAGCTTTGGATTGCGCGTACAGCCAAGGCCGATGTTGTGCGGAAAAATCACGGCATCGAGCACATTACTGTGCCCATGCACCGCATCAACACCATAGAGAATTGGGATGCCGAGACGCGTCTTTAGAGCATGCCCTTGGCAGCGGTCATATAAATCGGTCCAGGCTTCGAGGCTGTTGCCGTCTTTTGGATCGGAGTTACCGCCGCTCAGCACAGAACCGAGAAAGAATTTGCCGATGTCGTTGGCGTCCTTGATATGCTCCTGGTCGGCCTGTATCATCTGCCCAATCTTTTCTTCCAGTGTCATTTGCAAAAGCAGTTGCCTGACCTGTAAGTCGTATGAAGAAAGTGCCTTTGGTTTGGTTATCGCTGGAAACACCTGACAAGATGAAACAAAGAGGCTTATAGCAACGATATTCGATAGAATTATCTGCCAGTGGAGAAAAGTTTTCATCGCTTAAAATTTTCCCTTCGACAAGCTCAGGGCGGTGAGCAAAGTCGAACCGTTTACATATTATCTTTGAAGGGTGAATCCGCCTACGATGGACTGCCTACCTCTATAGGGAATAACTTTATCCGGATTTTTCGTGATTCCAACTCCCGTTCCATGCCTTCTTTTCACGATCACAACGTTGAACCTGCGTACCTGGAGCATTCCCGGAAAGCTGCCTTTTCTGTCAGAAATTGTAAGCAGGCGTCTTGCATCGTTCCAATGAAAGGTAATCGTTGAATATGCACCTTCTTCATAATTATAGTTGTCGTTCTCATCTTCATACAATGTGAAGGTGGCATCGGCTCCGGGGTAAATGCGCAGCTCAATAGGATCAGCCGGCTTCTCAGCAGCGTATTGAACTAATGGGCCCATCGGAATGATTGAGCCTGCCTTTACAAACAAGGGAATCTTATTGATTGGAGCATCTGCGGCGATTGTTTGACCACCGGAGAAAGTTCGACTCGTCCAAAAGTCGGTCCACTGGTGATCATCTGGCAGATACACATCCCTGGTCTTCGGCCTTGGCTCCACGACTTTTTCCTTAGCGTGAATTTCCGGAGTCTTCCAATAAAGCTGGGCTCTGAAAGCGCCCGCGGCGGAATTGGAAGTCTCAAAGGCGAAGTCGTATTCCTTGCCGGCTTCGAGCTCTACCGGCACTGTATAAAACTCCACTGACCAGTAATTGCAGGGCAATTCTTTGCCATCTAAAAAAACTCGTTTTGGCCCGAAGCTTTTCATGTGGAACCGATGCTGTCCTGTCTGAGTTGGGATAAGTTTACCTTCCCAGCGTACAGCGAATGTGGGGTCGGTTATGTATTTAGGCCAGCCGGTGTACCAGAATAGATTGATATTAGGCTCGACCTGCTCGTGACAAGATTCCTTAAACTCTGTATCGTTATAATACTTAGCGACTAAGCCGGGCTTGCCGTCTTTTGTCTTAAAGTGCTCGGACGAGATAAGGATGCTGTCTTCCGGCGGACGATGAATCATATATTCCGTGACGGGGCAGACCATGATGGCAGGGCCAAACATAAATTGGTCATCAATTGAATAAGTCTTTTTATCATCTGTGAAATCCATAGGCAGGCCGCGCATAATCGTATATCCATCGTTGGTGACCTGCCATGCGAGCGAATAGATGTATGGCAATAAGCGATAGCGCAGATTGTCGAAGTTCACCATGGTATCGGTAAACTCGCCGAATTCCCATATTTCACGTGGCGTCTCCGAGCCGTGCGAGCGGAAGATAGGACTAAACGTGCCAAACTGAAACATGCGAGCATAAAATTCCTGGTAGGCCGGGTCTTTGCCACCGTTGGAGAAAACGCCTCCATAACTGCCGATGACGAAAGCGCCGATATCAAACGTCCAGTACGGTATGCCGGCCATACAGTGATTGATACCTGCTGCTATTTGTTTCCTATAAATGTCCCAGTTTGCCCCTATGTCACCCGACCACGTTGTCACGGCATTTCGCTGCTGGCCTGCGAAGGTCGAGCGAGTGAGGATATAGGCACGCCTCTGGTCGCTCTCTTTACGCAGATTTTTGTACAAAGCGTCGGTCATAGAAAGTGAATAGACATTTAAATACCTTGCCCAGGAGCCAAGATAATTGTAGCCGAGCTTTTTCATCTCATACTCGGTGGCTTCTTTCGTAAGGGCGTTTACAACATCCGGCTCGGTCGAGTCTATCCACCAGGCATCGATGCCCGTGGAATACAATCCCTTTTTCAGGTAGTCCCAATACAACTGATTGGCTGCCGGATTCAGGGCATCATAATATTTGAATCCTGCCCAGCCGAATTTGTCGTAGAGATAACCTTTATCGTCCATGTCTTTGAAAATCGGAGTATTTGGTCCAAGTCCGGGCCAGACTGAAATCATAACATGAAAATTTTGGTCGTGGAGTATATCGACCATTTCTTTCGGTCTGGGAAACTTCTTCTCATCAAAGTACATCTGGCTCCAATTCTCTTTAGTCCCCCAGTAGTTCCAATCCTGGATGATATTGTCGACAGGGATTTTCTTTTCACGGTATTGTTGAGCAATGCTCAATAATTCATCGCGATTTTTATAATGCTCCTTGCTCTGCCAATATCCGTATGCCCATTTGCCGTACATCGGTGCCTGCCCTGTGAGGTTCCTATAGCCGGCTATAACCTCATCCATATTTTGGCCGAATATAAAATAGTAATCAACATTGTCACCCACATCGGACCAAAACGAGGCTTTTTCTTTATCATCCGAAAAAACGGTCTTGGAATAATTGTCCCAGAGTATTCCATAGCAGCGGGTGGAAATCAGAAATGGAGTGACAGCATCGGTATTGCTCTGTACTAATTTGACAGAACGCCCCCTATAGTTCATGTAACCATTCTGGTGCTGGCCGAGGCCGTAAAGGCCTTCATCCGGTGTCAGTCTGAAATTCTGTTGAATGCTGAAGACCGACAAGTTGAGATCACGCTCCATCCCTTCGACACGGCTCTCGTCTCGGCGAAGCGCCGAGCCGTAGCCGGACAAGACAGGCTTAATAATCACTCGACCTTGTTCTTCGAGAATGATTTTGTCATCATGGGTAAAATATTGGATTTCGCCGTTACTTTTAGATATTCGCATGGTGATCTTCCCGGATGCCAGATTGACGGCTCCGCTACTTTCCTGAAAGCCGAGATTCATATCAGGCAGGATGTTTTGGATTACAACCAGACTTTTTTTCTCTGGTTTTCCCGTGGGGAGCCATTTTACAACACGAACCGTGTTATCCGCATAGAACTGTACCATCACATTTAGCGTGCCGATTTCGAGATGAACACCATTTTGAACGCGTTTAACATTTGACTGTGCTGCCAGGCATTGAGAAGTCGTGAAAAAAAGGACAAAGCAGCAAAGAATAATATTTCGTGTTTTCATAGTTCCACCTCATTTATATCATAAACAATTCTGGTAATTGGTTAAATGGTAACTTGTCCAGTGAGCTAAAATTTGGAGTGCCTAAAATTATAACTTTAGCTCACTTTAGTTCATTTTAGGCACTTTAGTTCATTTTAGGCACTTTAGCTCATTTTAGGCACTTTATATTTTTCGTGTTAGTGCCTCGTGAACTTGTCAAACACCGTAATGACCGGCAAGGCATTATCGTCATCGTCGAACATGCCTCTGCTTCGAAGACCGCCTGTGACAGCAGGCTCCCACCAAAAAACGCCCTTGCCTCGATTGCCAGGCGTGCTCAGAACCATTCGATGTACCTCATCCAGAAACTGGCTTTGTCCTTCGGGCGTTTCTGGAAACGGCGCTGGTTTGTTTCTATACTCGGTGGGTCTCCAGTTGTAAGCCACTTCCACCAGGATAATGTCCTTGTCGTACTCATTGGCCATGAAAATGAGATTTTCTCTAAGGTCAAGCAATGACCCGTGCCACCACGGGTAGTAGGATTGGCCTATGACATCATAGTCGATACCATACGAATGCCACTTATCAAAGAAAGCCTTTGTCCGCTGCATATCTGCACCTCTGTCGATGTGGATCATAATCAGGGGTCGTTGGGCATTACCGCAGCCTGCATCAACGCCATCAATTCCAGCCTTGAGCAACTCCGCAAAGTTGTCCCAGTTGTTCGGCAGCCTGCCGTCAGGCCAGAGCATGCCGTTGATGACTTCATTGCCAGGTTGAACCATGTCGGGCAGAACATCGGCGTCCCGAAAGGCAATGATTGTGTCCCTTGTGTATTCGAACACCGCTTGAACCAGCTCCTCGTGCGACTTATCCTCCCAGGCCTTGGGAATGTATTGTTTTCCCGGGTCGGCCCAAGTATCGGAGTAGTGATAGTTCAGCAAAAACTTATACCCAAGTTTCTTGGCTTCCTGGGCGAGGGCGATTGTATATTCGAGATTATTTGGCAGGTACGTGGGAGTGTGGAACAGTCGCAGGCGGATCCAGTTGTACCCATGGTCCTTGAAGATTTGCAGTCTAGGTTTTACCTCGTTACCGTCCTTAAATACGGTGCCCCTCTCCTCAGCCTGCTTGAGGAAGGAAAGGTCAGCGCCGATGGCATAGTCGAGGGCATACAGCGATGTCGGGATACAGAGAGATACAAGAAATATTATTACAAAGAACAGAACAGCCTTTAGAGATATCATCTTGATTTTCATGTGTCGCCACTCCTTTCATAAATTAGTCCGCCAAAGGCAGAATGATTTATTTCAATGGATTCGACAAGCTCACCACAAGTTTACAATGACCAGCCGGCGCGGTATGGCGGATTGACTAAGCTGTTTGCCTTCTCATCATTGGTGACGCGCATAGCTTCGACGTCCCATTCGAGCAACTGACCTGTTCGTAGTGCCAGCGTTCCGAGCAGAGCCATCTCGGTCATCTCACAGCCGAATTCGATGGGACAGGCAGTACGTGAGCCTGTTTTGCACGCCTGTGTCCATTCACGGTAGTGATGTTCGGTCCGAGGCAAAGTTTTCGGCGGTGCCTGGAAATCTCGAAACTTTTCCTCCGGCAGCAGCAACGGCCTGGTGCTGCCGTAATAATCAGTCATCATCTGTCCCTTTTCGCCAACGAAGAGAAGCCCGTCACCAGACATGGGCCTGCGTGGATTTAGCCCATCCGGCCGATGTGGTTTCATTCCCCCATCATACCAATATACTTTCAGCGGAGGCAGATTTCCTCTTGTTGGAAATTCCCATGTGACCATGTTAGCGTGACCCTGGCAATCCGGCGTCTTTACAGGTTTAAAGAATCCATCATGACGAGTTGACCCATAGCTGTAGACCGTAGTCGGCGCACCAAGCTGGAGCTCTTTGAAAAAGATATGAAGCGTATGGCAGGCCATATCACCTACCGTACCTGAGCCGAAGTTCCACCAGGGCCGCCAGTTTTCAGGATGATAAGCCGAATTGTACGGCCGATATGGTGCCGGGCCAATCCATAAATCCCAGTCCATACCGGGCGGCGGTGTCTGAGCTTCCGTCGGTCGTAGCAGCGAACAGGGATAAGCCGGGTGGTTACACCAGATATGCAACTCCCTCACCGGGCCGATAGCCCCGGACATCAAAAACTCTGTA
>Ga0315539_1004066_pt1 | contig 10130 bp, 6 predicted proteins | sample SalMarSW160150MG_FD_203097 | JGI IMG/M metagenome (GOLD analysis project Ga0315539, IMG submission 203097) | Salt marsh sediment microbial communities from the Plum Island Ecosystem LTER, Massachusetts, United States - Salt Marsh Sediment SW1601-150 ... | reverse complement strand
ACCCTCGTGAGTACCAGCGACAACCTTCCGTGCGGCGCGCCGTGGGTCGATCTGTTTCGCCCGTTCTCCGCCGTATTCTTTCGAGATAAGCCAGCCCAGCGGCACGTCCGCGAAATCCATATCCGCGTAGTACACGGCGCGGTCTTCGAAGGCCAGTTTCTTCGCCTCGATGAACAAGTGGAGGTGCTCGGCGGAGTTGGGTGACAACGCCCCAATGTCAAACTGCTCGAGCATGTTCAATATCTGCAGCACGGCGATGCCCTGCCCGTTGGGTGGGATTTCCCACACGTCGTACCCGCGGTAGCCGGTGCTGACCGGGTCGACCCAGGTGGCCTCGTGGTCTCGAAAATCCCGCATGGAAAAGCGGCCGCCGTTGGCCTGTGAGAATTTCACGATCCGCTCGGCAATTTCGCCTTCGTAAAAGGCTCGTGCGCCCTGATTGGCGAGGGTCCGATAAAAGTCCGCCAGGTCGGGATTCCGGGCAATGTCGCCGAAGCGCAGCCCTCTTCCATGAGGCATGAAGGTCTTAGCCAGCGTAGGGAACTTCTCGGGGGAGAAGTGCCAGCCAGCGGCGATGATCGGCGACACTGGAAAGCCTTCCAGCGCGTAGTGAATGGTGGGTTCAAAAAGCCGGCCCATGCGTCGGGTGCCGAACCTCTCCAGCAAGGCCGCCCAGCCACTCACACAGCCCGGTACGCTCCAGGCAAGGGGGCTGTAACCTGGGATGGCCTTGATGCCGAGCCCTCGAGCCGCATCGAGGTCCCATTCGTACGGCGAACGGCCGCTGGCGTTGAGTCCGTATAGTTTCCGGTCCTTTTCGAGCCAAACGATGGCAAAGAGATCGCCGCCGGGGCCACAATTCATGGGTTCGACCAGGCTCAGCATCGCGTTGGCGCAAACGGCCGCGTCGATGGCGTTACCGCCTGCCCTGAGAATCTCGACACCAGCCACGGTCGCCAGGGGTTGGCTTGTACAAACAATCCCGCTTTGACAGACCACCGTAGAGCGATTCTGATTGCGGTTCTCCACGATTGCCTCGTTGACTTGCATGGCATCCTCCACATTGACTGGTCCTGCACCTGTTTCCACGATGGTAGATACCTGCGGCGCGTCCGGCCCTGCGCCCAACAATGTCGAGGCGGAAGCCGCACCCGCAGCCTGCAGAAAAGTTCGCCGTTTCATAATACACCTCCTAAACTCTGTGGGACGCTATGGCAGCTTTTGCGTAAACGGGGATGAAGCTGCCACGCTCATCTTAAGCCGCTTCCCAGCCTGGATCAACCAAGAAATGGGGACCGTACCAAGCGAGCGACCAATAGGGAGCGAGACGGGACTGTCCCCATTTCTTCTCTGGGGGGGCGCTCACGCGCGGATTTGGGCGGATATATGGACTACCTTTTTGGCGTGAACTCTGGTAGAGTATCTCCTTGGAGACTACCGAGTCCTCCGATTGTCTTGCGCCGTGGGATGTCCCCACGAAGCAGGGAGTACTGAGCCACGGGAGGCTTTCTACGCTTAGAGCGGGCCGCTTATGACATCCTATAGCTGTTTGGCGCCTCGCAGGATACGGCGGGGGACTTGGCAAATGATACGTTATATGACTCGGTAGGAGGCATGCGCTATGGTTGAACTTGTTATCGGCGCCGCTGCAGCGCTGGGGATGGTGGCTGTAGCGGCCTGGGTGGTACGCCCCGGCGGAATGCTCCGGACCTTGCGCCTGCCGAGGGCGACCAAGCAATGGATAGACCTCGCGGAGCAGGACAAGGCGCCTAAGGGGCGGAACGACACTGTGCCACGCGAGGACACTGCCGCGATGGAACAGAGCAAGTTCATCTTCCACGACATGCTCCAAAACCTGTCTGACAGCGTTGAATCCTTCCACGCGGAGAACTCGAAGTACGGCAACGCCCTGGTTCGGCATAGGACAGCCATTACGAAAGCGAGGACCATCGCCGGGATCCGCGAATTGGAGCGTCTAATGCTGGCCGAACTTGAGGGCATTCAGGCCGCCAATACGAGATACCGCCATCAACTGGACGAAGCGAACGCCAAAATGAAAGCACAGCAAGAAAAGTTGGAGAAGCTCCAGTCGGATGCCGGGATCGACTTCCTGACCGGGATCCCGAACCGGCGCTCCTTAAACAACCGCGTGGCCGAGGAACTCACACGGGTGAAGCGCTATGGAGGCAAGTTCTCCCTGATTATCCTCGACGTGGACGACTTCAAGCGCGTCAACGACCTGTACGGCCACCTCGCAGGAGACCGGGTCCTGCGCGCTATGGCCCAACTCCTCGAAGGACAAAAGCGCGCCAGCGATTTCCTGGCGCGTTTTGGCGGCGAAGAGTTTGTCTTGCTCCTGCCGGAGACCGATGTGGACCGAGCCAGGGTGCCCGCAGAAAACACGCGCAAGGAGATGGAACAGTCCACATTTCGCTGTAACGGACACTCCGTACGCATTACGGTCAGCGCAGGCGTGGGCGAGACATTGCCCGAGAAGGACACCCCGGAGACGCTCTTTGCCCGGGTCGACGCGGCGCTCTACAGCGCCAAGGAAAGCGGCCGCAACCGCGTGGCAGTGGCCCCCATCCCGCCCCAGCCAGGGGGCGAAAGCTCAGAATGACACAGAGGGCAGCGACGTCAAGAAGACGGCGGAGTTTCCCGGGCACGGCACGGCAATCCCTTTGGCAAGTACCCCCCGCTCTGTCGCTACGGGTGTCGGGAAACCATCCGCATCAGCCGGGGCTTCCTTCTCGCTGTACACGTATCGCTGTAGCTCGAGGGCGGGCGCTCCCGGCACGCGCAGTGTCACATTGGCCGTGATCTCGGCGCGGTTGACCAGACAGAAGGTCCAGGCGTCGCCGCCTTGCCTGCCGTGGGCCGGGATACGCGCGGCCAGGATGCGTAGGTCGGCGGAGGTTTGGGCCGCGCGATAGATGACGGAGCCCATGGGGAAATAGCGCGACAGTAGCGACCAGGGATAAAACCAGGGCCGCAGCTTCATCCCATTTTCCTTGTTGCCCCAGAGTCCCCAAAAGAAGCCCTTGTGCGAGTTATCGTCGAGCATCCAGGCCGAGACGGCTGCGGAACCGGCCCGCGCGGCCTGCACGGCATAGTCGGCCATGAATACGCCGTATCCGTATTCACCGATATGCGGGTTGCCCGTTGGATGCTGCGCGTCGTCGTGCATTCCCGCCTCGCCGACGATAAAAGGTTTCCCCTTCGCCGCTGGGTCGTGCTCGAGGGCGTAGTCCCAATGGGTGCGCCAATAGGTCTCGAGTTCGCCGGTGCGCACGCGTGTGGAGTTGGCGTAGCGGTGGACATCGTACGCGCCCAGGATGTGCTGCAACTGATCCACGGCCCACCGGTGCCAGACTTCGTTCGACGCATCTTGCGACGTGTCCGACCCTGTGAAGATGAGCCGCTTATCCAAGCCCCGCTTGGCGAGCACCGCCGCGACGTTCTCCACACCGCGCTTCCATTTGTCCCAATCGCCCACCTCCCAGTTCGGCTCGTTGGTCAAGATGAAATACTGGATGCACGAATAGTTTTTCGCGTTGAGCAAGTAGTCCAGGTACGTGCCGATCACCATTGCATATTCCGGGTCGTCGACGCCGTCGATGCCCGGCGCCGTGGTCCATTCCTTTTCACCGCCCCAGTCGGTCAGGAGGACGGTCGTGCCCAATTCCTGGCAGAGGTCCAGGTGGCGGTACAGCGCCTTCATCGCGTCGGTTTCCCAATCGAACGCGGCGTTGCCTAAATAGCACCATTTCGTCAACATCATGATCCGTGCCACAGGCAGCCGCATCCAACGAACACGCTTTGCCGCCAAGGCGAAGTCCTCATCCGTCACGCCATACACGGGATACGCCGACGAGTCCCATTCGGCCCCGAATCCCAGGAACCTCTCGCAAACCACATCCTCTGCGTGCACCACGATCTCATATCCCGGGGGCGCCGCGGCCGGCCCCTGTGCATGACCCAGCGCCACACTCAACACCCCATACAACAGCGGCCCCATTCGCAGTCCCAGCTTCATTATCTCCTCCAAAGCGCAAGCAAGTATGCGCACTCCAAATCAGGTCTTTACTTGTGTTGCGACTTCCTCGGAAAAACGAGCAACCAACAACAGGCAACTGATAATCCGCGGACAATAAGGAAATGACCGCGAAGGGTTCCCGCGGTCATTGGAGACACAAGTGCAGGCGAATTTGCGGTTAGCGCGACCGGCGCCAAATCGGGTCACGCTCGTCCTTCGGATGCAAGATGCTTCTAAAGAGGTTGCCCTCCGCGTCGGGCACTTCGGGCACATGTTTCAACCGGTCGTGCTCGGCTTGCATCTTGGGCGTCAGGTCGGGAATCTTGTCCGGGATAACGTTGCAGGTGAGGAAGATCAACAGTTCGGTGCAACGTTCGTCTCTTTTGTTGTGGCGGAACAGGAAGTTGAGCACAGGCACATCGCCGAGCACGGGCACCTTGCTGACATCGGCTATAGTGTCAAACCGGCGCAAACCGCCTATGAAGACGGTCTGGCCATTATCGGTGCGTAAGGTCGTCTGCGCTTCGCGTTTGATTTCGATGGGGACATCGTTACGGGCGTAACCGCGGAAAGAGCTTTGTTTTGCATTAACCTCCACCAGAATGTGGTCATCATGGGTTACACGCGGCGTGACTTCAAGCACGGTGCCGATATCCTTGAATGCCGTCGAAGTCATCGGCGGGCCGGTCACCGACTGCGTCTTTTCATCGTAGGGCTGCTCCTCAGAGATGGTAATGGTGGCCTTCTGGTTCTCGACAGTTGAGATGACCGGGTTGGCCAACAGCCGGGCCTTGCTACTCTCGACCTGGGCCGAGATGAGGCCCCTGATGTCAATGTCGCCCGAGAGAATGGCCAGGCTAAGCTGCCCTGCCGAAGGCGCCATTCCGACTGCACCAGGCGATACGCGCGTCACATCAGCTTCCATAAGCAACTGTTGCAGATTCCCGACGATTTCGCCACGGGTGTTGGTGCGGCGCACCGCGTTGAGAATCCAGTCGACGCCCGTTTCAGCAACGTTTGTGAGCAGTGCGTCCACGATCATCGCGTCGATGTTGACCTGTTTGACCGGCAGGTCTAAATCCTTTATGAGGCCGCGGATTTGCTCCACCCTGACCGGCGTATCGGTGACAATGATGTGGCGGCCACGCGTGTCGGCGGCCATGTGGCGGCCTTCATCACCAGCCGTGGGGCCACGACCACCAGCGCCGCTCTGCCCCGGGCTTGCCGGCAGGGCGCCCATGACGCCGCCCTGAAGGGTCTGGAGCAATTCGGTCGGGTCAGCGTAATTCAGCTTGATGGCTTCCGTCACGGTCGGCAAAACGGGCTCCTCCACATCAAGCTGACGGACGATCTCCTCCAACTCGAGCAATGCCTGTTCCGGCCCGCAGAGAATCACGAGATTAGCGCCCACGGTGGAAATGATGATCTGCTCCGATTCCGGCATGCCCACGATGATGTCCGCGAGCGTCGTCTTAATCTCTTCGGCATTTGTATGCTCGAGGTAGACAAAGCGCCTGACCTGCTGCGCCGCCATCACATCATCGTAACCCGTGATGCGGTAAACCCCATCCTCTTCGATCATGCCCAGCCCTTTGAGCCGCAGCACAATTTCCATGGCTTGCCGTAGTGGCATGTTCGTGAGGCGCGCGGTCACCAGGCCGGTGAGGTCCACACTCGCGACGACGTTGATGTGCGCCATCTCCGCGAGTAGCCCGACCATGTGGCTCAAGTCCATGTCGCGGAAATCAATGTCTACAGGTTGTTCGAGCGGATCGCCCTCGGCCATAAGCAGCGAGACCTGTGCCGGCCCGGCATCATTCTCGGGGACGGGGGCGCCGATGGCCGGCTCCAGCCGGTACGTTCTGGGGACCTCCTGGGCCGTAACTTGCGGTACGATCTGCCAGGTGTCCGCCGCGCTTGACCTCTGTCCGACGGCACGCTTGCCCGGCGGAGCAGGCGGGGGCCCTTCAGGCAGTGTGGGCACATCGAGGGCATTGCCCTCCGCGTAGAAGGCCAGGGGTGCGACCAGATCATTGCGCAAGTCCGGTTTCGCGGCCTTGACGGCTTCGAGTTCTGTGGCCAGTTTCGCGATCCGCCGCTCCATCATAGCCGGCCGCGCCGTGATTTTTAGGACCGGCTGCCGAGTCGGCGCCACCGGCGCCGCCGTATCGGCCTCAAGCGGTTCGTCGCTCATTTCTCTCGCCAGGTGGACCCGCTGCAGTTCTGCGGCAAGGCCTTGCGCGGCCTCTCTGAAGCCCGTGTCGGCCCACCTGGCTGCGGCATAGGCCTTCCCGACGGCCGCAGCGCACATTTCCCGAGCCGCATCGGACACCTCGACTAATGCGCCGAAATCAATCGGCTCAAGGTTTGAACCTGCCTCGGGCGCTCGCACCGGCGCTGTTTCAACCAGGCGCTTCGGCTGTTTGGACTGCGGTTGGTGTCTTAGCAGGCCGATTTCCTTGTTCAAGCGGGAAATCACCGCGTCCACATTCCCTTTGGCGTCGTCCGGACTCTCTTGCCGGCTGGTAGCAAGCTTGGGTGCGCTCTGGTTTTCCGCCAAATGGGACCGGAGCATTTCGACCGTCTCATCTCCTTCGGCGGCGAGCATCATCAGGTCCAGGGCGTTGAATCCTTCGCGCAGGGCCTTCCCCTGAGCGTTCTGTTCAGCCTTCAGGACCTCGAGCACCTGTGAATCCACCCGCTCGGCCCGCTCGAGCCCTTCTTGATGTGTTCGCAGGGTTGCCCAGGCCTCGGTCTCGTTGGTTTTGTTGCTGCCCACTTCGCAACGGAGGGCATTAAGCGCCGCTTCCAATGACGCGATTCGCCGCATCATAGTCGCGCCGTGCTGGCGGCAACGATTCCGAATGTCCTGCTGGACGCGCTCCTGCTCGGTGACCAAGCAATGAAAAACGCCTTGGGCCTCTTCGATGTTCGACAACTCGTCCTGGAGAACTTCCGAGACAAGCGTTGCCCGATCGTGTTCACCATTGGGACCGCCCATTGCGCGTTGGGCCTCCAGCAGCCTGGTTTCGCTGTGCTGTAGTACTTCTTCCTGTACCTCGAGCGCGTCCTGGGCGCGCTGTCCTACCTCTTCAAGGCAGGCCAGTGCGATTTGAACGCGGGCTTTCCGGCAGGCCATATCCTCGGCGGTTTTCTCAATCGCGTCCGCCAGCGTGGGTTGGGTCAAGCAGGGCCGGTTGGCAGCGCTCAGGTCAATGGTGATTTGGTCGTCGTTTTGAGCCATCTCGAACACGCACGGGATGGCCAGGTCGATGACCACGCGGGAAATAAACTGGGGGTCCAGTGCAAAAAGGCTGGTGCGTACTTGACGGATAATGGACTGGTTCTCCGGGGTCAGTCGTTTGCCCGAGTGGAAGTTAATTGTATTATACAGGTCGACAACCAGCTTCCTCCCTTCGTCGAGCGCGAACGTTTCGCAGACGGGGCGCCCGGTCGACCGAAGGCTCACCAACGCGGTCTCTCTCGAGGTGCCCAGTTCGATATCGAGCAAGGCATCCGCGCGGGCCACCGCCTTGAGAAACACGGGATCGAGCTGGGCGTGTCCTTGGCTGTCAAGCGCGGCCCGGACCACCTGGCGTTTGCGTAGTTCAACTCGATCGGGCCCGGGTACGGCGTTCGCCCCCACCGCCACGACCGAGAACAACGCGGCCATCAAACACATCCGGTTCAATTGGGACATTACCTACTACTCCTTCAATCCGACGGACAATTCGACGTCGCCCCCTCGAAACGTTACATAATCCTGTCCAATGTCGACTACAACGATGCCCAAGGGAAACGTAGAGCCACGGAAAACGATTTCATCGTCGACCACGGCGCACGGATTCCTTGCGTCCCAGACAATGCCTGAGACCACCTTGTCGCGAATTGCAATGTAGACCTCTCCCTTACCGTTCGAATTTCCAACCCCGTTTCCCCGTCTCAAGGGCGTCATGGGGTCCCGGTGAATCCGCTCCTGCCAGTAATTGAAATCGAGCACTTCGACGCTGGCCACAAGCGCATCGATATCCGCATCGGCTGTCTTGAACCCGGGTGTGGCGGCCGCCTTCTCGGCACCTGTCTTCGAGGCCTCGCCCTGCGAGCTGTCCGGCGCGGGTCCCGTATCAGGAGCCGTGGCGCCTTCCCGAGGCATCAACTGCCAGATAACTACCCCGACCAGCACCACGCCCAGCACGGCCATGACAATTACTCGCTTTCTCTGCTCGGGATTCACGTCTTTTCCTTTTTCGCCTTCTCTTCTTCGGAAGCCGCCTCGACAAAGCGGTACGTGCTCAAGTCAAACTTTGCTTCGGAAATCCCGGCCTCCTGTTCAGCAATATCCAGGTTCGAGATCTTGAGGTATCGCTGATACCGTTCCAAGAGGTTAATAAACTGCACTATCTGGTGAAAGTCACCCAGTGCCGTCACCTTGTATGGAAAGGTCTCCTTGCGCTCGTCCAGAATGCGCGTCCCGCTGTCCAAATTGACGTCCAGCCCTACCTCATACCCGAGACTTTCGAACGTTTCCAACAGGGACGGGATCTCTTCTTCCTCGGGCAAGCGTTTCTCGAATACGTCCACGAGCGCCTGCATGTCTGCGGCCTCTTCGCGCAACTGGTCTATATTCTTAGCAGTTATCTGGGCCTGCATCACGTCCGTCTTCTTTTGGTCGATGCTCTCCTGAGTTTCCACGAGAGTCGTTCGCTGCGGCAGCATCACGACGAACACGAACACCGCACAGAGAGCCGCCGCTAAGGCCACAATCCCTCCACTGATACCCAGGTCTATCGGTGTCACCGTTCCCTTGAGAAACTCGATCATTCGGGCTCTTCCCCTGTAGTGATTTCATACTCGAGCGTGAAGGACAATGCCGGGTAACCCTCAAATTCGGTAACATTGCGCTCCTGGCCACCCAACTTGAACATGCTTGAGAACTCTTCATCGTTGTCCAGAGCGTAGGTCAGCGGGTAAAACCACATATGGTCATCCTCGTCGGGGATCACATAACCCTCTATCGTCATCAACATTTGGGTGATCGGCACTGTTTTGGTGACGTACTGTTTCTTGGTTTTATCATATTCGCGCCGAGATTCCTTCCCCTTTTTCGTTTCCACGTGAATCCCGTTGAACCAAATGTTGTCCGGCGTGAGCTTGCTGAGCCGCCACAATTGCTGGGACCAGATGATCCGATCCGCGACAATCTCGTTGATAATCTCGATCTTTTCGGCCAACTTGTCTTTTTGATCTTCCAGGGCGTTATGTTCCTCGACCACGTCACTCAAATCGTCCAATTCCTTCTGGTACGCGGCCAGTTGGGCGCGCTCTTGGGCCAGGGCCTTGCTCGAGGCCATCCACATCGCACCCATTACCACGAGCGCCCCAATGAGGATCAGCCCGCTCACCAGATACGGGATAGGAGTCCGTGTTACCGGCCGCAAATCTTCCGGAAGGAGATTGACGATAATCATAGGTCCGCCATTCCTCTAGAGGCTAGGCCCAAAGCCACCATATATTGCGCGGGGTGTTCCCGAACCAGACCGGTGGCGGAGTCACCACCGAAATGCAACGGGCTGTCCGTTGGGTCGGCCACTTCGACACTGTCCACGCCCAATTCTTCCACCAGGGTCTCCCGCAGCAGATTGAGGTGAGCTACGCCGCCGCAGAGAACCAGCCTATCCACCGGACGCTCGTAAAGCTGATGTTCATAGTAATCGAAGGAGCGCCGAATTTCCGATACTAACCGGCCCAGCGAGTCGCTCAGCACCTCGCCTATGTCTTTTTCGGGCGCCTCGGGTCCCAAGCCCACTGGCCCCGGGCCGGCGGGCGCTCTATCCATGTCGGCCAACTCATCCTCGAGGGGGTCCAGTGGCGAATCGAACGAACTCAGTGTCGGCGTCTCGAGCGCCCCAAGGTCTTCTTCCGCTTCAGATACCGGCTCTCCCTCGAAGGAGGGCACTTCAGGCCTTTCCTCGCCTGGCTTTGCCTCCTCATCTCCAAGCTGATACAAGATTTCCTCCGCTTGTTCATACTCGCATCGGCGGGTTTTTGCAATCGCCTGGATAAACTCACGCGCGCCCCAACTCACATCGCGAAT
>Ga0315539_1004065_pt1 | contig 10130 bp, 12 predicted proteins | sample SalMarSW160150MG_FD_203097 | JGI IMG/M metagenome (GOLD analysis project Ga0315539, IMG submission 203097) | Salt marsh sediment microbial communities from the Plum Island Ecosystem LTER, Massachusetts, United States - Salt Marsh Sediment SW1601-150 ... | reverse complement strand
CAGATTGCGAAAAGATGCAGCGTTGCGTGCCCTGCTTAAACAGGTTAAGGGACGCAAGCGTGGACGACCTCGTAAGTACGGCAAAAGGATTAAACTTCAGAATATTGTTAATAATCGGGACCGATGGAATAAGGTCAAGGCGTTGCTTTACGGCGAAGAAGAAATCAAAATTGAACAGAATTTTAGTGATATTAAGGAGATTAAATGGGCAGGTCAGCAGCAGGTTCGAGCTATGGGCAGTAACATTGGAACATTCCATCTGAATCTTTGGCTGCATAGCCTGGTTGAACTGTGGGCCTGGGACAAGTCCGCAAGGGTTCTCTGCAACCGTAGTGATAGCCCATGGGATGATGCAAATCGGCGGCCGTTTCATGCTGATAAGTGTGCCGCTCTTAGAAGAGAGGTTTTGAAGAGAACATTTTTTGAAACTTTTGGCCATAGCCGTAAAAATCGAAAAATCGCACGGCAGTTTTATAAGCTATTGAAACTGGCCGCTTAGTAACCTATTTTTTGGAAAGTGCAGATTTTATGATAAACATCTCCAAACTATACTGTGGCCTGTCCGGCGAATCTGACGACTTGCGCTATCATCAGCCGAGTTCCAGTGGTCCTGTTGTCGTTTATAATTGCACCAGCCGATGCAACTTGAAGTGCCTGCATTGCTATAGCAGCTCGGATTTAAATAAGACCGACGATGAGTTGACCACGGCCCAGGCAAAGCAGTTACTCTCACAGATTGCTCAAGTTCGTTGTCCCGTGATTTTATTTTCCGGCGGTGAGCCGTTATTGCGTCGTGACTTATTTGACTTATTAGCCGAGGCGAAGCACTTAGGTCTTAGAACAGCTATCTCTACCAACGGCACATTGATTAATTCTTCTGTCGCTAAAAAGCTCGTGGATGTCGGTGTCGGCTATGTCGGCATTTCTATTGATGGCACCCGTGATTTTCACGACTGGTTCAGGCAGACAAGCGGCAGTTTCAAAGCTGCTTTGTCTGGCATCGCAAGTTGCAGAGCTGCTGGCATCAGGACCGGCCTGCGTTTTACAATTACAAATCAAAACGCTGGCCAGATTCCAGCCGTCTTCGACATCGCTGCTGAAAATAATATAAGACGCCTTTGTTTTTATCATTTAATCGCCGTTGGCCGAGCGCAGGAGATGGTTGGCAGTGAAAAGGGCCAAGACGCTGTACGTTATACGCTAAACGCTGACGAGACACGTCGTGCCGTCGATGTTATAATAGATAAAACTGCCGAGTTCGCTAGCAGAGGTCTTATCGACGAGGTTCTTACCGTGGATAATCACGCCGACGGCCCGTATCTCTTATTGAAAATGGCCGCCGGGAACCATCCGGGTTACGAACAGGCCAGGCAGCTTCTGCTTGCCAACGGCGGGAATAAAATCGCTGAAAAAATTGTCTGCGTCGGTTGGGATGGCAGCGTTTTTGCCGACCAGTTTTGGCGGAACTATTCTCTCGGTAATATCAGGGATAGGAGCTTAAAAGAGATTTGGGGAGATTCTGATGAGCCGGTTTTGAGCAAGTTGCGGGATAAATCCGGCTTTGCCGACGCCAGATGTCTTCGGTGCAGATGGTTCGATTTGTGCAAAGGCAACTTTAGATTCTTGGCCGACAAGACCAGCTATGAAAGCTGGCTCAACGAGCCGCCTTGCTACCTGACAGATGAGGAAATTGGAATATAATAAATGAAATCCGAAATTCCAAGCACGAGATCCTAAACAATATTTATTGCTCTTTGAATTTTTAATGGAACATTGTTATACAAGTAAAGTAAAGGTGTCATTCCCGCGAAAGCGGGAATCCAGCCGTTTTATCCACGATTTCTGGACTCCTGCTTGCGCAGGAGTGACAAAATGTCTGTTCCATTATTTATTCAAACATCAATAATTACCAAATCTTGAATGACCGAAACGTTTCGGTCATTTGAAGATTAGGATTTTGAATTTGTTTTGGATTTAGGATTTCGATATTCGAAATTATCCGAAGGAGTGCGCTATGGGTTTTCCGAAGATTCGAATGCGTCGTTTTCGCAGCAGCTCTACTATGCGGAGACTGGTGCGTCAGACTGCGTTAAGCGTTGATGATTTTGTCTATCCTTTATTCGTCCGCGAAGGCAAAAATCTTAAAGAGCCGATTAAATCGATGACCGACTATTACCACTTTTCGCCCGATACGGTTGCAGCCGAGGCGGCTGAAGTTGCATCGCTGGGCATACCTGCTGTTTTGCTTTTCGGCCTGCCCGCCAAAAAGGATGATACCGGCTCCGCTGCTTGGGCTGAGGACGGCGTTGTCCAGCAGGCGGTTAGCCAAATCAAAAAAGCATCGCCCGGACTTCTCATCATAACCGATGTCTGTCTTTGTGAATATACATCGCACGGCCATTGCGGCGTTATAAAAGAAGGCAAGGTTGACAATGATGCCACCTGCGAGCTCCTGGCAAAGGTCGCTCTTTCTCACGCACAGGCAGGCGCCGATATCGTTGCCCCTTCTGATATGATGGATGGCCGCGTAAAATATATCCGCGAAGCACTGGAGGAAAATGATTTTCACGATGTTGCTATTATGTCTTATGCCGCCAAGTATGCCTCCGCTTTTTATGGCCCGTTCAGAGACGCCGCGGAATCTGCCCCCTCGTTTGGCGACCGCAAAACCTACCAGATGGACCCTGCTAATGCACGCCAGGCGATAGCTGAGATTGCCCTCGATATCGAAGAAGGCGCTGACATTGTTATGGTAAAGCCGGCACTTTGTTATCTTGATATAATTTATCGTGCAAAGAAGCGTTTCGATTGTCCCATCGCTGCGTATAATGTCAGCGGTGAATATATGATGGTCAATGCTGCCGCCGACGAGGGTCTTTTGGATAAAAAATCCGCAATGCTCGAGATGCTAACCGCTATCAAGCGTGCCGGCGCTGATATTATAATTACGTATTTCGCAAAAAATACAGCAATATTGTTATCCGGCAGATAGCAGTTTATACAAGAGAAACACTATGCTGACTAAAATGCGTAATAACCTCGTCGTCAGTATTTTAGGCCGGGGCATAATCATTGGTGCGATGACACAGGTGGTTGATATCTCTGTCCTTGTCATATTTGCCGTCGGCTTGGCGGAATTTAGAATTGATGCTTGACTCTTTTGGGCCGGGCTGATAGAATAACGGCAACTGTATGTTGAACGCCGGTAATACCGGCAGGGGAAATTTTTAAGAAAAGGAAATAAAATGAATATTTATGTAGGGAATTTACCGCATAAGGCGACCGAGGATGAGGTTCGTCAGGCATTTGCTGAATTTGGTCAGATAACAGAGGTTCGCCTGATAATGGATAAGTTTAGTGGTGAGGCGAAGGGCTTCGGTTTCATTGAAATGCCGTCCAAAGAGGAAGCAAAAAGGGCTATCGAAGAGATGAACGGCAAAGAATTTATGGGTCGTGTTTTGAATGTCGGCGAAGCCCGCCCAAAGCCCGAGCGTCGTGGTGGCGGAAGGCGGGGAGGTTTTGGCAGTAGCCGTGGTGGTGGCAGCCGTGGCGGTGGCAGCCGTGGTGGTGGCCGGGGACGAGATGACCGTTCCGGCAGAGGCGGCGGAAGGTCACGTTACTAAAATCGCTACTGCTGAATCTTTGGCCGGCTGAGCGTCAAAATGAAACGGGCTCCGTTTTCTAACAGAGCCCGTTGGTTTTTCTGGAATATTGTTTTTGATTAAGCGGGAATTACGTTGTTCGCACAAGGCCCTTTTTTGCCCTGGCCAACCTCAAATTCGACCTTCTGCCCTTCGTCAAGACTGGCATAACCGGCCATCTTGATTTCCGAGTGATGAACGAACAAATCCTCGCCGCCATCATCCGGGCTGATAAACCCAAAACCTTTTTGTCCATTAAACCATTTTACTGTACCTAAACTCACTTGAGTCTCCTTTGGCCTTCAGTTTGGCCGTATAAAATGTCTCTCGCATTTTCTTATTAAGAGGATATTCCTGAGAGACGTGAGAATATGCTCCACTTACAATCATTATACCAGGATTCCACCAAAAGGTCAATAGAAATAAAATATTTATTTACTCCTATGTAGTTTGTCCTGAGCAAGCCTGTCTTGAGCTTGGTCGAAAGAGCCGAAGGTGTTGGTGTTCTAACGAATTATCTGCGTTTTTATTGAAATTTGTCCATAGTTCTATGCGTTTTCCGCCCAATTCAAAATCCTGCCTGCCCTCCATAGCTCAAAGAGCATCGGAGGGTCGTCCCTCATCTATCCTCCCTCATCCACCGTCTATACGCTCAACGCTTCACGCTGCACGCTAATAACGAGTCACGGGCAAAGAGCGACGAAAAAATCCCTTGCAAAGTATTGGATATTCTGATATTTCATCTTCCAGCTTGATGCGGGAAATATGCGACATACGATATACAATGTGCGAAATTAGTCGCCGATTTTTTCGGTGTGGTAGGATTGTAAAAAATAGAGTGTTTTTTAGGAGGAAGGCTGATATAATACAGACCTTCAGAACCTTTTTAAAAGGAACGATTTATGACTTTAGATAACGGCAAATCATCACAGCGACAAAGAGACAAAGCAACTATTGAGCTTCTCAGAAAGCTCAGGGAGGAGCTGCTCTCTGACGATATCTCAACTGCGAGACTGGCGGCTTTTAATCTGTCATGGAAACAAGAGGATGGCTTAGCCATACTCACGGAGGTATTATTCGGCAACTATCCAAGGACAGCTAAAAAGGCAGCAGCCTACGGACTGAGGAGTATGAAGGGCAGGATGCAGAAAATGGCTTCGGAGGTTCTTAAGCAGGGACTGAGACATCGTGACCGGACTACCAAAGCTGCCTGTATTAAATCTATATCTCTGATGAAAGGCAAGGTTTCGGGAAAAGGTCAGGAAAAACAAGTCATTTCCGGGAAAGGATAAACAGATATGGGCGATAAGGGGAAAAGAGATAAAGGTAGAAGAGAGCAAAGGAAAAAGGCCCTGCTTACTCCTAAGGAAAAACGAAGATTAAAACAGGAAAAGAAGAATAGATAATTGCCCGGTGGTGTTCGCAGTCCGGCCTGTCCTCCATAGCTTTCTTGTCCGCCGAAGCCTCGGCGAAGGCGGAAGCAAAGGAGGAGCCGATGGGCTTTGGCCGGAGTTCATACATTCTATGTTTGACGGGGCCTTCTATCTATGGCACAAGTACCTATTACCTGAGGCACAGGGGGCACCGGTTGCTTAGGATCCGTGTATCATAGCTTAAAATCTGGGGATATCATACTTATTTTTTCTCCGCTGCAGCCACATTTTGCTTTTTGATGTTTATTATATGAAAGATTTTTTCGAGAAAAACAAAGTACCCATAACTATTATCGTTGCAGCGTCTTTAATTGCCGGCTCAATCTGGCTGTCAAAAAGGTCGGCGTCAATCAGGCCACAACAACTGCCGAAAACAGCAAAACCGTTGCAACAAGCCGCTACACGCATCGATTACGCTGAAGCTCCGAATCATATTGGAGAATATGCTTGTGTCTCTGGCAAAATAGACCATGTTTATACTTCTCGAAAAGGCACTATATTTCTGAATTTTTGTCCTGATTACAAAACCTGTCCGTTTGGTGCCGTAATTTTTGGTTCGGACGCACATAAATTTCCCAGTCCAAAACAATACGAGGGAGAAAGTGTGGAAATCACCGGTTTGATAAGGTCTTATCAAGGCCGGCCGGAAATTATTCTCAATTACCCGGGTCAAATTAAAATTCTGTCCCACAAGCCGTCGTCTATTAGAAAAGAAACTACGGCTCTTTACTGCGTTGTGGAAGTAATTGACGGCGACACAATCAAAGTCGATATCGGAGGAAAAATTGAAGCTGTAAGGATGGTCGGGGTGGATACACCTGAGATAGCAGGTCCTCGCAATCCACAGGATGATTATTTCGGCCCCGAAGCTGCCCAATATACTAAGCAGCTCTTGGAAAACCAGTCGGTCTATTTGATCCCGGATCCAATGCAGTCAAACAGAGATAAATACAATAGATTTCTAAGATATGTCTTTTTGGAAGATGGCACTTTAGTCAACGCTAAACTCATCGAAGAGGGGTATGCTTATAATTATATATATGAGCCGTTCCAGTTTATGAAACAGTTCGATTATTTCGAGAAGCAGGCAAAAGAAAAACAGTTGGGGATATGGAGCGGTAAAAAAACTAAAAACTAAAGAAAAACTTAGGAACATTTATTCTTTTCTCCGGCGAAAGTTTTTTAATCTGCCACCGGCGGATGGATTTTTGTATTTTTAATTCTCCGTGACCTTTGTGTTCTGTGGCTGATTTTTATATATTTTTCTCGCCATCCACCCTTTTAAGTGATTATTGATTATCTATTATTTCCAATGTAATTCGTGTAAACTTGTCTCGCCATAGTTTTTAACAAAGGCTAATTCGCGGCTAATCTCCGGAAGCCTTTACATTTTAAGCTGTGATTTTTAGCTTGCAACTTTGATTTTTCTTCGAGATACACTTCACGCTTCACGAGTCACGCCCTTTCTCTCTATTGACTACTACCGTCTGATAAGTTACAGTTATCGCTATGAACAATAAACAACGAACAATGAACAATAAGCCAAAGATTATTGCATTTGAGGTCACGAACCGCTGTCGTTTTAACTGTCTGCACTGCCGGGCCAACGCCGTCGCTGCGAAATCAGACCAGCAGGAGCTTACCACCGAGCAATGCAAAAAAATCCTCGGCTCTGTATCGAAATTCTGCAAGGGTGTTCAGCCCATGATAATTCTTACCGGCGGAGAGCCGATGGAGAGGGGCGATATTTACGAGCTTATTCGGCACGGCAGAAAACTGGGATTGCGGATGGTGCTGGCGACGTGCGGGTATCTGATTAACGAAGATTCGATAGACGAGTTAAGAAAGGCCGGCGTATCGGCTCTATCATTTTCGATAGACGGCAGCTCTGCTGAGACGCACGACAGGTTCAGGGGTACCGTAGGGGCCTTTGACATTGCGGTTCGAGCGGCTAAGGTTGCCCACAAGGCCGGTATGCGCTTTCAGATTAATACCACCATCAGCAAAATCAATATCGATGAGATAGCCGGCATAGTCGAATTGACAAAACGACTTGGTGCGTATTGCTTTAACGCCTTTATCCTCGTGCCGACCGGCCGAGGCCGGAGATTAGCCGATGAAATCCTAAGCCCTGTGCAATACGAGGTTCTGCTAAACGAGCTGCTCAACCTTAAACTCGAATCCAAAATCGAAGTCAGGGTTACCTGCGGGCCCTCATTTGTGAGGGTGTGGCGGCAGGCCAAAGAGGCCTTAAGAGAAAAAAAACCGGGGGATAGTGATGAGCAGTCGTTAAAGAGCGGTGATAAAAAAACAAAAATGGATGATATAGAGTCAATTAGCGGTGAGCCAAAGGGGTGTATGGGCGGTAGGGGGTTTGGATTTATAAGCTGGCGAGGCGATGTGCAGACGTGCGGCTTTCTCGATATATCGGCGGGGAACCTGGTGGAAAATGGATTTAATTTCGGCAGGATTTGGAGAGAATCGAAGCTTTTAAATGAAATCCGCGACGTAGCAGCCTACAAGGGCAGATGCGGGGTCTGTGAATACGTAAACGTGTGCGGCGGATGTCGGGCAAGGGCCTATGCAACAACCGGAGATTACTTGGCGGAAGACCCGGTGTGTGAGTTCGTGAAGTCCTGATATGAGGTGGGATAATTGGATTTGACGAAAATACAAAAACAGTTGTGCAATAGACTTCAGGATGGGCTGGCTGTCTGTGAACGGCCTTTTGAAGAATTGGCGAAAACTATAAATACTAATAAAGAAGTCGTCCTGCAGGAAACGATAGGTTTGAAGGAATTGGGTGTTATCCGGCGGATTTCGGCATTGATAAACTATCGGGCGCTTGGTATGACAGGCACTCTTGTCGCTGCGCATATACCTGAAGAAAATATGAAGGAAATTACAGAAGCAGTGAATACTCTGGAGGACGTATCACACAATTATATAAGAAAGCATTACTACAATCTATGGTTTACGTTACAGGGGGGAACAGAAGGGCAGATTAAGGTCACGCTGTCGAAGCTGTCAGGGCGGTTCGGTATTGATTTTCACAGCTTACCTGTCGAGAGAGTTTTCAAGCTCGATGTTCGATTCGACGCTGAGAGCGAAGGTGAACTTATGGTACAGGAATTTCAGCCAGTACCTGAAGAAGGAATCGTAGAATTAAACGAAGGGCAAAAACTAATATTGGCGAAATTACAAACTGACTTGGAAATCACGGCAAGGCCTTTCGATTTGCTTTGCGGAGAGGATTTGGAAATCAAAGATGTTTTGAGGATTATGCAGGAACTGGTTGATAACGGAGTTATTCGGCGGATTGCGGCTGTGGTTGACCATCGCAAGCTGGGATTTACAGCGAATGTTCTATTTGTCAGCGAGGTTCCGCGTGACAGGATTATCCGGGCAGGTGAAGAGTTGGCGCGATTTAAGGTTGTTAGCCATTGTTACCAGAGGGGGACTTTTGAGGGTTGGCCTTATAATCTCTTTGCGATGATGCACGGCAAAAGTTTCGGCGATATTCAGCGAGTGATAGATAGATTCATTGAAGCTGAAAAAATAGATCCGTATGAGCTTTTGCCCACAAAAGCGGAGCTTAAGAAGCAGCCGGTGAAGTATCAATTTTAGTCCACAGAGGGGAAGATTTCCAATGTCGAGTCCACCCAAAAACATCAGGATAGGAAAGAAATGTAGAATAATTCAGTAAATGTGAAAAACAAATGTTTTGCTCCTTCGACCTGCTTCGACCTTGCTCACCACAGGTTGGTTAGTCTTAGGGACTCCTGCACAGTACCCCACCTCACGAGGTAACGGAGGACAGGTGCGCTCCCAGCTTCGCCCCAAATACGGGCCTCAGCAAAGCATTCCTACCGGCGGGAGTTTTTTACATTTGCTTTGGTGTGTCCGGATAAAAAAAGAGGCAAGTCAGTGGACTTGCCCCTTTCATTCTACGCTACTACCTACCTAAGACCCGTCAATTACTCAGGCCTTGGGCAGTCACCAGGAAGTGCCGTATCTTTTTTCTTCCAGTTGTTAATCAGTATGGTCAAATCGTTGATTGCAACCCGAAACTTTTGGGGACCTTCCGATTTGTGGTCGAAATCAGTACAGGGATCCAGTGTCGGGTCGGCGATTTTCTTCTTCCAGTTGGCAATCAGTGGAGTCAAATCGTTGATCGCCACCCGAAACTTCTGGGGACCTTCCGTAGCGCCGTCCGCATCCCCATCGCACTGATACGCTGAGCACCAGCAGTCGGGTTTGCCAAGGGTTACCCAGTCATTGTAAGTCGTGTAACTGCTTGGGAAGCAAGCACCCACAACACCGAACTCCGGTGCTCCGGTACCCGGTGCCGTAAAGCTGGTTGGGTCCTTAGTCGGGTCCGTCAATACCACGCCGCCACGGGCTTCGTTCTCTGTGATAGTGACATTGCAGTCACCACTAACAGTGAACTTCAACAAATCACCAGTAGGTGGCGGGCCGCATGGATCAATTGGAGGGGAATACAACGCACCCATCTCAACTGTAATACCACTTGAGCCAACACCAGGCTGTGTATCCGAAGGATAGTCACAGGGGTCGGCAACCGCATTACCATCGTCGGTGACTACACCACCAGCAATTACTATAGAGCCGGGATAAATGGTATAGTCTGGATTTACATCATCATTCACATCGGTGATAGTACCGGTGTCAATAGTAATATCCAGAGCAAATGCCCTTACACTGTTCGGCTCACCTGTAAAATTGTAGCTGACGGTGACTTCATAGCCAACGTTGCTACAGGTAATGGTGACGGCTGACCACGCCGGAGCGGCCATCAAAAGAACTACCAGGATTAGACTAATCTTTCTCATAATACAACCTTCCTTTCTTTTCTTCTTGGCAGGACCACACACCCTGCACAATCTTGGTCACCTGCTATAACAATAATCTTTTACTCAACTTTTGGTACTTAAACACTCTAACTTTTTGAATCATTGAGCACAGCTTTCCGGCAAGCAGGAACAACCGGAATGACAGAACATCTGTCTCTTAGTCTCCTCCTTTCTCGCCAACA